>JACKQG010006651.1_pt1 | contig 12051 bp, 11 predicted proteins | sample 8237621 | NCBI WGS metagenome assembly JACKQG01 (sample SAMN15677084, study PRJNA649215) | marine metagenome | biome: marine; feature: Black Sea; material: saline water; isolation source: suspended particulate matter (SPM) from the Black Sea western gyre | collected 2013-06-09/2013-06-10 | depth...
CGCCTGTTCATAATAGCTGAGCGCCTGCTGATAGTCGCCGAGATTATCATAGACAATCCCGATGGTGCCAAGGTCTGCTCCTTCTCCTTTTTTGTCGCCGATTTCTCTTGTTATTTTTAACGCCTGTTCATAATAGCTGAGCGCCTGCGGATAGTCGCCGAGATTACTATAGACAACCCCGATGTTGCCAAGGCTAATTCCAATTCCTTTTTTGTCGCTGATTTCTCTATCAATTTTTAACGCCTGTTCATAATAGCTGAGCGCCTGCTGATAGTCGCCGAGATTTTTATAGACAAGCCCGAGATTCCCAATAAATGCAGAAATCCCTTGTTTGTGGTTCATTTTTTTTGCTATTTCTAGTCCCTGTTCCCATTTTTTTGCTGCGCCGTAAAAGTCAGATTTGTTATAAAGTAGTGTTGCCTCTTCATTAAAACGTATCATTTCATCAACCGATTGCCCATAAGCTGCGGCAGTTGTTATAAGCAGGATTAAGATAATGATTAATTTTTTCATGGCTGTTTCCTCCTGTTTAATTTACCGCAAAGACGCAAAGCACGCAAAGGTTAAATTTTGTTTTTTTCTTTGCGTTCTTCGCGCCTTTGCGGTGATTTTAAATTTACTGCAAAGGTTAATTTTTATTTTTTTCTTTGCGTTCTTCGCGCGTTTGCGGTTCAAAATTAAATACTATCTATGCCAAAACCACGTCTCATACACAAACGCCCCTTTCGCCTGCAGTTTTTTCTTTACTTCGGCTGCCTGCACCTGTTTCTTTGGCGGTTCCACTTTGTAGGTGTTCAGCTTCGTTTTAAGTCCTCCCACACCCATTGTCGTTAATACCCGGTTAAAATCCGCCTGTTCAAGTGCAGCAGCGCCCTCCAGGTCGATAATTTTTTCTAAAGATGCAAACAGGTAAAATCGTTCTTTGCCGGTAGTCTCATCCAGGAAAAAATATTGTTCGCTATTAGGGATCCAGTAATCTTCTCCAGCTTTTATGGGATTTTCCCCTGTAAAATATTCAGCATTGGGGAACAAACGATAAGAACGACCTAAATCATCCACCTGAAAAACGTAAAGATAACAATTATCCGTTGGGCGAACGTACAACGCATAACCCTCTCCCGAATTAAGAACATGCCCTTCGTTAAGATATTGCAGTTTTCCAGTTTCATCCTCATAATAAAGCCCAATGTCCAGCGAAAGTTTGACATCCTTTTCTTCCTGAATGCGCTCGATTTCATTTTCCGGCGCCCGCAAATAAACCGATGCCAAATAGGAGTCTCCAACTTTTTTATTTCCCTGCATCTTTGCCATTTTTTGAATGTACCAGTCCATAGGCAAGGCGCGTTTGACAAAGGCTTTTGCCCGGATTTTTCTTTTTGTCTCAAAATCAGAAGTGTAATATTCTTTGCCATCCTGAATAGAGCTTGCTTCCACGCTTCGATCAAACGCTTCCACGGTGACGCCGCTGTATTTTACAATTTCCTGAACTGCGCGCGCCAGTGCATCGTCCTTTGCTTCCTGTTCGCTATTTCTGGATAAAGAATGTCCAACAGCATAAATAAACTCACCTTCCTGCAGCAGTGTTTGATCGTACCAGGCAGGCTTTTGTGGCTGGGATGATTCGACCAGAACTTCCTGAAAATTTTTCATTGTAGCGGAGCAGCCGCAGAGCATAAGTACCAAACTAACGTATAAAAAAGATTTCTTTTTCATTATTAATGCCCTCGATTTGATTAGTGAATCCTTCATTATATATATTGATCGTAATGTAAAAACCTTTCACTTTTTTTTTATTGAACACCGAACAACACTGAACCCACCGAAAAAACATTTTTTGAATTTATTATTTTTTCTTTTTCGGTGCTCTTCGGTGTTTTTCAGTGTTTAATTTTATTTTCAGTGTTCAATTTATTAAACACCGAACAACACTGAACCCACCGAAAAACATTTTTTTAAATTATCTATTTCTTTTTCAGTGTGCTTCGGTGATTTTCAGTGTTCAATTTATTAAACACCGAATAACACTGAATCCACCGAAAAACATTTTTTTAAATTATCTATTTCTTTTTCAGTGTGCTTCGGTGTTGTTCAGTGTTTAATTTTTAACTTTACAATATAATCCTTTTATACTCTAATACCGGTTTCCCAAAATTTATTAAAATTCCCAATTTATATTTAGTGGCTTTGAGATAATTTTTTACCTGTGCATAATGGATTTTATTTAGATTTTCGATTGCTTTTAATTCGAGAATAATTTTATTCTCTACGACGATGTCTGCAAAATATTCACCAACTACGATATTATCCTTAAAATAGACTTTTAATGGCATTTGTTGTTCACATTTAATTTCGAGTTGACGTAATTTGTAAACAAGGGTATTTTCATAGACCTTTTCCAAAAAGCCGTTTCCAAAATAATTATGAATTTCAAACGCAGCCTGGCGGATTTTCCCTGTTAGATCTTCATAAAGTAAATTTTTCATTTTCTATTCCTAATATTTTAACACCGAACAACACTGAAACCACCGAAAAATCAATTTAGAGATTCAGTGTGTTTCGGTGATTTTCAGTGTTCAATTTATTAAACACCGAACAACACTGAAACCACCGAAAAATCAATTTAGAGATTCAGTGTGCTTCGGTGATTTTCAGTGTTCAATTTATTAAACACCGAACAACACTGAACCCACCGAAAAAACACTTTTTGATTTATTTATTTTTTCTTTTTCAGTGTGTTTCGGTGATTTTCAGTGTTTAATTTTTTAACACCGAATAACACTGAATCCACCGAAAAAACTTTTTTTGAATTTATCACTTTCTCTTTTTCAGTGTGCTTCGGTGATTTTCAGTGTTGAATTTCTCTTTCCAGTTCTTCAAACGCTTGTTGAGCCCTAATACGCACCTTTTGTGCCCAATCAAAATCTTTATCAATTTCAGCCGCTTTATTAAAAAACACTAATCCATTCTTACGGTCGCCACTGTCAAAAAACCGGAATCCGCTGCTGTAAAATTTAAAAGCATCTTCAGATAGAGTCGGCTCTTTTCCAATCTTTTCAAGCTGCTTGGCGGAAAGTTTAAAACCCAATTGCAAAAGAATTTTTCTGGTTACGAGATTTTCTAAAGCGAACACATCTTTGAATGCCTTGACTTCTTTTTCTACTTTTATACTAAAAACGATTTTTCCAGAGACCACATTCACGAGACGAGCATGAATCCTTACTAATTTACCCATCTTCTGCACAGTACCAACAATTATTGTTTTGGCGCCAAGCATATTACCAACTTTCGCTGCAGCGTTTTCACTTATCAACCCTGCCTGTGACAATTTAATTTCCTGAAGCACGGAACTTAATCGTAACCTCTCCACAACCGTGATACCGGGTATTTGAGTTAGGTCGTTGGCAATAGCATCTGGTAAGCCGTAGCCGTAAATATCAGGATTTTTAATATCACCGATAACCTTAAACGGTACCACGGCAAGTGCATCGATACCTGCTGTGCATAGTTTGTTTGAAATAATTAAACAACAAAGAAAAAATATTACTTTTATAAATCTCATAATATCTCGCAAAATTATTGTATTATTAATTTTTGTAATTGTTCACCAGTATCAGATATAAAAATTATTTATGATACTAAATATCTTTGAACCCTTATTTTTAATTTTTTTAACCTTAGTAGATAATGAAAAACCGCACATTATAACCTTATTACCTTATTATTGTTGTCAAATAAGGTAATAAGGTCAGGGTATTTGTAGATTTTGCTTGTTACTAAGGTTATAAATGCAAAAATAAGGTTATTCTATTGCAAATATTTTGATCACAAATGACTAATTTCATATCCAGGTGAACTATTATTAATTCTCCATTTTTTCAATTTCAGCTTCCAACTCTTTAAATCCCTGGGATGCGCGAAACCGTGTGTAAAGATTTTTCTCTTTTTTAATCTGATTAACCAATGCTTTATTGGCTTCCTGTAAAGGATATTCTACCATAACGACGGCTTCATACTTGCCATTTCTTTCCCGATACTTTTTTTCTTTAATTTTACTGCCCATCAATTGCGTTGACACCACAGCTTTTGTTGCAGCGCTGTAGAGTTGATTCAATTCGGGATCTTCATTGCCAACTTCTTCAGCAAAACTTTTTTGCAAGCTGTTTAATTTTAACTCCATTTGCCGACCAATCTCTGTCCGGGCGTTTAATGCTGCCTTATCGATTGCTAATTGCAATTGTTTGGATTCACCGTTTCCGGTTGCAAACAGGTAATCCGGATTGGTAGGCATCGTAAATGTCTGCCACCCGCCACCAGTACCGGCACAGCCAACAAAAATTAAAACGAGCAGAGACATTAAACTGATTAAGATTTTGTTTCTCATGACAACCTCCTGTTAAATGAATTTAGATAGAATTATGTGTAAGCTTCCGCTACAGTATTAATGTATGGTTTTGAAAATTTATTTCACTTTTTTATAAATTTATTTGAATTTTTTTTGGATTTTAAGAATTGATCCATTAAAAAGATAAGCTTTCAACTCCCATGAATCAATTTTTTCTAAATAATCATTATTACTAGCGTAAATAAACATAGAATCTGAAATCCCTTGAGTTGGCGTTAACAATATGGTATCATCTTTAAAGACTAATGAAATGTGATAAGATTTTGCAGCTTCTATTTTATGCCACGAAAAAATCAGACTATCACCATTACGGGAAAAGCTAATGTTCATTGACTCACTTATTTCTTTGATTAATTCAGGGAGTAAAAAATTAACAACGCTGCTATCGACTTCATTGAGTTTCTCAATATCCCCTTTTTGTGCCATTTCTTCGGCATCCTGCAATACGATTTTCGAAGGTTGCACATCTTTTTGATGAGTTATCAAAGAAGGTTTAACAATAGGCCAAATGGTGCTAAGAAAAATTATAGCAACGAAAACAAACCCTAATGCGGGAATCGCCGGTTTAACAGGTTCGGGGATAAAATTCGGAACATAAGATTTGATCTTTTCATAAAACGTAAGTTTACCAGTCATAGTCTTTTTAAATTGTTTCAAATTTTCTTTCATCAGTTTTACCGCCGGAGAAAATTCATACAATTCCCGGAAACAAAAATCGCATTTCAAAATATGTTCTTCAAACTCTTCTTTTTCTCCCGGAGTAAGCAGGTTAAACTCGTAGCGACCGATTAACCTCCCCTTTTCAAAATCTATGCATTTATTCATTATAAAATGCTCCTTTTAATCGCTTCATTTTTTAGTCTTTGCCGACATCTAAATATAATGACATCTATTCTTTCGCGCGCAAGTCCGGGGAATAGCTTATGAACAAATCTGACATCTCCTTTTGAAAACAAAACCTCAAATACTTTTTTGCAGCGTTCATCCATTTTTTTTGTTAAAACAAGTAAGCAATTCTTTAAATTTTTGTTTTCAGCGAAAATTGTTGGCGACCAGTCATAAGGATCAAATTCAAAAGGATCAATATCGACGTTACCAGGTATTAATTCATCAGCATCTTCTGATCTCGCTTGTTTCTCTCTTTTTCTTTTTGAAACAATATCACCTAATTTTATTGTTTGTTTTGATTCTCTTTCTTCATCAGGAATGTTCAATTCTCGTAAACTCGTTCTTTTAACTTTTCGGCGATATTCAAGATATTTATAGGACAATACTTTCATAGCCCAAAGGAAAAAAGAGCTTTTGGGTTTCGCAGTTTTACATTTTTCAATAATTGTAATTAAAGCATTCTGAACAATTTCTTCTGCATCTTCTTCTGTTAAAAAAAAGATGTCATGGGATATTCTATAACGAATCGACGAATTGAATTTTTTTATTAATACATCTATAAGCTTTGTTTCAAACGTTTTTGATCCTTCCGAAATTTTGTCTAAAAGTTTTTGAAAAAATTTTTCAATTTCTTGAGCGATAATAGTTTGAGCTTCAGTAATCGGGAAATCTAATTGATAATTTGCCTTTACATACTCAGTAGCATTTAGCGCTACTTCTTTAGCCGCATCCGCGTCCCACAGTATATCTTGAGCCAAATGCAAAAATCTTTCATGCAAGAGTTGGAGTTTTTCATTTTTTTTCATATTTGCTTACCGTTTTGAAAATGAACTCAATAGTAATTTTAAGAGGAATTTGCTTTAATCGTTAAGCCAAAAGACTTAACCGCTTCAGGTTCCGATGAAATATAAATCAGTTGCTAGAGATATTCAAATTGAGTGGCCAAATGAAATTGATCCGGTAGAGATCCGAAAGGAAAAGAAATATATGAGAATTAATATAGAATATCTTAATCTAAATGTTAATAAAAAATTTAATTTTCGTAATTTAAGTAATATTATTGTATCAGATTTGTAGGATTGTACGAGAGGAAGAGTATAATGCTAATTTAGTTTGATTTCGAAAATCGAAACTATATTTTTCAAAATCCAGTTATTAAAATAAAAGTTAAAAAAGTTATTGACTAATTACAATTTATTTTCTATATTTTTGTTATTGATTCGTATAAAGTTATCAACAAATTTACATAACCGATCGGGAGCAATTCCATAAAGTTGGTAAACCGTTGAAACGGTTTCTAATGTCCTGTTTTTTTAACGATTCCACCATGATAAATCATGGTGATCGTTCAACAAAAAGTTGAATTAACACCCAGATTTATCTGGGTGTTAACAGAAGAGAAAATAATTGATTAACTGCTTCAGCAGTTTACATTTTTATTATTCACTTTCCAAAATACCAACTTTTCGGAATTGCTCCCTAACCGATCTCAGGATTTTAATTAAAAGTGCAAACTAGCCCATCCGCCAGCTGGCGGAAACACGCCACAGAAAAAAAGATTTTTAACTTTTTTTCTGTGGGACTTCTTTTCCGTGGGAGAGATTTATTTTCTTTGCCCTGTGTTCGATTACAAATTTACTTTAATGGAAAATTATGAAAAAAATAATTTTGTGTGCTGCAATTATTACTCAAATATTTGTTTTATCTTTGGAAACCTCATATAATCAAACCATTAATAATACAAACCTTGAAACCTTGTCCAGCACAAATCAACTCGGTAAGGAAAATCAAACGAAACAACCACCTCACCAGCTTCTTCCATTGTTTGGCAGTAACTTGTTCGGAGATATAAAAGATATTGAAGACGCCAAATTAGTCGGGACCGGTATCTTTCCCGAAGATTATTTTTTAGGCCCCGGTGATCGACTGGGTATTTACATGCTGGGAAAAGATCAGCGTGAATTTGAAGTGATCGTCAATGTTGAGGGAAAAATATTTATTCCAACTGTTGGTGTGCTTCACGTGGACAAAATGAAAATAGACGAATTCCAGGGATTCTTAAAACAGCAGCTTTCCAGGTATTATGAAAACTTTTCAGTTAACGTCATTCTCATTGAACCAAAGCATGTTTCGGTTGCTGTTGTCGGAGAAGTAAAAAGACCGGGTAAATATTTTTTGACTTCATTAAATACGGTTCTTGATGCTGTTGTTTTGGCAGGAGGCGCAACACAACGGGGTTCTTTGAGAAATATCGAAATTTACCGGGAGAATAAGTTGTGTGGTGTAATAGATTTTTACCAGTTCCTGCTAAAAGGTGAAGCGGAAAATGACTTGTTCCTTCAGTCCAATGACAAGGTGGTGGTGCCGTTAATAGAGACAATTATTTCGGTGGATGGTGATGTGAAACGTCCGGCTCGTTTTGAGTTAAAAACCAACGGAAACGAACGGCTATCAGACATCATTGAACTTGCAGGTGGTTTTACCGATTTAGCCTATCTAAATAAAATAGAGATCAGCAGTTTAATGGAAAACGGTGAACGATTTGTTCAATATGTAAATTTTCATGAAATATTAAAAACCAAAGATAACGCAGGCAACATTCAACTAAAAAATAATGATAAAATTTTTGTCTTTTCAATATTGGAACAGACTTATGCTAAAGATGTTTTTATTCATGGAGAAGTTAAAAAGCCGGGCCGGTACGATTTTGAAGAAAATTTATTTGTTCGCGATTTAATATTAAAAGCAGGAAATTTAACAAGAAGCGCTTATAAACTTGAAGGTGAAGTGGCGAAGATTGATCCTCAAAAGCCGGCTAATTTTATCAAAATTGATCTTCAGAAAATATTAAGTGATCCTGCCGCAAAAGAAAATATTTTGTTGGAAGAAGATGATCGCGTGTTCATCCGCCAAATACCTGAATGGGAGGTTGGACTCACCATTCAAATTAAGGGTGAAGTTTTATTTCCCGGGATTTATGCAATCACTGAAGACAGCACAACGTTGAATGAGATTTTAGAAAAGGCAGGTGGCTTCACCGACGAGGCGCTTATAAGGGAAGCATCATTGATCAGGCAGAGTTCAAAAATTTCCATCGATAAAGAGTACATGCGATTAAAACAAATTCCCCGGGATCAATTGTCAAAAAATGAATATGAATATTTGGTGATGAAAGAAGGCTCCCAGGACATTGGAAGAATTGTTGTTGATTTCTACAAACTGTGCGTTCAAAAAGATAAAACAGAAGATGTTTTTTTGAAGGATGGAGATTTTATAAATATTCCGGAAGCGCCTAACGTAGTTTACGTAACAGGCAGGGTCTCTAATGCAGGCGGTGTCTTATACGAACCCGGGAAAAAAATAAAATATTATTTGAAAAAAGCCGGTGGAGTCACCTGGGATGCAAAATCCCGCGACATCAAGGTTACTAAAGTTACCGGCGAAATTATTGACGATGAAGATGTAAAAAGCCTTGAGCCTGGTGATATTATCTGGGTGCCTCGAAAACCGGATCGCGACTGGTGGGAGGTTTTCCGGCAAACCATTGCTGTGATTGCCCAGGTGGCAACGGTTTATATTGTCGTTGACCGGGCTTTGATGAAAAATTAGGTAAACGTTAACCAGGGATTAGTGAAGATAAATCCAACGGATAGAAACAACCCAACGGATGAAAATTAAAGCTTTTAATTAGCTATAATGATTTTTTTTGTCTAATGGTGTTTTTGTTTTACCACTACTTATTTGGCTCCTATAAAAAATTTACATTAACCGGCAGCCAAAATCCGTTGGCTACTCATCAGTTGGGCATAATTTTTATTTTTCAAGTGCGATTTATGATAAAGCTAAAATTCAAAAATGAAATTGAATAATATTATGAAAAATTCAAAAGAAGAAAATTACCAGGAAATAGACCTGCTGGACTATTTATTTGTAATTGTAAGACGATGGAAAACCATAACTCGAAATGTAATAATTGCTGTTTTGGCGGTTGCTGTTATCAGCTTTTTGCTACCGAAATATTACACAGCAAGAACAACAATTCTACCCCCCGAAGACACAAAATCAGCAGGACTTTTGTCCGCTTTGTCAAATTCACCGTTATCAAATTTGCTGCTGACAGAAACCAGCACCACATCTGATTTGTTTGTTGAAATTTTAAAAAGCAGATCAGTATTGGATGGTGTTTTGATGGACGAATATGCGTTTTCAAAAAACAAAGAGAATCCGGATTCTTTGTCCTTGTTGGAGATTCTGGGTCTGAAAAGTCTTGAGAAAGCCAGGAAAAAATTGCACAAAAAAGTTTCAATAACAGCTTCACAGGAAGGGATCGTTCAAATCGATGTGGAATTGAAAAACCCACAATTAGCTGCAGATGTGGCAAATGGATTTGCGAAACATCTGGACGAAATTAACATGGAAAAAACTTCTTCCAAGGCAAAAAATTCGAGAATATATATTAAGAATCAATTAAAATTGACTGAAGAGAAATTGACAGCCGCCTCAGAAAAACTCGCTCAATTTCAGAAAACGTACAAAGCAGTTTCATTAGAAGAACAGACAAAGGCAGCCATTGAAGAAGCCGGCGTATTAAAAGGGAACATAATCGCTAAAGAAGTGAAAATTGGCGTCGCTTTACAAACGATGAAGCAGGATAATGTAATAATTATAAAACTTAAAAAAGAACTTGAGGAGTTGCAAAAACAGTATAATTACTTGCAGTATGGCAACGGTGAATCCCTTGAAAATAAAAAAGAGTTTTATATTCCGTTTGCAGATGTGCCAGGCGTGGGATTGGAGTTAGCTAACTTGTTACGGGAAGTAAAAGTCCAGGAAACTGTATGGGGGCTATTAAATCAGCAATACTACCACGCAAAAATTCAGGAAGCCCGCGACACCCCGACAATTCAGGTTTTGGATGAAGCCGTGCCGCCGGAGATGAGATCAAAGCCCAAACGAAAATTATTAATTCTTGTTGGCGGGTTTTTGGCACTGTTGTTTAGTATCTTTTTTGCTTTCACGGCTGAGTTTTTGGAACGGCTGAAAACGGATACTTCATCTTCAGGAAAAATGGAAAAGATGATTGATGGGGTTAAGAAGGATTGGCAGGGGATGAAGAATGGTTTGGGTTCGGTTTTTAAAAGAAAAAAAGAAAGAGACCTGTGAACACCTTCCAATGTAGCATTATTAACAATTAATTCCTTGGTTGTCATGCCCGAATGTTTCTATCGGGCATCCAGTTCGTCATCATACAATGGATTCCCGCTAAAAACGTGCGGGAATGACAAAGTCAGGCGGACTTCAGTGAACTCTTACGATAAAAAGAAAATAACTAATACGAAAATCATAAACGTATGAAAATCAATCTTTCAGAAAAGGTATTTACACCCAACGAAATTAAGTTTGTTTTAGCCCAACTCAAAACTGCCTGTAGCAAAGGTTTTATAAAAGAGCGATCTGAAAACAATATATATTTAATGGCATCATATTCCGGTGTAGAAGAAAAGGGCATTACACCAAAATGGAATATAAAAATATACGAACTCAACAAGAAAACTAAAAAACATAGCATCGTATGCGTTGATAATCATATTTTGGATCAGTTGCTGGCAAAAAACTACGATGCCTTTATCCCACCCGATCTTGATGTTTTAAGAATTGATGATGCCGGTTGGGGATTTCCATTGTTGGGTGTGATGGTTGGTGTGTCGGACGAGCGGGATGTAAAAAGTGAAATGGTGCCGGTTGAATATTTTCGTGATGATTCACATAATCATTTTAAAAGTAAGAAATATTTAAAAATTTATGCTGATTTAGCCTTAGAACTCATGGGACAATTCGGCGCATCTCCCGCAACACATCGCATTGAAATTTGTACCGGCTATGTAAATCAACCACTTCGGGAGAAAATAAGAAAACTTGGTTTTGATGTCAGGGTTGTGGAAATAAAAGGATTATTGCAAGATAAGCTTGAAAATATTTACAAAGAATATGTTTATGAAAAGCTTGGTGTCGATATTTATTATGATCCGAAAGATATGAAAAAATCAGACATTCCAAAAATGTATTATAAGTGCCTGAACTTTGGTTTAAAAAATTGTCCCGAGCTGATTAAAACAGGGTGGGAGTCTTTGAATGGGATTTTGAAATGATAAAAGAAGCTCACAATATTCAAAATATTTATCAAGAGGGAGAATTAACGGAGCAAGCAACTGTCAAGGAATACTTGACAGTTCAAAAAGAAGGCAGCAGACAAGTTTCCAGAATGGTCGATTTTTATAACCTTGACATGATAATTTCTGTTGGCTATCGCATCAAATCCCATGTTGCTGCCCGCTTCCGTCAATGGGCGACCCAAAGGTTGCGTGAATACATAATTAAAGGCTTTGTGCTGGATGATGAAAGATTAAACGCTTTTCTTTCCTTAAATGAAAGAGCCATACTTGAACATGCAGGAAAAATTTCCAACAAACTCGCTCAAGAAACTGCTGAGACAGAATATGAGAAATTCAACCGTGAGCGAATTCGTTCAAATATGACAAAAGAGAGCGACTTTGACAAAGCTGTAATGCGGATTGAATCAAAGAAGAAGCAGAGTAATTGAACATAAAACATTGCACGGGTGAGTTTTAATTAATCAGTGCCTGTCCGAGCAGTTGGTAATCATTTAAATTATAATATGTTAATGGTATCATAAATTGCTCTTATTAAACTCATCCCCCCGGCCCTACCCTTCGGGCATTTTCAACCTTCTCTTAAAAAGA
>JACKQG010006652.1_pt1 | contig 12051 bp, 9 predicted proteins | sample 8237621 | NCBI WGS metagenome assembly JACKQG01 (sample SAMN15677084, study PRJNA649215) | marine metagenome | biome: marine; feature: Black Sea; material: saline water; isolation source: suspended particulate matter (SPM) from the Black Sea western gyre | collected 2013-06-09/2013-06-10 | depth...
TACTAGATTTTCCGATGACTACAAATATTGACGTTGAGGGAGAGTGTAATGCTTTTTTCGATGGCGGAAGTATTAATTTTTTCGATACAGGTGGAGGGTGTAACCCGACCTCATTAATCGCGGACGTGGTGTCTCACGAATACGGTCATGCGATAAATAGCTACTACTACAATTCACTTGGCGCAGGGTTTAACAATGGTGCGATGGGAGAGGGATATGCTGACTTTTGGGCGATGTCATTGGGCGATATAGCAGAGATAGGAAAGGGTTTTTACGAGGAGAATAACGATGGGATAAGGCGCTATGATGAGAATCCCAAGGTCTACCCAGAAAACTTAGTGGGAGAAGTTCATGCTGATGGTGAAATTATAGCCGGAGCTTGGTACGACACCCACCTATTAATGGGCGGAGAATGGTCACAAACAATATCGTTGTTCGTAGATGCATATCCCGGATTACAAGCAACAGCAGTTGATGGGAACGAAGGCCAAGCTTTCACAGACGTCCTCTTAGATGTCCTGCAGGCTGACGACGACGACGACGATTTAATGAATGGGACTCCTAATGCTATTGAAATTATCGAAGGTTTTGCGATCCACGGAATTACACTTTTCAGCTACGCTACAGTAGATCACTTCCCTTTGTTTTTCTCAGAAGCTGATCAGGTTATTGAAATTGAAGCTGAGGTCGATATTGTTTTCCCGTACAACCTTTATTTCGAGGGAGTTTACATGAAATACAGAACGAACCCAAACGATGATTATTCGGAAGTGTTGATGGCTGAAAATGGTGATGTGTTTACAGCTCAACTAAGCGCTCTCCCACCGGGAACTGTGGTAGACTACTACATGGAAATCCACGATGTGTTTGGAGGAATAAGTGGAGTAACCCCTTTTGCCGCCAACAAAGCTTCTAACAGCAACTTGCCTTACCAAATAATTGTAGGCTGTTACCCTCACCTCATCAACGATTCTGATGAGTACGCTGAACTTGGAGATTGGGAATTGGGTTCCCCAACAGATAACGCAACTACAGGAAAGTGGGAAGAGACGATTCCTGTAGGCTCATTCGGAGAGCCTGGCGTGCCTTCATCTTTAGTCGCTCCCCAACTTGATCATACAGTGGGCTTTGGTGGATATTGCTTTCTTACAGGAGTAAGCCCTGGTTCGGACGCAGGGATAGGTGCCAATGATGTCGATGCGGGACACACCACACTTCTTTCTCCAGTGATAGATTTAACACAATACGAAAACCCAGTATTTTCTTATTGGAGATGGTATGCAAATGCTCCAGCAACTGGAGCAAATCCCGCTACTGACTGGTGGCAGGTAGAGATTTCAAGTAATGGTGGAGATTCTTGGCAGTACCTAGAAAACACGCTCCAACAGGATATTCGTTGGAGGAGAAATGCCTTTAGAGTGGCGGACTACTTAGATCTCACAGATGAATTCCAAATGAGATTTATCGCCTCAGACAGCACCACGATAGGAGAGTATTTAGATGGAGGAAGTTTAATTGAAGCTGCTTTAGACGATATCGTCCTATACGATGTCATACCCGCAATAGATAATGTTCAAACGGCATCAATTTCTGCTGCTGTTGTGCGTATCTCTCCCAACCCTGCATCAGAAAATATTACTATTCATGGTGGCCTACCAAATGCTACGATCAGAATCTTCAATATCAAAGGACAACAGGTTTACTCAGGGAAAACATCGCAAGACGGAATAATGACAGTGTCTGTAAACGACTTCTCACCAGGAATGTATAGCGCTCAGCTTATAGATTCTAACTCGAGAAACGCCTCTATAAAATTCGAAGTTCTTAGATAGGCTCTATAGCAGAGGTTAAAAGCCATCCCACATTTCCGTTGTCCAATTTCACCTGGGTCCACTCATTTTCCTTGCTAACGATACAGGCCTTGGTCCCTTCGTGAAGTTGGAATAAACTCATCCCTAATTCGCCTGGCATACTCCGTACTTCCACACGGCTGTCCATGACTATGGCGCATGAGCTTTCAGAAATCCTCTTGCTGGTGGAGTATAAAAACAAGAGGAAGACGATTGAAAGAGCCGCAGTCACCAATGCGCCACCTCTTAAAAAAGGTTTAGATAAACTCACCCCCAATTTGAGGTTTATGGCGATAAATATAAAGGCTGTCGTCCATGTTGCTAAGCTCAGTATAAGCCAAACCAAGTACAAGTTCCCAGCAAAAAGCACAGACACTAATTTATCGATTCCCACCCCAGGTAAAGCTTCTATTCTATCAATAGCTCTTAGTTCTGCAAGAAGTAGATTGGCTCTCAAATCTCCATCGAGTGGGTTGATAAGCCGCGCTCTCTCGTAGTGAAGTATCGATTCACCGATATGGCTAAGCTTGTAATGAGCATTCCCCAAATTGTATTCGAGCTGAAAACATTTGTGATTTTGCGCTACCTCTTCGTAAAGTGCAGCTGCCAATTCATACTCCCCATCAACATACGCGTCATTCGCTTGTTGGAATAAGTCGCTTACGTCCTTGTCATTTCCGATCGCTACAGATGGCGCCATGACTATGGAAAGCAGAATTACCACAACACTTAGTAAATGAGAAGACCTCATCTTTTGTTCACCTTTTTGTGTGAGATCTCGAGAAAGCGAAATCGATTCATCAATTTCTGGAAGTAAGCCAGGTGCGAACCTCGCCATTTCACAAGTTTTTAAAAGCCCATCCCATTTATCAGCCTCTTCTTTGCCCACAACTTTCCGCAGCTCATCCACTCCGGTATTCCTACTGAATGAGCTCCTTCCGATGTGTAATTTAGAACACAAGTACACCTCCAAAGCTTCACCTAAAATAGTAAACGCCTCCTCGCGGCTTTTAATCTTAGCACATTCTCCGAGCACTTTATGTAGCACCTTAAGCGCTTTCTTACTCTTAGTACCGGTAGGGTCGAGAAGTTCAGAATCCCTTCTACGCCTGAATAGATAAGACACACCTGCTACAATTGGCCCAAATAAAAACAACAAGTAGAGACAGAAATTTTTCAGTCCCCCATCATCTCGCGATCCCCAATGCGCATGAGTTGTGTTGATATGCCTGATGTCGTGATTTACAATCATTACATCACTCTTCGTACCAAAGGTAGTCTCTCCTTCATCCCCCGACTCTCGCCCGTAAACTACAATCTTCCCTGAACTTGTTGAGGTTCTCACGTACTTTTCTGACTTATAATCGAAGTAGCTCACTTTAAGGTTAGGCAATTCGTAGTTGCCCGGTGCTCTGGGGATAATGACGTACTTATAGGACCGCTTCCCAGACTCGCCATATTGACTTACGTTTACCCTGTCTGTCATCTCCGGATCAAACACTTCGAACTCTATAGGCCATACAATTTCAGGTTCCCTTAACAGCTTTAAATTCCCTGTTCCAGAATACTTCACCGTAAAATTGAATGCTTCATTTACCTTAACAGAATCAACCTCCACAGCAGCATCTACAGTTAAATTGCTAAATGTTCCGATAAACCCTGGTGGTTTTCCGTTGGGGTAAGGGAGTACTTCTATTTTTATGGATTTTGAAGTCGCGGTTACGTTTGAACCGTTAAAAAAATTAACTCTCACAAAACCTTTAATATTGAATCCGTCGATGTTAAAAGTCCCCGTCTGCTGGGGAAACGCCACCACACGACCCACGGTAGCAACTTGATATCTCTTGCCGTTAACGACTTCTGTTTCCCAGCGAGCCTCCTTAGCTTCTACCTCCTCCTTCCAAAACCCCTTCAACTCCGGTAGATTATACTCTCGTACTTCTAATGAGTTATGTTGGTTATAAATTTTGTATTCAAAAACAACAGCTTCTCCAAGATGAACCTTATTTTTCGACACTTCGATTACTGTAGCAAGGTTGCCCAAGCCCTTTTGCTGCTCGGTGTTAGGCGTCTTTGTTCCGTTTTTTAAAACTTGGATAACGAACGGTTGGGAGTTGAGTACACCAGCGGATGTCGACAGTTCTATTGCCGGAATTTTAATATTCTGATTAGAAGAAATCGAGTAGGAATATGTGTAGACGTGTTTGCTGGTCTTCTTCCCATTCACCCAATTTGTGCTATGTTGCTGAGACGGGCCACCTAAAAATGTGAGCCCTTGTAATTTAGGCATGGGGATATTTCCAGAACTGGAGGTACAGTTGTCGAGTGTGACCGAAATCTGTACGCGGCTATTTAACCTAACTGGATTAGCATTTACTGAAGTCGTAACAGATGGAGTTTGGGCATATATAGAGGTTAATCCTGCGATTGTCAGAATAAATACCAAAACCAATCTATTTGAATATACGATACTCATTACCACTGTTTTTCTATCGTCTTTTTCTCGCCCTTTCCTTTTTGCTTCCGCAATTTAGCTTGAATTTCCGCTTCTTTGTTCTCCAAGTTTTCTAAAATCCTTGCCATATCCTCCTTTGAGATCTGACCCTCTACTTGCTTTTCTTCCGTTTTCTGGTCCTTGCCTTCCTCGCCTTCTTCACCTTGCGGCTCTTTCTTTTCCTGGTCCTCGCCTTCCTCACCTTCTTCCTCATCTTCACCTTGCGGCTCTTTCTTTTCCTGGTCCTCGCCTTCTTCACCATCCTCACCATCCTCGCCTTCTTGTTCCTCCTGTTCCTGCTGTTGCTGCAGCATTTTATTTGCGATGGCTAAATTATGTCGAGCTTCGCTATTCGATGCGGAGTTGCGAAGCGCTGATTTATATGCGTTTACGGCAGCTTCTGGGTCTTGGGATTGTAGGGCGATATTGCCGGTGTTATACCAAGCTTTAGATTTTAATTTAGAGTTTTCTGAAGATGCTATGGCTTGTTGAAATGCCGATGTGGCACCTTCTAGATCTTCAGTTTCCATTAAAGTTCGTCCTAAATTATAGGCAGCGATATCCTCAAACTTTTCGAGTGTGCTCCCGTTGCTAAATGAAGTTGCAGCTTCGGAAAACTCACCTGATGAGAACTGAGACACTCCGTTGATGAGATGTTCTTTCAGATCGAGAGAAGATGAAGTTTGGCCTAAAACCCCTAGGATAGGGGAGAGTAGGAGTGTAACCGCAAGCTGTATTTTCATGTAAATATTCATTTGAGACTTGTTGTATGCGGTATAAATGACTCGAGTACGACGAGGCACAGTGCGATTATTAGGAATATTTGGAAGCGATGGTCGTAGTCGGTAAACATCACGTTACTTGTGCGCGTCTTTTCAGCTGTGTTTAATGCGTTAATGATGGGCGAGATATTCACGAAGCTCTTCTTCGCCCTCGTAAAGCTTCCATCTCCAGCGGTGGCAGTTGCGACCAATACTGATTCGTCTAAGCGAGAAACAACCGGTGCCCCATCTGCTCCTTGGATGAATCCCACTTTGCGCCCACTCTTATCGTATTTAGGTATCGGAGCTCCTTCAGGGGTCGCTAAACCTATGATGTGCACGGAAATCCCTTTCTCCCTAGCTCTGGAGGCAGCCGCTACCGGGTCGTCTTCGTGATTTTCACCATCGGTAATAAGTAAAATAGAACGACTCGATTCAGGTGAGTTTTTGAATGCGAGAACACTCACATCTATGGCCTCTCCGAGGGCGGTTCCCTGAATGGAGATCAGGTCGGGGCTGATCGTGTTCAGGAAAAGTTTCAGGGCGCTATAGTCTGTGGTTAGCGGGCATTGAACATATGCCTGTCCAGCGAAAATGACGAGACCTACTCTGTCGCTCCCCAATTTAGCAAGTACCCTTTCCACTGTGCGTTTTGCCAAGCTCATTCGATCCATGCCTAAATCCTCGGCCATCATACTGTTGCTTATATCTATGGCGATTACGAGGTCTGACCCTTGCGATTCTACTTCCTGTAACTTGCTCCCCACTTTTGGACCAAGCCCCCCTAAAACGATCATTGCTACAGCTAAACGCCAAATTAAAAACCTCCAGACCTCCCTGCCCATAGATAGTCTTGGAAATGTAGTTTCAGCTAGTTGCTCCTCAGAGAGTTTAGCCACAGCTTTCATCTTCCACTTTAGATGTATCAGGAAACTTACGGTCGCTATCGGCAAAGCGAAAAGCAATAAAATCAAATCCTTTCTGTGAAGCTCTATGTGTGGAGCGAACTCATTTGCAAATACTACTCCTGCAGCCACAATAACCCAAAAGACCAGTTCTGCGAGAATCACCCCCAAGGCCATGGACTGAAAGGATGTGATATTTTTTGAGTTTAAACTCATGAGATAGATCTTATCAAAGTGAATCTCAGAGTTCGTTCTAAAAGGAGAGAAATTAGAGCCATTAAAACGAAAGGTAGGTAGGCCTCAGTTTTCCTTTGGTATCTCATCACGTTAAAACGCGTCTTTTCTAAAAGGTCGATTTTTGCATAGATGGATTTTAATTTCTCTTCGTTTGTCGCTCTAAAGTATTTCCCTCCTGTTATTTCGGCGATTTGCATAAGCACCTCCTCATCGATTTTTACATCTATCCAGTCATACCTATATTTTCCATTAGGTAAGATTGCTACTGGACTTTTCGCTTTCCCAATCGACCCCACGCCTATGGTGTATACTCTTATCCCATTAAGTTCAGCTAACTGTGCAGCGTCTGAAGGGTCTATCGCTCCCGCGTTATTTATCCCGTCTGTAAGGAGAATAATAACCCGACTTTTTGCATCAGATTTCCTCAACCTATTTACGGAAGTAGCGAGCCCTAATCCGATCGCTGTTCCTCCTTCAAGCAACCCTGTCTCTAAACCACTCACCCCATTTTTAACGATGATATGATCTGACGTTACAGGCACTTGCGTAAATGCCTCCCCTTCATACGCAACTACGCCAATTCTATCATGAGGGCGTGCATTTATAAAATCGACGGCTACTGATTTTGCTTGTTCAAGTCGATTTGGCTTAAAATCCATACTTAGCATAGACGCAGAGACATCTATAGCTAAAACCAAATCGATCCCATCCTTCGTCATATCCTCCACGCTGTTTGATGACTGAGGGCGGGCTATAGCAATTACGAGTAATGCGATAGCAAAAGTTCTCAGTGCGAAAGGAATTTCTGAGATCCATGATCTAACGAGGTCAGGAAATACATCTTTTTTCTCTTTTGTAAAGGAAACGAAAGCGAACAAAGTGCCAAATAGCCTCGAGCCAACAGTCCTGAGTACAGTGTACCCTATAGGAAGCAGCATTAAAAGAAGTGCCCAAGGACGTTCCCACAGGTAGAGATTATTCACCCACAATGCGATCGTTCCTGACGCTGTCAAGGCAATTAAATGTATCGGTAGAACTTGTTTCACGATGCGGGGTTTTCCATTGTATTTTCAACAAATTCAATGCAAGTACTGATCACCTTAATGTGATCTTGTGTCCTCGCTGTGTGTTTTGCGAATTTAATTTTATCGCCCAATCTCAAAGCACTTACAAGATTGCTTTTGTCAGACTGTGAAATATCAAGCAAATCAATCTGTGCCGATACTTCTCTTGTCGTGCTCTCTAGCGATGAGATATTGAATCGCGCGTCTATGTAGGTCCTGATAATCTCGCTGAGATTTACGTGGAATGATTTGGCCTCTCCTTTAGTCCAACCCTTTCTTTCTTCAAGCTTTCTCAATTTCTCAAGTGCCGTAATGTGTGGCAGTATGTCGGGGACTGCCATTTCTATTTCTACGCGTTCCTTTCTCTTTAATTTCCTAAGTAAATAGAAGCCTCCCAGAGCGAGTAAGAGTGCCGCCAACACCTTTAAAACGTAAGGAGCAGCTTTCTCTATCCTCTCCCACAATGTCCATTCTATCGTTATTATTTCAGCGGCGGGCATCATTTCCGGAGCGTCTCCTGTTCGAGTGGGCACTACATGAATCATCATGGGCGCAGATTTTTCGCCCACAACTTCTATTGCTGGGATAACTACGTAGCCTGAATCCCAAGCAGTAACTACCCATGATTGTACCACGATCATATCCCATTGGGATGGGTCGTTTTGTTGTGGCAGTATGGTGTCGATTTTACTTGAGGATAGGATCTCCAAACCACCTGGTATGGTGTCCTCCCAGACAGGCCATCCAGTACTGTTCTCCCCTAACTCAAGTCCTAACCTCAGTGTGAGAGTAGCTCTTTCGCCCCATGCTATTCTTCCAGTATCCGAAATCATTTCCAGGTTTGAGGGGACAGTGTGTAATGAACTTTGGGCTAAGCCTTTGCTTAGATTCATTAAATCCAAACCCCAGCTTACTCCCAAGACTACAAGAGCCCCAAAAGTAAGTCGCAATATGTATAACGATTTATCCACGACGATCGAACAATTGCATTAACGGTTTTATATAGGGGAGGTCAGTACGTATCGTCGTCGAATCTATACCTGCTCGAGCAAATGCTCGTTTTAAGCTATCCGATCGTTCTAGCTCTATAGCTTTATACTTAGTTCTGTCTTTTTTAGATCCCGTCCTCATCCATTTCGTTTCGCCACTTTCCGGATCTTTCAAAGGCAACCACCCTACATCTGGGATGTCTAAATCAATAGGGTCTTCTATTTTGAGTGCAACGAAATCGTGCTTTCTCCCTGCTCGTTTAAGCAGCTCTTCATATCCCGAGTCTCTGAAATCACTGAGCAGGAATGAAACTGTTCGCTTCTTCATTGCCGACAGGAAATGATCGAGTGCATTCGTGATATCTGTTCCTTTGCCATCGGGCTCAATCTCGATGATTTCACGAATTATTCTAAGCACGTGAGACTTGCCTTTTTTCGGGGGGATAAATTTTTCGATGCGGTCGGAGAATAGTATGGCTCCTACTTTGTCGTTATTCCCCATTGCACTAAAAGCGAGTACCGCCGACAATTCCGTAATGCGATCTCTCTTGCTTACACCTCTTGTTCCACCATCAATAGACCCACTTATATCTGCTAAGATAAAGACGGTCAACTCACGCTCTTCTTCAAAAACTTTAACATAGGGAGTACCCATCCGAGCGGTGACATTCCAATCAATCGACCTCACCTCATCTCCGTGTTGGTATTCGCGATTCTCACTGAATGCCATTCCGCGACCTTTAAAAGCACTTGCATACTCGCCTGAGAAAATTTTATCGCTCAACCCACGGGTTTTTATCTCCACGCGTCTTACTCGTTTCAGAAGTTCTACTGTATCCATTAAGGTACGATCACGCTATCCATAATCTCAGTCACAATTTGTTCTTGAGTAATATTTTCAGCTTCTGCTTCGAAAGTAAGGCCAACTCTATGTCGCATAACATCCATCGCTACGGCTCTCACATCTTCAGGCGTCACATACCCACGATGATCCATAAATGCGTGGGCTTTAGAAGCTAATCCAAGTCCTATACTCGCCCTGGGAGAGGCCCCGAACGAGATTAATTCTGTTAAATGACCGAGTCCCACATTTTCTGGCGAGCGTGTTGCGAAAACAAGATCGATAATATATTTCTCGACTTTTTCGTCTAAGTATATTTCTCTAACTAGATCTCTCGCCTCTAGAATTTGTTTCGTTGTAACCACGGCAGAAGGTTTCGGCAGACCTTCTACAGTCATGTTAGCTCTTAAGATCTTTTGTTCATCCTCTTTCGTAGGATATCCGATCACCACTTTAAGTAGGAATCTGTCAACTTGCGCTTCTGGAAGGGGATATGTTCCTTCCTGTTCTATGGGATTCTGTGTTGCAAGAACTAAGAAAGGATTAGGGACTTCGAACGTCTCGTTTCCTATCGTAACCTGCCTTTCCTGCATTGCTTCAAGTAGAGCACTTTGCACTTTCGCAGGAGCTCGATTTATCTCATCTGCCAAAACGAAATTTGCAAAAATAGGCCCTTTCTTTACCTTAAAGCTTTCCTCACGAGGGTTGTAAATCATCGTTCCCACCACGTCAGCAGGTAGAAGGTCAGGAGTAAACTGTATCCTTGAAAACTGAGCATCTATGGTTTTACTCAAGCTGTTTATCGCAAGAGTCTTCGCAAGCCCTGGCACTCCTTCAAGGAGAACATGCCCATTCGCTAGCAGACCTATAAGGAGTTTGTCGACCATCTCCGATTGGCCTATAATGGTCTTACTCATTTCATTACGAATCAGATCCGTCACCCTGCTAGCCTTCTCAATTTTCAGGTTTAACGCTTGTATATCAAGTGAGTTGCCAGCTGTTGCACCCACATTCTCAACTCCTTCAATTGCCACATCCGACAATTCTATTATCTCTTCGTTCATATTAATTTGTTTTCGGAAAGCTAAAATATGAATTTGCTCACGTATTTTTCTATTCAAAGTTTTAAAACTTGTTAAGTGACCTTTATCGATCATGTGCCTGTAAAATTATATTTACCCGATTGTGGAATGAAAGTGAGTAACAAATGATCTATGGGTTTGGTATGAAGCAATTAATTATTCAATTTAGTGGGCATGCAAAAAACGATATCTTTTCAAGCTGTTATTTCAGCTGTTCGCACCTTCAGTGATGCTTTTAATATTCCTTGGTCGAACACTCCGACAACGGCTTTAACATCTGAACAAGTGGCATTGCGCCATCGACTTATGGAAGAGGAGAATAATGAGTATCTGGAGGCGGCTAATGCTGGTGATATGGTTGAAGTTGCGGATGCTCTAGGCGATCAGTTGTACATTCTTTGTGGCACTATTTTAAGTCATGGAATGCAGGACGTGATTGAAGATGTTTTCAGTGAAATTCAGGCGAGTAATATGTCAAAACTGGGGTCTGACAGCCTCCCTATTCTTCGTGAAGACGGCAAAGTGTTGAAAGGCCCAAATTATTTCCGTCCAGATATTTCGTCCATACTAACGAATTCAGGAAAATTAGTCCAACCGCTAAAAGGGGTGGTGACCCAACTTAAATGAAGTCTTTTACTAAAAAGTTAATGGTGAGAGCGATTGAAAGAGCCAAAGCAGGAAAACCGAATCGGTTCAGTCGCATTATGCAAGAGCTTGTTCCATTTAATCGAGCTCATAGAATTTCAGTCACAGAAATTTCGCCCAATGGATGCGAAGTGAGTATTCCATATCGTCGTCGCAACCTCAATCATCTTGGGACAATGCACGCTTGTGCTATCGCTGCAGCGGGAGAGTACGTGTCAGGGCTTAATGTCATTGAAGCTTTCGACATCAGTAAATTTAGGTTGATACTGAGCCGTCTAGAAGTGGATTATATTAGGCGACCTATAGGGAGTTGCACAGCAAAGAGCAACTGGCCAGATGAGTTGCTTGACAAATTAAAAACTTCGCTAAACTCTGAAGGAGTTGCAACATTTGTATTGACGGCAAAGTTGATGGATTCTAAATCTGAGCACGTAGCAACCACAACTTCGCACTGGCAAGTAAAGTCTTGGGATAAAGTACGTGAGAGGTCGCGGGCTTAGTATTCTCTTAGTTATATTTGCGTGTCATGATTGAAATTACTCTACCCGACGGGTCTATAAAAAATGTTGAAGAAGGAACGACAGCATTAGATATCGCCAACAACATAAGCGAAGGGTTAGCACGAAATGTACTTGCAGCGGAAGTTGCTGGGGAGGTCGTAGATCCTCAAAGGCCTATTGTGGAATCTTCATCATTGAAACTCCTTACCTGGAACGATAAGGAAGGTAAGAGTACGATGTGGCACAGTTCTGCCCATCTTTTAGCTGAGGCGTTAGAGTCAATGTTTGACGGGATCAAGTTTTGGGTGGGACCGTCTGTAGAGTTTGGTTTTTATTATGATGTGGATTTCGGTGAACACACTTTTACGGATGCTCATATTCCAGCTGTGGAGAAGAAGATGTTAGAGCTTGCGAGGAACAAAAGCCCTTTTATCCGCAACTCAATGACCAAGGCGGAAGCAATTTCTTATTTTGAGAAAAAGGGAGATGAATACAAGCTTGATTTGCTTGAGAGGTTAGAGGATGGAACGATTACAACTTATACCCAAGGGAATTTTACAGACCTTTGTCGCGGCCCTCACATCCCGCATACGGGTTTTGTGAAAGCGGTAAAAATTACGGCAATTGCTGGGGCTTATTGGAAGGGTGATGCGGACAACAAGCAGCTGACTCGAGTTTATGCC
>JACKQG010006653.1_pt1 | contig 12050 bp, 18 predicted proteins | sample 8237621 | NCBI WGS metagenome assembly JACKQG01 (sample SAMN15677084, study PRJNA649215) | marine metagenome | biome: marine; feature: Black Sea; material: saline water; isolation source: suspended particulate matter (SPM) from the Black Sea western gyre | collected 2013-06-09/2013-06-10 | depth...
TGGTGCCAACAACTATGGGGTAAAAAGAATGATGGATATATTGGCACGATATGATCCCTGTGCAGGTGATTTTGAAAAAGTAATAGGTTCCAATCCTGATTCTGGTGAAGAAGTAGTACATGGATCAACTGTAAGTGATTCATTGGCAGCACGCGTATTTAAAACAATTAGTGAAGAGCATATTGGAGAAATGTCTTTCTTCAGAGTTTATTCAGGTAAGGTTAATGCCGGAGACGATTTAAGAAATACCACCCGAAATAATTCTGAGAAAATGAGACAGGTGTATTTTATGAATGGTAAGAATCGAAAAGATACCCCCCATCTCATCGCAGGCGATATAGGAGCAGCATTAAAATTAAAAAATACACATACCGGTGATACTCTGGCGAACCCGAAAGATCCAATCCTTTTACCGGAAATAAAATACCCAACGCCCAATATGAGTTTTGCGGTAAAACCAAAAGCCAGAGGAGATGAAGAAAAAATTGCTAATGGTTTATCCGTCATGCATGAAGAAGATCCAACATTTATATATCGTGTGGATCCTGAATTGAAGCAGACTATTATTTCAGGGCAGGGGGAACTCCATTTAAATATTGCTTTAAAACGAATAACTGAAAGGTTCCATGTTGAATTGGAAAAAGAAACTCCGAAAGTTCCTTATCGGGAAACAATTACGGGTAAAGCAGAAGCAAAATATCGACATAAAAAACAATCTGGAGGGTCAGGTCAATTTGCCGAAGTTTGGCTGAGGGTAGAGGCAGCTAATAGAGGTGAAGGAATTGATTTTAAAAACTCATTAGTAGGTCAAAACGTAGATAGAGGGTTTGTTCCATCTGTTGAAAAAGGAATTAATCATATTTGTAATGATGGTGTCATCGCCGGATGTAAAGTAGTAGATATTAAAATAGATTTTTATGATGGGAAAATGCACCCTGTAGATTCAAATGATATGGCATTTCAAATTGCAGGACGCCATGCATTTATGGATGCAGTAAAAAACGCTAAACCAAAGTTGTTAGAGCCGATTTATTCAATCAAGGTAAAAATACCAGATGATGCCATGGGTGATATTATGGGTGATATTTCATCTCGTCGGGGAAAAGTGCAGGGAATGGAAACAGATGGACATTTTCAAGTAATAAATGCAGAAGTGCCAATGGCAAATCTCCATGATTATGCCACAGCCTTGAAAGCAATGTCCAGTGGTAGGGGAATGTTTACCAACGAATTTTCTCATTATGAAGACATGCCTCATATTGAAGCAGAAAAAGTAATTACAAAATGGGAAACTGCCAGAGCTGCCGGTGAGTGATGAATTAAAATATCTATGGGCTCCCTGGCGTATGGGGTATATTCGCACAGCAAAAAATGAGTTCGGGCCCTGTTTGTTCTGCGACAAATCTCATATCGGAAAGGATGAAGATGATTTGGTAGTCCATCGGGGTGAAAACGCATATATACTTATGAATTTATATCCTTATAATAATGGACATCTCATGGTAGTACCTTATGATCATGAAAAAAACTTTGATGATTTGCAGGCGGACACTCAGGTGGAAATGATGAATTTAATGAGTCAAGCAATGAGAGTATTACGGGAAAGCCTAAATGCAGATGGGTTTAATTTTGGTGCAAATTTTGGAGAAGTTGCTGGTGCAGGCATAAAAGAACACCTCCACTTACACTTAGTCCCTCGCTGGATAGGTGATACAAACTTTATGCCTATTATGGGGCATACCAAGGTAATGGTGGATGGTTTGAAGGAAACCCGTAAACAATTGGCCGATGCTTTTGCAAAAAATGGAAAATAATTCTCTAATTAAATTTAATTATCTCTGTAAATTTCTTAGCTATTATTGAAATAGTTTTTCCGGGATTTATCAATCGTATTGAAATGTAAATTGATAGCTCCCATCTACACTTTGTTACGATGGACAAGCAGTTGGTTAGAGTCTGGCAGTGGCTGGATTAATCCAAGTGTATTTTTAAATAGATTTTTTCCGGGATTTATCAATCGTATTGAAATGTAGATTGATAGCTCCCATCTACACTTTGTTACGATGGACAAGCAGTTGGTTAGAGTCTGGCAGTGGCTGGATTAATCCAAGTGTATTTTTAAATAGATTTTTTCCGGGATTTATCAATCGTATTGAAATGTAGATTGATAGCTCCCATCTACACTTTGTTACGATGGACAAGCAGTTGGTTAGAGTCTGGCGGTGGCTGGATTAATCCAAGTGTATTTTTAAATAGATTTTTTCCGGTATAGCTCAGTTGGTTAGAGCAGCGGACTGTTAATCCGCGTGTCGCTAGTTCGAGTCTAGCTACCGGAGCCACCAGGTTGGAAACGCGAACCTGATAGCACATCGAAAAAATAAGCCCTTGGATCATAACTATGACTAATTTATCACACTCTCATAGAGAGTAAATGGCTTGGTAGCTCAGTTGGTAGAGCAGAGGACTGAAAATCCTTGTGTCGGTGGTTCAATTCCGCCCCGAGCCACGGTAATAAAAAGCCCCCGTTTCACGACGAGGGCTTGCTTGTTTTAGACCTTCTTTAACTCACCTATTTTTACCTGATTTTACTGTCTCAATAATGCACCATTATGCAACATGTGCCTCGTCGTGACAATAAATCTATGTCAACACTTTATGACAACACTTTTTCACTAACAAAACCCAAATGTTTTTCTAACTCTTCAAGCATTTTACGGCTCTTGGTTGGTAGCTGAGAAAGATAGTGCGTTTGTGTTACTTCAGTTTTTGAATGAGCCATGATTTGACTTATATCAAACACTTCGAATCCCAGATAAGTTAAATGTGATGCAAAACTTCTTCTAAGGTCATGTACTGTTATTTTCCCTAAACCTGCAGGTTTAAAGACTTCTTTTTTTAGTCGTCTGGATACATATGATGTTGAAAATGGAAAAACATAGTCTCCATCGTCTCCATATTTATAAGCTAATTTGACAGGCTTATTCTTCTTTTCTTTTAGCAGAACTTTTTTCAAATGACTTGTCAAGGGCAATACACTTGTTTTGCCTCGTTTTCTTTTTCGAAGGCTAATGGTGTTTCTTTCAAAATCAACATCTTCCCACCGCAGTTTGGGTTTTAATATCTCAGAAATTCTTGCACCTGTTAGCAAATACACAACGATATATGGATACCATCTTGAATCTGGTTTACAAACTTCCCATATCTTATTTAGTTCAGCTTCTGTTAAAACCCGAACGACTTTTTGTTTACTTTTGAATGCAGGAATCTCTGCAAAGGGATTCACATTAATTATATGACTTTTAATCCCCCAATTAAATATTGATTTAAGATGTTTTAGGTAGGAATTGATTGTGTTTACTGAAAGTTTTTTTATCTTTAGGGAACTAATCCAACTCTCAATGTAGTTTTCATTAATGGATGATAATTGAACATCTTCTTTAAAATTGATTAATGAATTTACTGATGTTTTATATCGATTAATCGTTTCCTTCGCTAATCCTTTCCCAACTCGGTCTGATTCCTTACTTTTCTCAGATTTGAATTTTTCTAAGAATGTAGACAGGGTCATATGTGGTAGGATGTGATTGTAATTTAATTTCAATGAAATATCTGTTATATCTTTTTCAAGTTTTTCAACATAAATACTAACGGTTTTAAAATCAGCCTGAATTCTTTTCCGGATCCGATCCTTGGATATATTATCATAGACATCAATATCAAACCCACAAACTTTAATATTGGTATTTAGGGTTGAATCGAAATAATCATAGATGTTTCTTTTACTTACTTTACTAATTACGGGCTTGATCTTTGCCATAATAATTCTCCTTACTTAATGGAATTAACACTTGAGTAACGGATCATCATATTTTCCAGGTCATTTATGTCAAATCGTATTCTTGACCCTAGCTTTTGAAAGTCTATTTGCCTTCTTGCTACCATTGTTCGGAGCGCTGATTCAGTCAATGCTAAATAGACTGCTGCTTCCTGTAATGTGTAATATCTTTTAATTGATTGATCCTTCATAGTATTCTTATTCCCAATTATTAATATTTTGATTTACTTTGTGGTTTTCTGCAACTCTTCATTAGAATTTCCCACTTGAGTAATCATTAACTTCAATGATGACTCCGGAATCCGTACCAACCGTCCGACCTTGAATACAGGTAGTTTTAGTGATTCAATACGACGATCGACTGTCCTGGTTGAAATTTGAAGTGTGTCCGCAATCTGTTTCCTGGTTAAAAGTTTCTCCAAAATATTAATTCCTATTCTTTCTTAATTAATTCCTTCTTGAATCATCTCAACCACTTCGCCAATTTCTTGCAAATCATTTGCAACCTTTACGAACTCATCTATTTTTAGATGTAATGTAACATTTCCCATTGAAATATTAACAATTTCTCCATCTAACCAAGCACCATGCGGTAAGTCAATGAATTTATTTTCTGATATCATAACCTTTTTTTCCTTTCATTTTTTAGCTATAGCCGCAACTGCGGCTATAGCTATGTTCATTTTAGTACTATTAATTGGTAGTAAAGCCCGCAACAAATCCCCCACACGCTCCAATTACTGCACCTGTTGTTGTGAGGACAAGAGTTCCACTTGCAACTGTTCCTGTACCAATCGCAGCGAGAGATGCGCTAGTCAAAGCAGCGCCAGATAGGGTGCTGATCACTGTACCAGTTCCAGCTGCACCTAATAATCCAGCGGCTCCAAATGAGGCTGCAATTGCAGGGGCGGCTAATCCGCCTGTCAAACCGATGGCTAATGTGCCAGCGGTTATTAGTGTTATTTTCTTTATATTCATGTTATTCTCCTTGTGTTAATTATGAAACTTCAGTCTGATATCAATCGACTGTTGCTTCGATTAAAAAATAATTTACTGGCGGTTTCAAAGTTTCCCTATCCACCGCCAGCATATTCCGTTTTAGTCAGAAGATTTGTCCAACTCTTCTGCCCTGGTGTCAATTGCCTCAATACAAGAACGAAGTTTTTTGACTTTCACCTCAGCCTCATCACCTCGTTGTTTGTAGGCAAGACGCTCCAAGGATGTACTAGCATTGGTACTCATTTGTCGTGCAGATTCAGCTTCCTTCTCTTTGATAGGAATCATTTTTTCCACCTCTTCTTTACGAGCCAACAATTTAGAAGCATCTTTTAACAATCTGACGCCTCCTAATCGTTTTACCAATACCGCATAATCATCCTTAGGTGGATCGGATTGTTCCTTTTCAGGTACAACCACTGGTGTTACTTTATCCATAACATCTCCTATAGATTTGGTATTGTTTAGTGAAGCACCAGACTGAGTTTCAGTCGCTGTCGCTTCGTTCGTTTTACTCTGATCTAAGCTATTAGCTTGATCTTGAGTTTGGTTCTTTACTTCTTGATTCATTTTTACTCCTTTTCTTTTTTTAGTTTTGCAATCATTTCAAACTGCATGTCTAATCATTACACTTTTCACAAGTAGTTTTAATAAGTTTCAAAAATACCGGCGGCTTCATGGATGACCAATCCACCGCCAGCTTCCCGACACCCTAGCCTTTCAGAGTTGGTTTTGTGAAGGTTTTGAACTCGTATTGCAAAAAGTGATCCCTATTTTTTTCATAAAGATTCTTTTTATGCGTGAATACCGATTCCAAAGTTTCAGATGCCCATTCAATATCAGATTGAATATCTTCCGCTTTTTCCACAATTCCAGAAACCAAAACGATATTAGAGTCGTCGGTTAACTTCCGCAGTTCCTGAAGATCCGTGTATGCTGTCACCTGATCGTCGAAATAGCTATCGACAGAAACGATTACATCCGTTACATCCTTTACGGTAGAGTATTCCGTTACAGGATCCTTGACCTTGGGTCGTCGTGACCGGGTTTTTATGTCGTTGATTGTTTTCATTGTTTTTCTCCTTTTTTGTTTTTGATTGTGATAGCAATTCAATACCATCATCTATTAAATTTAATAATTTAATTGTAGTATGTATCCGTAGAGTGAAAAACTTAGACACTACACGTATTCCTCATATACAACCCAGTTTAATTCAGGATTTAATAGATATCCTCTAATTGGGTCAGAAATTATTATTGGAGATCCTGAAACCTTTTTATTTAAATTGGAAATTGCTTGTCTGATTGATGCATCAGGATTTAGTGAGCCTACATCTAATTTATCAGCAATAATCTTGGATGTATTTTTGGTTTTTGAATGTGCGAGATGAATAATAATTTTGCCTTCCAAATTTTTGCCAATATTTATAGGTACACCGTTTCCTAATTTCCCAAATTGTTTAAATTCATCGTAAATAAAGTCATAGGTACAAGATTTTTTATCACTTTCATATTCTTGGTAAGAGAGTCTATTTTCACTTTTATTGGTGATTTTTGTAAATAAGCTGTCTTCCATTTCAGTTTTATCTTTATATCGAACTACAAATGAAATTATATCTATGTTGCGGGAATTGATTAATTGCCTTAGTTCGTCAAGGTTGATCTTATTTCCCCACAGAGTATGTTTTTCAACGATTTTTATGTTCCTGTTCCTCATAATAATATTGTGATTCAGATATTAACCTTTTTACCTTTTTAATACCTGTGGAAACTTATAGGAGATGGAAAGTCTAAATAAACTTGTCTAATTTTGTTTATTCTTGTTTGAATAAAAAAACCTCCGGGGTTGGAGGTTTTATCAAGGGAGGATTAGAATAATGTAATAAAGTTTACATCATTTCTGAGTAGCAAATTAGTTCGATTTTATCATTACTAATTTCATTGGGTATATAGTGATTACCCTTACCCTTTACAATTACATTAAATGTAATTCCCCCATTTTTCTTAAAATTTGAATTTACCCTACTTTGTTGAGTATCCCGTTCAGAAGATGAATTTTTATTGTTAGGATTTACCCATGTATAATTAAATCTATTTAATTTTTTATAATTTGAACCAGGCAACAATTTTTTTATATGTTCCTCAGGAATTTCCTCTTCTATTTTTAAATAATCTTTTTTATCTGGAAAATTTATTTTTAACCAAAACAAATAATATAGAAAATCGAAACCCGAATTATTGATAGAAACTATATAAGAATTATTGATAATAACTTCATTATTATTTCTCCCGGAATGTGGTACGATTTTAATGGATCTTAATTGACCAATTAGAATTTTCTTTGCATTTATTATATCAATCTCATCTTGGGTATTGTTCAGTGTTGAGCTATCAGGCCCACCAAATGAATGATGATTCCCTTCAGCTTCTAAATCTGGACATAAAGGATGTTTTTTTATTCCGTCAATTTGTTTTCCAATACGTAAAATAAGATAAACCTCTCCCTTCGTATCTTTAAAATAATAGGGTTGATTACCTTTAAATTCTATCATCATTATTGCATCTGAGAGAAGAGTGCTCATTATTTGTGGAATATAACTACTAATTAATGTGGACATTCTTCTTTTCCATATACTTTTGGATTCTTTTAAACCAGAGATTATCTTTTACTTCTTCAACTGTTTTGTCTTTATATTCAATATACTTATTGAGGTCTTCCATTAATTGAGAAAGATCCTCTACTGTTCCAACTTCATTCTCAATTTTTTGATTCTCTTTCTCTAAATATTCCTCCTCCTGTTTTTTGAGATATTTCTGAATAAGATTAATAGTAATTGCCACAATTACTCGAGATTCTTTAGCCAAGAAAAAGTATTGTAAACTCCCAAAAGTAAAAAGTAAAAAACCAAATGGAATTAAAAATGTTAATAAGGTGGCTATTCCGAAAATTTTACTTAATTTAATCTTGCTCATTGGAATAGATTTTATTGTTTCATCCAGGGTAGCAATACCAAATGCACTTGATGTGAATAATGCTGCCCCACTTTCTTTACCGTTCTTTAAGTCTGAAAGTAAATTCGTACCTGAGCCTGATAGAATTATTTCCTCATTCTTGATCCAATTTTCAGTTTGTTTTCCCAATTCCTTTCGTTGTTTTGGGGACATATTCTTTAACTTTAGTCTAATCTTAGCACGATATCGAAAATATATCCTTTCAATAAATTCTTTTTCTTCATACCTCGTTTCCTCAATCCCTTTAATCCCTATTTTATTTGCTGTGGATAACAAGCATTTTTTAATCAAATGATCTTTACTTACATCCTCAGATGACTTAGTCAATTCACGGAGGGCTGCATAAAATCCTTCGATCTTATTATCTGTCCGTTTGTATTTCAACCCCCCAATTTTCGCAACTTCAATGAGGTGGTTTATAAACTTTAAATCGGATTGATCGACTATTTTGGCAAGTTCTGACATTTAGAATATTGGTAAAAAGTTTGGAGTAATCATATTGCGGCGCTGGTTTTCATTATATTTCAATTATCGGTATAAGAATAATAGTTGTTAACAAATCAATAAATAAACTTAAGGAGTTTTATATGCTTAAAGTAATTGTAAAATATGGTGAAGTAGTTCTCGGTGCTTTGATGCTTGTATCTAAGACAGCCGAACTTGTTAGGGAATTTAACAATCGACAGATTCCACCAGGTGAAACCATTCCCGATGCCTCCTGAGAGCAAACAGAAGCTTCCTCCAAAGACAGCAGACCGAGTTGTGGATGTGTCAATAAATCATTTGCTGACCGGTTTTGTTTTGGTCTTTGGAGGAGTCTTAGCTGTTGGTACAACACTAATCGTAATCCGGGATTTGTCAAAGTACAAACGTCAGAAAGCTATTCTGAACGGAACACTGGAAATTGTTAAAACAATCTTAAATAAAAAAGGAGAAAAATAAATGCACAAAACAGAAGATGGCGGGATCCTGATAGATAAGGATACCATCGAAATCAGCAAAGAGATACTCATTGCTGTTGGAGGAATCATCCTATTGTCAAGAATAATCAATGAAATGCTGGGGATAAATCATGGAACAGTGGTTGCGTGTAAATCTTAATGGTCAGGCCTTTTCAAGGCTTGCAAACATAGTATCTAATACAGTGCTGCTTGCTTCAAATGCATATCTACTCGCCAGTAATATCAAAGGCAACATTACAGATAGAAAAAGAAGCCGGACTGTTGAGAACCTGCAGCTTACAGCGGAGGTAGCGTCTGCTGTTGCCGGTCTTACAAAAGTTGTTACTGAGAATTTGGATAAGTATCATGCGACAACAGAAGACCTATAACCCACAGGAGCGGCGTGAGATATATGAAAATCTTATGTGTACTTACTGCGGTAATACGGATGCCTTTTCAATCAATCTAAAACTAAAACACGAGATCCAACAAATAAATGGACAACTGGAAGTGATGCTAAATAAAGCATACACAGACAAGGTCCTTGGTGTTATTACACAAAATTTGGATAAACTTGTGGAGAGGTGCTATGATGGAAGACGAAGCTTTACCTGTGCAAACTGTGATCAGTCTGAATCTATTGACATGCATGAGCGGGTGTTGGATACCTGTTATAATATGGGATGTCCGGGATGCTTCTGGTGTGGTAATTACATTGACAAGCAGGATCTAATTGATACTTGCAGAGCGTGTATCTTAGAGAGACGCGGAAATGTAGATGAAGAGTATTGTAGTTATTCATGTCCAGCTTATGATAATGGTCTTCAGGAAGTTCGAGATTATTATAATATGAGCCTCAGTGATATGAAAAGAGAATTGGGCTTCATTTAGTCCAACTGCCAAATCGTTTACAGGCGGTAAAAAGTAAGGAGGGATGGCTGTACAGCTATCCCTCTTTTATTTATATAAAAGGAGAGCAATGAACAAACTTATTTGTAATAGCTGCTTTAACTTTGAGTTTTTCGAAACTAACATAGAGTACCTGAGGGAGATAAAAGTAAAAGATGGATCACTTGTAATTAATGATACCCACTTCGAGGACTGGAATTACACCGACACCCATTTTAGAGACAGCTTAGAAGACATTGTCTCCTACGTGGTTAAAAGTGAAATGGATGCCCTCTCATGGAATAGTGAAAAAGAGTGTCATGAGAATAGCTACATCAAATGCGCTAAATGTGGAAGCTCTCAGGTGAGTATCCCAAGCTATATGATTAAGAAGAAGAAACATCAAAGTTTAGAAGCAGAATTAAAAGAAAACCACCAAGAATACAATAATTTAAGGAGAAAAAGAAATGGAAATACGCTGCCAGTCTTGTGGGAACCAAAATAGCGGCTTTTTATTACCCCTGTGGTCAAAGACCACTTTTAAGCTGGACCATGGAGGTGAGATAAAAATACTGCATCTTAGTCCACTTGAGAGTTTAGAGGATAAGCTTACAGATAATAAAATCAAAAAAGAAATCACCTGCAAAGAGTGTGGAAACTGCGATGTAGAGATTGTACTAAATGAATTTGAAAAAAGCAGCTCTATTTCCTCTGAGCGACAAGCATTTGAGGGCCTATGAGTTACAAAGATGAAATTACCAAGAAAATTAAAGATGCTGTAAACAGCTGGATTGATAAGCTTAAAGCTGAGCATTCAAAGTTGCATCTCACCAAGCAGTGGAAGATAGACTATGGGGATGGATTTTCTCCTGGTCATATAACACTTCCTGTAGTAACTGGATCAAAGAAGGGACCATACCTCATTGCAGAGGTAGAATTTGTGGTACCAGATAATTTAGAATTGGATCTGGATACTGTTGAGCTGACCTTAAAGAATGAGTCGTTTAAACAGGCCAAGATTAAGAAGAATATTCCGACACCGGTGGATGAGCCCCTGTCAGTTATAAATGAAATAATACTGGGAATTAACACATTTCTATCAAGTTTAGATATTGGAAGATTTACTCCTCAACAGCCTACCTCCTATCCGCACTCAATAGGGTTAGCAGGCTCTGGCAGTAACATAAAAGTTAATACCGGGCCTGCGCTCTCCCACCAAGTAGTGGATGATGTAGGAAAGCTAAAACAGGAGGTTAAATCAAGTAAATACCTACCTGATTGGATCAAGAATATATCTAGCAGAGAGGTATATGAGGCACTCATTGATAAGATTTCAGAGGGCTATATCCAATACATCAAAAAAGGTAATAAAGCGACCCTTCAGGAGTTCTTTAAAATGTATGAAGCGTATCTGAAACGTGAAGGAAAGCTACAAGACTATTGCAAGTACAAATCTAAACCAGTGGAGCTAGATAAGGACACAAGGTTTTGTCAAGAGCAGTATTGCAGTAAGAAACCCTGGCAGAGCGTATGTAAGCACAGCTGCCTCAAATTTGGAAATTAATTAACAAGGAGAAACAAAATATGATAGAGAAATTACATCGTTTTATAGAGATGGCACGATCTATTGTGCCTGTAAAATCAACACTTCCAATATTGGAATGTGTTTGTGTTAAAGATGGCAGAATATCTGTTAGCGATCTTCAGCACCGTGTGCAGATGGATATAGATGATGACCGATCATACCTAATTCCATTTAAAGTACTTCAAAAGGTGATTAAAACAAAGCCGAGCAGTCTGTCAATAGATGTGTGCAGTGATAAACATACCATCTTATTTGATGGTAAAAGTATATCGTGTCCTGCTATGGATGTAGATGAATACCCCGCTTTGCCAGAGGGTGATTTTAGATCACTTTGCAGTTTAGACATAGCGCTCATTAAAATACTTAGATCACAATGTGATTTTGTATCTAAAGATGATTTAAAACCAGCTCTTAACAATGTGCATTTGGTTAAAAATGGCAGTGGTAATATGGTAGCAACCGATGGTCATTTGCTCCGTGTGCTGTCCGATATAAAGTTAGATGGGAAAAAAGGATACACGGCTGATTTATCGCCTAAGCTTATTGGACTGCTTCTACAGCAGAAGCGATCTGTAACGCTTTCCATGTCGTCGGGTCATATTCGATTTGATTGTGGCAATGTGAGTATCTATCAGAGCAGGGTTACAGAGCGGTATCCTGATACAAAAAGCGTTATCCCACAAGAGAGCACTGGAAGTAGCATTGTTAGCCGATATAATCTTTTAAAACTAATTAAAGATGCTACGCCGTTCTCACATCCTAAGTCAAAGCTTGGCAAGGTGGAGATTGGTGG
>JACKQG010006654.1_pt1 | contig 12049 bp, 14 predicted proteins | sample 8237621 | NCBI WGS metagenome assembly JACKQG01 (sample SAMN15677084, study PRJNA649215) | marine metagenome | biome: marine; feature: Black Sea; material: saline water; isolation source: suspended particulate matter (SPM) from the Black Sea western gyre | collected 2013-06-09/2013-06-10 | depth...
TTAATAGTACTTCTTCCATTTTCTGATATTGAATCAATATTTTTAACTCCTTCTGCACCTCCAATTACGTCTTCAATTATTTGAGTAATTTCTTGATCAATAATTGGTGCAGATGCAGATTGGTAATCAACTTGAATTTGAATTACGGGTGGTTGAAGGCCTGACGGCAATTCTCTTACAGGCAATTTCCAAAAAATAAATAAACCAAACACAATTAATATCAAAGAAAAAACTGCTGATACAACTGGCCTTTTAATACTAAGATCAGTAATAAACATAATTTATTAGTTTTCGTTAATAATTGGTTTTATTTTTCCACCCGGACTTGTTTTACCTAAACCTTCTGCTACGATTTTGTCATCCCTTTGTAATCCCGAAACTATTTCTAAATTTCCTTTATTTCTTATACCAGTTTCTATTTCAACTTTTTCAATGGTATTATTTTCTAACACTTTGTAGACATACTTTTTACTTCCTTCTAACAACACAGCTGTATCAGGCACACCTAAAGAATTTTTTTCATTATATCTAATTGTTACCTCTAAAAGAGCTCCAGGTATAAGTTCAGAATTATCATTAGTTATTTTTATTCTTACTAGCAAACTTCTAGTTTCAGCATTTATACGACTAGCAGCCGAGTCTATTTCACCAATATATTTTTTATTTTTATATCCTGAAAAAGTTGCTTCAATGGGCAAACCTTTTTTTATCACTGCTGCATAGGTTTCAGGAATTTTTAGATCTGAAAAGATAATTGATGAATCGTCCAAGGTTAAAATAATTGAACTTTCAGAAACAAGCACATCGTCTGACAAACCTCTTTTTCCTAAAACTCCATCAAAGGGAGCAACGATATTTCCTGTCTTTAAATTAGCAATTATATCGCCTTTTTTTACTTCTTGATTAAATTTAATTGGAGTTAACAGGTCTGATTTTTTAAGCCGAAAAGATTTTGTTTTATTTGGCAAGGCAGTCCCAAAAGATTCTAATTTTTGTGAAAAATTGTAATTTTTTACGGTAGTCACAATAAGTCCTGGGGGTGACCTTTTACTAAATTTTTTTTCAAAATGCATACCTATCATGGTACGTCCAATAATCACACCAGCTATGATTAAGAAGAAAACAATAATTATTGAACTAACTTTTGTTGATCTTTTCATTTTAATTATTTTAATTTACCGTATTCAGCCCAAGAGCCATCATAAATTGTAGGCAAATATCTATCATTAATTATAGAATAAGCTAGACTTAAAACAGTCGCTGTAATTCCTGATCCGCATGAAAATACCAAATTAACTGGTAGTTTTTTAGATCCTAAGACTTCTTTAAATTTTAACAAAAGTTGCTCTTTATTTTTAAAAGAGTGGTCTTCATTAATACATTCTTTAAATGGTAAGCAAATTGAATTTGGAATAGAACCACTTTTTATTTCTTTTCTTGGCTCAGGCTCTGAACCCTCGAATCTACCTCTACTTCTTGCATCTATGACCATAAATTCTTTTTTAATTATGTTTTCATCAATTTGTTTTTTATTTTTTATAAGATTAATATTTTCATTAGTTTGGTAACTGTCTATTTGTTCCACTTTTTCTATTTTTTTTGTTGTAGGTTTTTCTTCTTTTAGCCATTTTTGAAAACTTCCATCTAGTACAGAAACTTTTTCATGTCCAAAGTATTTTAGAGAAAACCATAATCTACAAGAGCTGTAGATATCACTATTATCGTAAACAACTATATGATCTGAATTTTTTATTCCAAAGGACAACATCATTCGAGTCCAATAATCCGAGCTAGAAAGCATATGTGGTAAAGACGAGCTCTTGTCACTATGTTCTTCAATATCCCAAAAGATCGCTCCAGGGATATGCTCATCTAAATATTCTTTTTCAGCATTTCTTTTTAAATTTGGCATATGCCAACTAGCATCAAAAATTTTAACATTGCTCAAATTATTATTAAGCCATTCAGTGGAAACCAAAGTCATTTCAACGATTTTTTTTGAAAGTACTTTTGGTGATATTCTTCTGCTTTACAATAATTTTTTTCTTTAGATATTTTTGTAACTATTTTGCCACCCAGTTTTTGGTCAACTTCGCTTAAAACTTTTTCTGCAATATTTTTTTCTTCATCAGTATTGTAAAATATTTCTGAACGATACTGATATCCTGTATTAGGTCCTTGACGATTTGGCGTAGTAGGATCATGAAATTTGAAGAATAATCTAGTTATTTCTTCGTATGAAATTATTTTTTGATCAAATTCTACTTTTACAACTTCTACATGTTCAGTATCGCCACCGCAAACTTCTTTGTAACTTACGTTTGTGCTTTTGCCCCCACAATAACCACATTCAGTGGAAGTTATACCAGGTACACTTTTGTATTTTGTTTCATCCCAAAAACAACCGATGCCCCCTATAAATTTTTGCATAATATTTTAAAATTTAATGTTAAATATAAATCAAAATATCAAAATGATCAAAAATCAAAATCATTTAGGCTCAGTTTATATGATCATGAGTGTTCTTTTCTTTTCATTCATGGATATTTTAATAAAAGTTACTGATGAATATGCTGTTGGACAAGTGATGTTTTTCAGAGCTTTGTTTGGTCTTATTCCTATATTTTTTTTAATACCAAAAAATCGACTTAAAGATTTTTATAAAACACGGCATATTGGTTTACATTTTTATAGATCCTTTTTTGGAGCTATTGCAATGGCAGCTATTTTTGTTGGATTAAGAAATCTACAACTTGCTGAAGTTACTTCACTTGCATTTTCTGGACCAATTTGGGTTGTTATATTTAGTATGTTTTTTTTAAGTGAAAAAATTAGAATTAAACGTTGGATTGCTGTTGGGCTCGGATTTATAGGTGTTATTATTATTTCAAAACCGGGTTTTGATAATTTAAATTATTATTATATTTTTCCAGTAATATTTTGTATTGGTTTTGCAGGTGTTTCTATAATAATTCGAAAGTTAACTCTTGTTGGAGAGTCGATTTGGCTCATTGCATTTTATTTTTCTGTTGTGTCCGGAATAGGTGGTTTGCTAACTCTTCCATTTGGAGGTTGGATGGTACCTAACAAATATGACCTCCTTCTTTTAATTTTAATAGGATTTCTTGGAAGTATTGCGAATTTGATGTTAACTCAATCCTATAAGTTGGCTGAGGTTACACTCACAACTCCGCTAAAGTATCTTTCACTTATTTTTGCTATTATATTTGGTTTTTATTTTTTTAGAGAAATTCCATCCGTTAATACTTTATTAGGAGCAGGTCTAATTGTAATTTCTTCTGCCATAATTTTCTTTAGAGAAAATCAACTAAAAAAACCTATCCCGTTACCGAGACAGCAATGAAACAACCGCCACTTTATTGGTATAAGGCAAAAAAAGTTCTATCAAAAAGAGATCCGATATTAAGAAAAATTATTAATAAATTTAACAAAGGTTATTTAACCAGCAGAAAAGACCCCTTTTTTTCATTGTGTAGAACAATAATAGGACAACAAATATCTACAAAAGCAGCAGATTCTATTTGGTCAAAATTTGAAACAAAATGTAAAAAAAAAATAGTTCCTGAAACAGTGTTAAAATTAACTTCAAGTAGTTTAAAAAGCGCAGGATTATCACGTCAAAAAATAACTTACTTAAAAAATATTGCTAAAAGTTTTAAAAATAAATCCTTTAATATTAGAGATCTAAAAAAAATGGATGATGATTCAGCAATTGATTACATAACTAAATTAAAAGGACTAGGTATTTGGAGTGCTCAGATGTTTTTAATGTTTAATTTAAATAGACCAGATATATTTCCAACTAAAGATATAGGTTTAATAAGAGCAATATCAAAAAACTATAAAACATCTTATCCTCCGAGTGAGAAATTTTTAAATAGAATTTCAAAAAAACACTCAGGTTATAGAACTGTTTTTACCTGGTATATGTGGAGAAGTATAGATCCCGTTGATGTTGAATACTAGGTTCCTTCAATAATTTGATGACTTCTTTTAACATGACCCTTTAGTATTTCATGTGCTTCTTGATATTCTTTAGAGTTATAACATTTAGTGGCACTATCTAGATCTGGAAATTCAACCACAACCGTTCGTGAATATTTTATTCCCTCATTAACAATATTTTTTCCACCTCTTACTATAAATTTTCCTGAGAATTTAGTTACAGCTTCTTTAGCCTTTATCGCATATTCTTTTAATTTTTCTTGATTATTTATTTCCTCGTATACTGAAATCCAATATCCCTTCATTTTAATCTAACCATTCTTTAAGATTTTCTTTATTTTCTTGAATATACTCTGGTAATTTTTCAAATTCAAATTTTTCCAATTTATCCCCTTTACCAAATTTTTTTTCACTTTGATCAACTTTTAAATTGTAAATAGCTTGCTTATTGTTCATTACATCTTTGATCTCATCAATAGATAGTGGATTTTCATCAAATTCTCTATGATGAAGATATGATTTTAATTTTTTTTCTATTTCCTGCGGTGTTTTAATATTTGTAAAATGCCAACCACCATCCTCTATAATTTTCACATTTGTATACTTATTTTTTGAAAAAAAAGTATCAATTCTATAAAAGGGAAATTTCCGATCTTTGATGTTTCTTAACCATTGAGGACTAATTAATTTTTTTTTTTTACATGCTTTTGTACCTGTCCATTTAAAATTTGGTAATTTTAAATTAAATTTGTAGTAAAACATATTTTGTCTAAATAAAATAATTTTTTCATTAATATTTTTTAATTCTATTTTTGAAAGATCTGGTATTTCATCAACATCTGATACCATCACAATATCTTCGTTATTAGCATTTTGCAGACCATTTTGAATCAAATTTCTTTGACCATTTTCCCTTTTGGCGGCATTAAAAATATACTTAGTAGAGATGTCTGCATCGTCATCATCGTTGTGAAAAATATAAAGATCAGATGGTTCTTGGTCATAAACAAGATAGATAATTTTATTTTTAAATTTTTCGAATTTTTTTTGGTTGAATCTTAATTTTCTCTTATCCCCTTTGTGGGTAAAATTACTCTCAATAATTACAAAATAATCCACATATTTATCTAAGGAGTTTAGTCTTAGATCTAAAACTATATCTTCATCAATATACATAAAGCAGTCAAAAATTTTCATAAATATATTTAAATTAATTTCATACTATATTAATATTTAATAATGCAAAAAAAATTAATATATACAACTTATTTTGCTTTTGCATTAACCCTTCTGTTTTTTCAAAAAATAAAAGCTGATGAACAATTTGATCAAGGAAAACAAATTTTTTTAGGTCAAGGAAATTGTGCTGCCTGTCATATTCTTAAAGATGCAAAATCCAATGGACATATTGGACCAAACTTAAATGAAATTAAACCGAGTATTACGAGAGTAATTTATGTGGTTAAAAATGGAATAGGAGTAATGCCAGCTTTCGAAGGTCAATTATTAAATGAGGAAATTCAAGCAGTGTCATATTATGTTTCAGTGAGTGCTAATAATGATTAGTTTAAAAAATAAATTAACAAAGTTTAATTTTTTTTTAAAATTTCATTTAAACGAAAAATTGCAATTTTCTTTATCTGTTTCTTTGCTTCATTAAATTCTATATCAGCATTATTTGATATTCTTATTTTAAATTCATCTAAAATTTCTTTTTTATTTTTTCCCTTAACAGCAATGATAAAAGGAAATCCAAATTTTTCTTTATATTCTCTATTTAGTTTTTTAAATTCTTCAAATTCTACATCTGAACATTGATTTAAATTAGAATCGTTTTGTTCTTTTTTTGAATCATGCGTTAATTTTTTTTCAATAACTAAACTAGGGTGAGTATTAAGAATTTTTAAATGTTTTGCTTTATTGCTTTTTTCAAAAACTTCTAACATTTTATTAAATAATTCTTCCAAATCATTAAAGGGTTTTAGTTCATATGTTTCTTCAGCAATCCATTTTGTTTTTTCAAAAACATTTCCAAAAATAGATATAAAATGATATTTACTTAATTTATTAACTTTATCTACAGAATTCATTTATGATTTTTTTATCTTGGTTTTAATATTTTAATTATACAATTATTGTATAATATATATAAAAAAAAAATATGACAAAATTAACTACACATGTACTAGACATTCATTCTGGCAAACCAGGAAGAGGTATTAAAGTTGATTTATATTATGTTGAAAATAATAAAAGAGAAAAATTAAAAAGCATCATATTAAATAATGATGGCCGTTCCGACAAAGCTCTACTTGAAGGAGAGAGTTTTAAAACAGGAAAATATGAAATGGTTTTTTTTGTGGGTGAATATTTTAAAAATATATCAAATTTGCCTGAAATACCTTTTTTAGATGATGTAGTTATCAGATTTGGAATCTTTAATTCCAAAGAACATTATCATGTTCCCTTGCTAGTTTCTCCATGGAGTTATTCTACTTACAGAGGAAGCTAAATGATTTCCAAAACTATTAAGTTTGTTTGGAATAATAAAATTATAGAAATTAAAAATCCAGATCCAAATGAAACTTTACTTAACTTTATAAGATTAAAACTAAAAAAAACAGGGACTAAAGAAGGCTGTTCAGAAGGTGGATGTGGTGCTTGTACGGTAGTATTAGTTGAGGAAGAGAAAAACGATTTAAATTACAAGGCCATAAATTCTTGCATTTCTTTTGTTACAATTTTACATGGAAAACAATTAATTCTTGTTGAAGATCTTTTAAATAACAATGGTTCATTGCATCCTGTACAAAAAGCAATGGTAGATTACCATGGCTCTCAATGTGGTTTCTGCACACCGGGATTTGTTATGTCTTTATTTGCAATGCATAAGAAAAGTTCTTCATTTGATGAAAAGATAATAAATGATTCACTTTCGGGAAATTTGTGTAGATGTACAGGTTATCGCCCAATAATTGATGCGGCTAAGAGTTTAAAAAAAAAAAAAATTTTTGATAAGTTTCAAAAATTAAAAGAAAGAACTTTAAAACTTTTAAAAAAAATAAAATTCACTTCTATTAGTATCAATAATGGCAAAAAATATTTTGCCCCGACAAATATTAGAGATTTAAAAAAAATTTTAAATACTTATCCAAATTCAAAGTTATTAAGCGGTGGTACAGATTTGTCTTTAGTGGTTACTAAGCAAAGAAATAATTTAGATAGCTTAATTTATATGGGTGCAATTACTGAATTAAATTATATTAAAAAAAATAAGTCTTTTATAGAGATTGGGGCCACTACACCACTAATAAGGGTTGAAGAATATATTAAGAAATACTACAGCGATTTTAACAAAATTTTAAAAAGATATGGCTCTCTACAAATTAGAAATGTAGCTACAATTGCTGGGAATATTGCTACTGCATCCCCTATAGGAGATATGCTTCCATTACTTCTTTCTCTTGATGCGATTGTTCTTACAGAAAGTTTAAACAAAAAGAAAATAATTAAAATAAAAGATTTATTTACTGGTTATAGAAAAACTAGGTTAAAGAAAACTGAATTTATTCGTGCAATTAAAATCCCTTTTTATCCAAAAAATATTTTTAAAGCCTACAAAATATCAAAAAGGATTGATGATGATATTTCATCAGTTTGTGCTTCATTTAATTTTGAAATTAAAAACAAAAAAATTAAAAATGTAAAAATTGCTTTTGGAGGAATGTCTTCAATACCAAAAAGAGCAAAATATTGTGAAAAAATTCTACAAAATAATGAGTTTACAGAAAAAATATTGACTAAAGCAAAGCAAAGCTTAACCAAAGATTTTATGCCTATTAGTGATATGAGAGCTAGCAAAGAATATCGTATAGAAATTGCAAAAAATTTACTAACAAAATGTTTTGCTGAAATACAGAATAAAAAAACAATCGGAATAAACTAGTTTATGAAGAAAAATATTTACATCAATGAAAAAAGACCCCATGAAAGTGCAGAAAAACATGTAAGTGGTTATGCAGACTACACAGATGATATTGTGGAACCATATGGAACATTATTCGGAGCTATTGGTTGGAGTAAAAAAGCACATGCAATTATTAAAAAAATTGACTTATCAGAGGTATGGAAAAGCGAAGGAGTTATATCTGTTGTTGATCACGGCGACATCAAAGGAAGAAATGATGTAGGGCCAGTTTATGATGGCGACCCAATATTTCCGCAAAAAAAAGTTGAATATTATGGACAACCTTTGTTTGCTGTTGCGGCAACTTCCACAGAGCTTGCGCGAAAAGCTGTTTTAAAAGCCAAAGTTATTTATAAGGTTTTAAAACCCTTAATAACAATAAAAGATTCATTAAAGAAAAAAAGCTATGTCTTAAACGGGATAAAAATACAAAGAGGCAACCCTTCAAGTGCAATTCGCAAATCAAAAAATTATTTAAAAGGAAATTTTACCACAGGCAGTCAGGAGCATTTTTATTTAGAAGGTCAAGTTGCATTTGTAATACCTAAAGAAGACAATGATTTATTGGTTCATAGTTCCACACAACATCCATCAGAAACACAACAAATTATTGCCAAGATGCTTAATCAAAAAAGCAACACTGTAACAGTTTTAGTTAGAAGGATAGGAGGAGGTTTTGGTGGTAAAGAAACAAATTTTTTAACATCGAGCATTTGCGCATTGCTAGCAAATAAAACAAAAAAACCAGTTAAACTTAGATTAGACAGAGACGATGATATTATTATAACTGGAAAAAGACATGACTTTTATTCTGAGTATGAAGTTGGTTTTAATAATGCAGGAATTATTGAAGGATTAAAAGTTAAATTGGCTTCAAGATGTGGAATGTCTCCAGATTTATCTGGAGCAATAAATGGAAGAGCATTACTACATATAGATAATGCATACTACCTTTCAAACGTTCAGGTAAAAAACTATCTTTGTAAAACCAATACAGTTTCTGCCACAGCCTTTAGAGGTTTTGGTGGAAATCAGGGTATGATGGCTATTGAAAATGTAATAGATAACATTTCAAGGTATTTGCAAAAAGATCCTTGTGAAATAAGAAAAAAAAATTTTTATCAAAAAAATAAAAAAAATATTACTCATTATGGAATGAAGATTGAAGACAATGTTATTCAAGAAATTTTTAATAAGCTTGCTAAAAAATCAAATTACAAAAAAAGATATTCAAAAATAAAAAAATTTAATTTAAAAAGCAAATATCTGAAAAAGGGGATTGCTATTACTCCAGTTAAGTTTGGTATTTCTTTTACCACAATACACCTTAATCAAGCAGGAGCATTAGTGCACATTTATACTGATGGTAGTGTTTATCTAAATCATGGTGGAATCGAAATGGGACAGGGTACCAACACAAAGATTGCTCAGCTTGTTGCTAATGCATTAGGATTGCCATTTGAAAAAATAAAAATTTCGTCAACAAATACATCAAAAGTTCCCAATACTTCTGCAAGTGCAGCTTCTTCTACAACAGATTTAAATGGAGCAGCAGCACTTGATGCAGTTTCAAAAATTAAAAAAAATTTAGAAAAATTTATTAAAAAAAAATACAATATTAAAAAGATTAAAATAATTTACGATAAGGGACTAATTAGATTTAATAACAAATCATTTAAATTTGAGAAAGTAATTAAAGAAGCTTATTTAAATAGAATTTCGCTATCATCTACAGGTTTTTATTCAACACCTAAAATTTATTTTAATAAAGATACATTTTCAGGAAGACCTTTTTTATATTTTTGTTATGGTGCCGCAGTAACTGAAGTTACGATAGATACACTTACAGGAGAAAATATAGTAGATCGTGTTGATATTTTACATGATGCTGGTAAAGCAATTAATCCAGCCTTAGAACTAGGCCAAATTGAAGGAGGCTTTATCCAAGGACAAGGATGGTTAACAATAGAAGAAGTAAACTGGAAATCTAATGGCCAGATTACGACATTTTCTCCTTCAACTTATAAAATACCTGCCGTTAATGATATTCCAAAAAAATTTAATGTTGAAATCTACAAAGATGGAAAAAATGAAGAGAACGTTGTTAATAAAGCCAAAACAACAGGAGAACCTCCTTTAATGTTAGCTATGAGTGTTTTTTTTGCAATCAAGGATGCTATTGCCTCTGTAACTAACTATAAAAAAATACCAAAACTAGATGCCCCAGCTACTCCAGAAAAAATTCTAATAAGTTTAAAGGAATTAAAAAGTAGGATTAAATATAATTAATTAAAACATCTATGAATTTAAAAGAAAAATTTATGTTAAGAGCAATAGAGCTCTCAATAAATAGTGTAAATACGGCTGGAGGTCCATTTGGTTGTGTTATTGTTAAAGAAAACAAAATAATAGCCGAAGGCTCAAATAAAGTTACCTCTTCAAATGATCCAACAGCTCATGCCGAGGTAGTTGCTATTCGAAAAGCATGCAAAAAGCTAAATACATTTAATCTTTCCGGATGTGATTTATATACAAGTTGTGAACCGTGTCCAATGTGTTTATCTGCTATTTATTGGTCGCATATTGACAATATTTTTTATGCAAATACTAGAGATGATGCAAAAAAAATTAATTTTGATGACTCATTAATATATTCAGAGATTTCTAAAAAAAACGAAGACAAAAAAATTCCAATTAAACAAATGTTGAGAGACGAAGCTTTAAAAGCTTTTGATCTTTGGGATAAGAAAATTGACAAGATTGAATATTAAAGTATGGAATTTATACCTTACACATTAAAATGGTTAGAACTTATCTTAAGGTGGGGACATATCTTATTTGCAATTCTTTGGGTTGGTAATAGTTTTTTATTTAATTATCTAGACAATAAGCTTAACAAAGGTATTTCCAGTGATGATATTGATGGAGAAGGCTATCTTATGCACTCTGGATACTATTATAAATTAACAAGATTAAAAAAATCTCCTCCTCTAGAATATCTTAGTAGTTTAGTAATTTTTAAATGGCAAAGCTATCTAACATTTGTGACAGGAATTCTTCTTCTAATTATAATTTATTATTATAATTCCGAAATTTTAATGATTGATAAGCGAGTTTTGGAAATGACTTCTTTTAATGCAATATTAATTTCAATTTTATCTTTAGTTATTTCCTGGTTTATTTATAATTTTTTATGTAAATCTAAAATAATTAAAAATAATATTCTTTTTATATCAATTATTTTTATTTTATTAGCCTTAGTTTCGTTTGGTTTAACAAAAATATTTGGTCCACAATTTGCCTTTTTGAGCGTTGGTTTAATAATTGCTTCAAACATGTTTGGAAATGTTTTTACTGTGATTATTCCAAATCAAAAAAATATCATTAATAGTAGTTTGAAAAATGAAAAATTTGATACCAGTCTCTCGTTAGCTGCCAAACAAAGATCTATTCACAATAATTATTCAACATTTTTAGTTTTATTTATTATGCTATCAGGCCACTATAGTTTTATAGTTTATCACAAATATAATTGGTTAATCTTATGTTTAGTTGCTTTAATTTCTGCAGCAGCAAGGCATTACTTTAATTTAAGAGGGAAAAACATTCATAGGTTGAATATCTTAATTTTTTCTATTTTGGCTTTAATAACGCTTGCGGTTTTTCTTTTCATTTTTAAAAATTAAGAATATAGAAATATATGTCTGAAAAATTAATCGTTAATTGGGATGAATACAACAAAACAGTAGAGAAGCTAGCAATACAAATTAACGAAAGTGGTTATAAACCAACTTTGTTAGTTGGAATAATGCGTGGTGGCGCTCCAATGATTGATGTTTTAAGTAGAGTTTTTAAATTGAAGTGTGCATACTTAGCAGTTGAATCCTACAGCGGTAAGGGAGTTGAAGACGAGCAAGGAGACATAGTATTTTCAAGAGAAATGAGTTCAATTGCACAAAATATGGGTGGCAAGATTTTATTATGTGATGATCTTTCAGATACAGGAATTACATTAAACAAAAGTGTAGATTGGTTAAAAAAATATGAACCAATTAAAGATAAAATTGACGATATTAAAACAGCAACATTATGGAAAAAGAAAAAGTCAACTTTTGA
>JACKQG010006655.1_pt1 | contig 12048 bp, 12 predicted proteins | sample 8237621 | NCBI WGS metagenome assembly JACKQG01 (sample SAMN15677084, study PRJNA649215) | marine metagenome | biome: marine; feature: Black Sea; material: saline water; isolation source: suspended particulate matter (SPM) from the Black Sea western gyre | collected 2013-06-09/2013-06-10 | depth...
GTAAGGCGAAGCCGTCGGTGAGCGAAGCGAACAGAATGGTGTGGAAAGATAGAGCAGTTATAGTAGTAACGCAAGTATCCTGTAACGAAAACCGGAAAAGCAAGAGGGCAAAGAGGAAAGAAGTTTAGATGGAATTTGCCAGCTTGCCCCTTTGTCCCCAACCGTATATGCAGCTATAACCTGGCAACCTGACAACCAGACTTTCGGTTGGTTTCCGGTTGTCAGGCTTTTCCCGATTTATCGGGACTGTCGTTCTGTTCCTTTTGAGCACTGTTTTTGCGCTCAATTCCGTTAAATTGATGCGTATGGGGGGGGTATTACCTGATTACCCGAACAAGTTCGGGCTTCCTACTTTTAACCTAAAACCGCTGTGATTCATTCGACGCCAATGTAACTTCGGTCCAGCTTGTTTCTTCCGTCTTTGCGCGTCGCCACGAAAAAGTCACAGTCTCGTCGCCTCCATTGAAAAATAGCACTTCGCCCTTTCCTTTCATTGGCGGAATCACAAGCGAGAGAATTTCCTTCGGCAATCGCGCCATCTCAGAAGTATCCTTCACTTCTATCAATGTCATCAACCGACTCTGGATTACTCGTGTTCCCAGTAGCAGTGGACCATAGCAACCGGTAACAGCGCCGTGCCCCAAATTTCGGCCATGTCCGGCTGCCACTGAACAGATTGCTCCTCCCATATCCGAATGTTCTCTTCCGCCGCGAAGCACACGTCGCGCCATCATTAGGCGGGTCGAAGCGCTTTTCAATGCTCGCTTTGCGAACCCCAATTCTCCCGTCATCTGGAAAGCGAGTGATAGAGCGGCGGTGGACGGCTCACGAATCGGCGCAACTGAGCCATTCTCAGACCAAACACCCCAGTAGACCATATCGTTTCGTTTTCCAACTCCTGTCTCACGCCGACGATATTCTTGCGGGAAAATCATCGCTAACTTTGCATCTGAATCGGGAGGAATATTTTCTAAAACTTTTATAATCTGCTCGTCTAACGAATCATCATCAAATGTCCAGCGGTAATATCCCACAGCGGCGGCGCCTGGGTCGCAATATGGGTCAAGCAATTCATCTACCAGAGGAGCGGCGATTTTCCTGGCTGCTTGTCGGAAAATCTCCTCCCCCGAAAGCAAAAACAAGTCGCCAAGGGCGTAAATAGCTCCCGATGCCAACAGATTCTCAATGCCCGCCAATGGGTCGCCTTTGATGTGATGTCCGCTCGCCGCCATACTGATTTGCTCTTTCGTGGTCAAGTCATTCTCTCGCAACCCCTTGCCTCCGATTTCCCACAGCACCGGCATCGGCCCATCGCCCACATCTACAATTCGTTGCGCCCTACATCTGCCGTATCTTAGCGCCCATTCCAGATATTTCTCATCACCCAACACGCGATAAGCCGCCAACGCGATATGAATAAATCGGAAATGTTCAGCCAATTCATACGCAAACTTTGGGTCTTGACCGACCACTCGGTTTCCGATATAATAACCATAAAAACAGTCTTTCTCATAATTATACCACTCCGGAATCTCCTTCACCCAGTTTCCAATGTGATGGGCAGCATCCTCCAAAATTCGCTTTGCCGTATCATCTTCAGGAAACAAGCCAAGATATCTTGGCAAAAACAACAAAAAAGGTTCCGTTCCATGATGCGCCTCTGCTTCTGGCTCATAGCCGTGCAGGCAATCCGTCTTGACCCAATTATCTAAATCTTCGAGGAGACTTCGGAAACGCTCTGCTACTGACTCATTTTTGGTAACCAAATAGTGCGGGAACCAGGCTAACGAATAGTTTGCCTCATCCTCTCCACCTTGATTAGGCCCAGGTATATCCATGCGGACGCTCTGGGATAACCATCGGTCTAACTCCTCTCTTAATTGTCGGTAATAAATATAACATTCTTTCATAATAGCTTATACTCCAAATCTCTCGTTTAGATTTTTGAATTTGTAAGTTCTCGACCACATGTAAAGCGTGACATGTGATTGTTTTATTCACTTTTCACGCTTTACACATCACAATTTGGATAAGTGGTGAAAGATAAAAAAAGGCAAGGAAAATCCTTGCCTATGAAAAAATAACTACCATCAATTCGGGTGATTTCAATTAACCCCCGAAAGCCTGCTTCAATGCATCAAACCCGCCTTGAAAAACACCGTTACCAATCTGATTGATTAATCCCTCTTCCTCTTCTGGTGAACAATCGAACTCCGCGGTCCATTGTGCATAAGTTCGATTACCATCAGTAATTGGTAACAAGCATAGGGTCGCCACGTAGTTTTCGACCGGCATCGGTGATTCCAGAATGGAATAGGTGCATAGATGTTCTGAATCGCTAAGTGCCAGTAACTGTTCGCGAATGTTTCCTCCATCTTTGAGATTGAAATTTCTAATGCAACCTACTTTATCACTTGGCTCATCATTTTCAATGTGACTATCTGCGATCGCGTGGTGCCAATCAGGCAAGGCATTAAAATCTCGTATTTTTGCCCACACCTCATCAATCGGTGCATCAATCACAGAGCTGGTGAAAATTTTAGCCATAACATTCCCTCCATTTCTATTTTGAGTTTTGGCATAATTAATTCTACGCCAGTTTCCACTGACGTTTTCAAATTTATTCAACCAGATTTTAAAACATTTTTCCCTTAGGGTCAACAAAAATTTTTACTTTTTCTCTTTTTTGGTATGCAAGCACAATCCTCTTGGTCGCTCAAACACTGCCTCTTCATTTTGTTCGAGACAAGCTCTGCGCTAGTAGCCAATCCAAGGGAACCGTATTTGTTGCAAAAAGGTTCGGTAATTTTTTTGCTTTACACAAAATGTATCTTATGGTAAATTAAAACAGAAATACAGTTGTAATTTTGGGAGGAATATATCAATGAAAACAGTAACGGTTATTGGGTTGGCAACCGTATTAATCCTTTTGACAGTAACTTTTGTAGAAGCAGAGGTTCTTGCCCTGTGGCTTTTCGATGAGGGACAAGGCAATGTAGCTAAAGATAGAAGTGGGAATGGAGTTGATGGGAAAATTTCCGGTGCGAAGTATGTCAAAGGCAAATATGGCACCGCGTTGAAATTTGACGGTGATGACTTCGTAGACCTTGGTGTATCAAAGGTTTTTAAAGACGGTATTGAGCAAACTTTTACGGCGGAAGTTTGGGTAAAAACTGATCAAGCGCCACCTGCGGACCATAGTACCATTATCCTTATACAGACTGGTGGTCCAATTGCCATAGGATTTACCAGTTCCACCGGTGGCGGTCGTTACGGATATGCCGGCGGTGCTAGTAAGATAACTGACCCGGACAAATTTCCGGTTGGTGAATGGGTACACGTTGCCCAAACCTATGACGGCGCAACTCAGAAACTTTACCGCAATGGGAAGGAAATAGCTAGCCAGGATGTAGCCAACGCTGTCACCCATACGGAGACACCCTGGACGATCGGGGCGTGGAGCGAACCCAAACAATACTTTCTGGAAAACGTCACGCTGGACGAAATGCGTGTGCTGAACGAAGCGTTGCCGTCAAAGGAACTTGGCTTCTTTAATAGGTTTTCCGCAGTTAAACTAACTGGCAAGTTGGCAAACACCTGGGCTTCAATCAAATCCTATTAAAAATCCGGAAACCAAGGCAGGTACAATTCCCCTGCCTTGGCTTCATTTACATTTCTGCAATCCTCGCAAATATACACCATTCGGCTGAGAGTTCCCATCCTGTTGGAATTTCGCCTGTAAATGAGGTAGCATGTCCGACACAGTTTTTGATGAGCGACTTGTTTTCGTCTAGGGCGTCGATAGCACATCGGACGAATTGATGCATTTCTTCCGCTTCAATTTCTTCTAACGACGAATTAACTGATTTTTGGTAGAATATAAAACTTTTAGTAAGGGGAACTCAATGAACGAAAAATTAAAAGTTGGTTTATTAGGTTGCGGTGGCATCGCGCAGATTGCGCATTTGCCGGCGCTTAGGAAAGCAGAGAATGTCGAATTTACCGCGATCTGCGATATTGCCGAGGATTTACTCAATTTGATGGCGAAAAGATACGAAGTGGGCTCGGTATACACTGATTATCGAAAATTTCTTGAGCATGCGGATATGGACGCTGTTTTGTTGCCTGTGGCGCATGCGTTCCACGCGCCGTTGTCTATTGAGTGCATGCGGGCTGGCAAGCATGTGCTTGTGGAAAAACCGATGGCGGTGACTGTAGAAGAATGCGAACAGATGGTTCAGATCAGCGAAGAAACGGGCAAGCAGTTGCAGATTGCATGTATGAAACGCTATGACCCAGGTTTGCAATTTGCTCAGAAGTTTGTAGTGGAGGAGATGGGTGAAAAGCTGGCAGTCAATGGCTGGTATTGTGATACTGTTTTCCATATGGAATATGTTCGCACTCTGGCGCTGTCATTACACGGCAGCAGCGCTCAACGTCGCCCTGAACACGGAGGCGCAGGCGACGGACATCTGGATATGATTTTGGGGCACGGCGTACATGCTATCGACGCCATTAGATTCTTCGGCGGAGATATTGTAGCTGTGACAACAAAAGTCGCTGATAAACAACAGGGGATAAATTCCACGAGTATATTTGAATTTGCTGACGGCGCTTGCGGTTCATTTCAACTGATTTGCACCATCAAGATGGATTGGTTTGAAGGGATTACGGTGCATGGAGAAAACGGCAGCATCATGGCTCAAATCGGTTTTCCATACTATCGCAAAGCCAGCGATGTTAAAGTCTTTGATGCAAGATGTAACGAATATCGAACTCCCGCTGTTCCTGACGCTGACCCTTACGAACGCCAGTTAGAAGCCTTCGCCGCCGCTATCCTGGAAGGACGCGAAGTTTCACCGAACGGAAAAGACGGCTTGGCGGACCAGAAGGTGATGATGGCAGTCCATGAATCAGCAAAAACGGGGAAAAGGGTGGAAATTATTTGACTTTACAGAAACCGAGTTTTTCGGAAGAACTCGGTTTCTGATTCTGAGCTGCTCTAATAACCAATCCAGAGGAATCTCAGCGAATCGATTAAAGCTTTCATCTCAGGCGTCTTCAGTTCCTCGTGTTGGTAGCGAGGTCCCTCTATGCCTATGACCCACGGCCAGATATCCGGGTCGGGAATGGAGCTGTGAAATCTTCTTGACTAAAAGGAATCGGTGAGATACAATAAAAGTGTCGGAGGTGTAATGAAGCGTCCATTTTTAGAGTGTCTAATTGTTTGCCCCAAAATCTTAATTTGATAAGAGGAAAATCATGAAAATTCACAATTTCTCCGTATTAATCGAGAAGGACGAAGATGGGTACTATGTTGCCACTGTCCCAACTCTCAAAAGTTGCTATACACAGGCAAAAACGTTGGAGGAACTTTATCCACGCATAAAGGAAGTAATTGAACTTTGCTTAGAAGAAGAACCAGAGCCAAATCCGATGGAATTTATCGCTTTGCAGAGAATTGAGGTAGCGGTATGAATCCGAGGATGCCAACCATCACGGCTAAAATTATGATAAGATTTCTGGGACATTTGGGTTTTCAGCAGGTGCGTCAAAAAGGAAGTCATCGCTTTTTCAAGCATCCAGATGGTCGAACTGCCACTGTACCAGACCACGGCGGCGAAGATTTAGGACGAGGTATCACGAACAAAATTTTGAGAGATGCTGAAGTCACACGCTATGATTTCTTGGAATGGTATCACAAAAGGTAAATTAAATATGAAAATTCAAATTTTAGAGCGCCTAAAAAACGAAATACTCATATCCGATGGTGCTATAGGCACGATGCTTCAAACTGTAGGATATCCACCTGAAGCATGTCCTGAAGAATGGGGAATCTCAAACCAGGGAAAATTACAAAGTATCCATCGTAGTTATCTTGAAGCCGGTGCAGATATTTTGCTGACGAATACGCTTGGCGGAAGTAGATTTAAACTCGGAAAGTATAATTTATCCGAGCAGACGTATTCGATAAATAAGCGCGCGGCCGAGATTATCGCTGAAGTTGCCAAAGATTTAGCATATGTCGCCGGCGATATTGGTCCCACAGGCGAATTTATGGAGCCTATTGGACTTGTCAAAGAGCAGGAATTTTACGATGCGTTTGCAGAGCAAGCCATTGGTCTTAAAGATGGCGGCGTTGATGTCATCATTATTGAGACAATGATGGCTCTGGATGAAATGCAGACCGCGATTAAAGCCGCCAAAGAAACCACAGAATTGCCAGTCATTGCCTCGATGTCCTTCAATGTGATCACATCGTCCGAAAATGGCTCATATACTTTCAAGACGATGATGGGCGTTGACCCAAAGCAGGCGGCTGTTGGAATGGTCGAAGCCGGCGCGAATGTTATTGGAGCGAATTGCGGCGATGTGCTTATGGCTCAAATGCCAGCTTTAATCGGAGAGTTGCGTAGTGCAGTAGATATGTATATCATCGTTCAAGCGAATGCCGGCCGTCCACAGGTAATTAATGGTAAAACTATTTTTTCTCAATCTCCCGAAGAAATTGCTTCTGGAGTTGAAACTGTCGTGAAAGCAGGAGCGAATATCATCGGCGGATGCTGTGGCACAACGCCCGAACATATTAGACGAATTGCTCAAAAAGTTAAGGGATAGCCAAGAGAACCGAGTTTTTCGAAAAAACTCGGTTTCTGATTCCTATTGAAAAGGGGGATGCAATAATCATGTCTCTATTAGTCGTAGGTTCTGTTGCTCTGGATTCGATAGAAACTCCATCAGCAAAAGTGGAAAATGTTTTGGGCGGCTCTGCGACGTATTTTTCGGTAGCCGCTAGTTTTTTTCAGACTCAAATTCAGTTAGTAGCCATAGTTGGAGATGATTTCCCAAAGGAATATGAGGATATTCTCACCAGCAGAGGCGTCAATCTTTCAGGATTAGAACACGCTAAAGGTAAGACATTTCACTGGAAAGGCAGATATAACGATGACTTGAGCGTTGCTGAAACGATTACGACGGAATTGAATGTCTACGAAAAATTTCAACCAACTCTTTCAGAAAGTCATAGAAATGCTCAATACATCTTTTTAGCCAATATTCATCCTGAACTACAGCTTTCGGTCATCCAGCAAACTCGTAGTCCAAAACTGATTGCATGCGATACAATGAACCTTTGGATTGATACAACCCGAAAGGCTTTGTTAAGGACGCTTAAAGATGTCGATATTCTAATTCTAAACGATGCAGAAGCTAAATCGCTCTCAGGAGAAATCAATGGGAGAACGAGGCTCCTGCCGAATCTGAAAGAAGCAGCGCGGGTTATCTCAGATTGCGGTCCAAAACAAGTCGTCGTAAAAAAAGGGAAGCATGGTGTTGATTTCTTCTCTGATTCCACTTCTTTTTCAGTTTCAGCCTATCTGTTGAAGAATGTTGTCGATACTACCGGCGCTGGCGATAGTTTTGCAGGTGGATTTATGGGATACTTAGCTGAAGTAGATGACCTGTCATTGGAAAATATCCGAAAAGCTATTATTTATGGTAGCGTCCTGGCTTCTTTTAACATTGAGAGTTTTAGCATAAATAGAATGCGAACTTTGACCAGAGAGGAAATTGATTGTCGATTTGAAGAACTTCAATCTTTGACTAAATAAGAAGTAGCCCAAGGCTTGTCACTTCGTTACACTCAGTGCAAGCTCTGAGCGAAGTCGAGGGATTTTGTCTTGGTTTCGTAGTAAGGCAAACGTAAGGTAATATTCGGGAGATGATAGAGAAACATTTGAATTTCGGAATATACGAATACAAAGGCGCAATTCATATTCACTCAAAATATTCGGATGGTGGCTCTGGCATAAAGCAAATCATCACAGACGCTCAAAAAGCCGATTTGGATTACATCATCCTAACCGACCACAATAGTCTCCAAGCTCTTAAAGATGGATGCGAAGGGTGGTACGATAACGTATTGTTACTTGTAGGCGAAGAGATTACATCTAAAGTCGGACATCACTACTTAGCGTTTGGTATAGAAGATGAAATCATCAGCGAAGAATTTACACGCGCACAGAATAATATTGATAGAGTTTCTGAGAGCGGCGGCATTGGCATCATTGCTCATCCCTTCGGCAACAAAACCAGACTCCTCAAAGCCAAGAGGAATTCATGGCAGAACTGGAATGTAAAAGGTTATACAGGCATGGAGATTTGGTCATATATGATAGATTGGATTAATAATGTTACCCCGCTGACGCTCCCTAAGTACTATTTATTTCCTGATGAAGCAATTGATGGTCCCACTCCAGAAGCGCTGCAAAAATGGGATGAAATCGCACAAACTCGACACATCGTCGGCATTGGTTCTTTAGACGCACATGGAAGACCAACGTCTCTTCTTTGGTTTTTAAAATCTCTTTCTTATGAACATCTTTTTGAAACCATTCGAACCCATATATTAACCACCGCTCCTCTTACTCAGCAATCATTTGATGGAAGCAAGAAATTGGTCTACGATGCCATTCGGGCCGGCCGGTGTTTCTTTGCGTATGATTTTTTAGCGGATTCCATGGGATTCCGCTTTGATGGCATGATGAATAAAACCGTTCCTATCTTAATGGGAGACGAAATTACTCTCAACGGTGATGTTTTTCTCCGAGCATCAATTCCAGTACCTGCTGAACTGCGATTAATCCGAAATGGCGCACAAATTAAAAGTGAATACGGCAAAAAAATAAAATTTGAAACAAATCAATCAGGGGCATATCGAATTGAAGTATACTATGATAACCGCCCCTGGATATTTTCGAATCACATATTTCTTAGATAATTCTATCTTTCAAACACCTGGTATTAAAATATGACTCTGGAAATTGAAATTGTTGAGCATTTAAACAAAGCAAGTGAATTTCTCAAAGCTGCGGCTCTTTGTCTTAACGCAAACCTTTTGAACGCTTCCGTTAGTCGTTCATATTATTCGATATACCACACTGCGATTGCGACTATTCTTTACAGACATCACGGTGGAGTTCGACACCCTCTGTGGTCGCATGAATTTACTAGCGCTCAGTTTTCCAAAATCGTATCAAGAAGTTCGCAATTTGGTAGAAAAATGACAGACGCTATACTTGAAAGGCACAAAGCAGATTATGGAATTACTCAAGTTTCAAGAAGGTTATCAAGAAGAATATTTAATGATGCAAAAGAGATATATGACTGGGCGATATATTTTATCGATATAGGGGAATTTCAAGAATTATTGGAGGTTTATGAAGATGACTTTAACGTTGGACACACTTAAACAAAAAATTGAAGCAATCGTAGAAGTAGCGTGCAGTGAGGCTTCCGTGGAGAAATTCGATGAGTATGGTGTAGACGGCTATGATTATCAATTGGTTATTAAATATCCCAATTATTACCTTGAGAGCCAGAGAATCGAAATGGATATAAGAATTTCCGAACGGATTTACGATGACATCCATCAAAAAATCGGAATTACAATTTTCAGACACTCATTTTCACTGCCCCCTTCTGAACTTGAACTATTCAAGTATATCTATCTGCATCATCCAAAGATTAAAATTCAGCGATTCAAAAACGGTTTGACTTACACGCGCTTGCTTGGCGCTGACATCTGTGAAAACTATGGCACTCGGGTCAATTGGGCAATTATCAAGTTCTCGCCTGAAATCAATGAAATTTATGAATCGTTAAAAGCCGTGTGTTCACTATCTAATAGGTAAGTTGGCAATTTGGCGTTTTGGTAATTAGGTAATTAGGTATTCTCCAAATTTCCACTTTACCTAATTACCCAATTACCACTTTACCAAATCACCGCGCATCTTTGGCGCAACGGAAGCCGTTGAGATTGTAGATATAGCTGGGATTGCCAAGATGATAATTTCTGTCAGCTACTCTAGCGTCATAACCGTTAAATTTCCATGAACCACCACGGAGAACGTGGGAGACGCCAGATTTTGGACCTGTAGGATTTTTTCTGGGGCTGTATTTATAGTAATCTTTATCGTACCAATCGGCAACCCATTCCCAGACATTTCCAGCCATATCGTAAACTCCGAAGGTACTGACACCCAACGGATAAGAACCTACTTTCGTTGTTCCGCCAGCATGTTCGTCATAATTCAACTTCGTTGGGTCAATCTCTTCACCCCACGGATATGTTCTGCCATCCGTGCCTCTTGCGGCTTTTTCCCATTCTGCTTCCGTGGGTAATCTTTTCCCCGCCCATTGACAATATGCGTTTGCATCGTCCCAATTGATTAGTAATACTGGATGGTCTGCCTTGCCTGGTGGATAAGTTCCGTTTTTCCAGATATAGGGTTCGCAGGCATCCATAACTGCATTGATGTAAGAATCTGGAACATCTAATTGACCGGTGCTCTGAAAAACCTCGCGAAGAATGTTTTCGACAGCTTCTCTTGATTCTGTTGGAACAGAATGCCCTGTCTCATCTATAAATTTCTTGTATTGTGCGTTTGTCACTTCATATTTATCGATGTAGTAGGCATCCAGATACACTGTATGCTCCGGTCTTTCATCTTCATACCAATTGTAGTCCCAGTTAAATTGTTTGACATATCGTTCAACTTGTTCATTGCTGCTGCCCATTATGAAGTCTCCGGCAGGTATCAGCACCATCACTGAACCATCTTTATCATGAATGATTTCTTTGGTCGGTTCTTTTTTGCATCCAAATAAAGCGACGATTATTGTCAAAATAGATAAACACCAAAGTATCTTGAAATTCGATAATTTCATACTACACCTCCTGAGCGAATGACGAAATATTAATAAAAAAAGTTTATCTCAATATTGTTATAATATATTCAGCAAAAGAATTAGAGACCAAGTTTTTCCCAAAAAATTGTAAAAATTCACAAATTTTATTTGACGGATATTCGTGCTCAGTGTATAATAATAAAAGTCATCCATTTGTTTTGATTTCCATTCGGATTAGTTCTGATTTCTATTTGGATATGAAATCAGAACTAATATGAAATCAAAACGAGTATTTGGGATATAGATTCTAAAGAAGTGTTTATTGTGTTTTCAACCAGATTAATAAATTGAGGAGGAGAGATTATGTTTCAGAAAAGGTTTATCGCCCCAGTAATATGGGGGCTTTGCCTGGCTTTGGTCATTTTGGTGAGCGATGGATTTACAGCGGACAAAACCTGGACAGTAGCCAGAGAATCAAAAATACAATCGGATCTTTTAGACATATACTTCTTAGACCATGACTACGGTTGGATAGTCGGTACAAAAGGAACAATTTTGCACACTTCTGACGGCGGGCAAAATTGGGTGCCACAGAAAACCAGTATCTCTAAAGATCTATCTAATATTTGTTTCATAGATAGAGAGCAGGGCTGGATTGCCGGTGGCGATGGTTTGATTTCTCACAGCTCTGACGGTGGGCAGACCTGGCTCAGACAGCCAAGTGGTACTGAAGCCGCCCTGCAAACCATATTCTTTATAGACGCTAAGATTGGCTGGGCTGGTGGCGATGGTGGACTTATTATCCACACGACAGATGGTGGTATAAATTGGGTCAAACAGTCCAGTGGTACGAACAATGAGATTCAGGATATTCAGTTTGTAAATCCCAGCAAAGGTTGTGCTGTGGGTGGCGGCACTACAATTCTCTCTTCCGAAGATGGCGGAGAAACCTGGGTTGAACGAATCGTTGAACTTGGAACAACATTAACAGGAGTATGTTTAGTAAACAACGAGGGTTGGGCTGTCGGAGCAAATGGCGCGCTAGCTCACACTGCTGATGGCATTACCTGGGAAGTTCAGGAAAGTAGAGTTCCAAACACCAATGGCATGCCAGAGCCTATCTGGGGCGTTCACTTTATCAATAACCAACGCGGATTAGCTGTGGCGGAATTTGGAGTAATCCTCAAAACAGAAGATGGCGGCGGAGGAGCAGGTGGTGGCGAAGCTGAAGCAGAGGATAGTGGCGGATGGCAACCTCTGTCGCCACGTCCAACCGGAAACCGATTGCAAGATGTACAATTCGTTTCTGAGACAGAAGCATGGGCTGTTGGACGATACGGAACGATTATACATTCCACC
>JACKQG010006656.1_pt1 | contig 12046 bp, 18 predicted proteins | sample 8237621 | NCBI WGS metagenome assembly JACKQG01 (sample SAMN15677084, study PRJNA649215) | marine metagenome | biome: marine; feature: Black Sea; material: saline water; isolation source: suspended particulate matter (SPM) from the Black Sea western gyre | collected 2013-06-09/2013-06-10 | depth...
TCTCTTTTAAGAAATTCTTTAGAATTTGGATGTCTAAGATCAACTGCAGAACCTAGATCAAAAACAACTAGACCATCATCAGTTTTAAAAATATTATATTCTGAAAAATCACCATGAACTAGTTTTGCTTTATGGTATAGATCTTTAATTAGAGATATGGCTTGATCGTAATCATTTTGATCAACATCTGAAGTAAGTAAAGAGCGACAAGGAGCACCATTCACACCTACAAAATCCATCGCAAGTACATTATTTGTAACATAAAGAGGTCTAGGTACAGGTATACCTGCATTATAACACTGAGTCAAATTACGATGTTCTTTTTTTGCCCATAAATATACCAAATTTTTGGTACCTTTTTTGACATGTCGGAATCGAGGATCACCTGTGAGATATGGCTCACGTTTTTTAAAATTGGAAGTAGAAACCAAATAAATTTTTAAAGCAACATTAGAATTATCTTCAGATACGCCCCAAAAAACAACAGATTCTTTTCCAGCACTTACAGAACCATTGACATATGCAATGACATGATCCGTAATCATTTTGTAAAGAGTCATCACAGTAGGCTTGTCTAAAACTTCATTCATGACTTTCCCTTTTTTGAATCCATCAGGCAAAGTTTTTCGTTTAGATTTTGCATTTAATTTATTGTCTAATTTCCATTCTAATTTTCGACTAATAGTGTCAGCCATCAGTTATTATTTTTTATACTAGATAAAAGAGATTGCTTTTCAATTAAAACATAAAAAATATTAAAATTAAAAATTATTTTATGTATTAAAAATAATTAAGAATGGAATATCAGAAATTATTTTAACTCCAGACTCAGAGCCAATTCCAAGATCAATAGCTAAAGAAATTGTTTCCTTACCTACAAGATTCATAATAGATGCAGATTGTAACAAAGATTCAGCTTTATCTTTATCAACTAATTCTTTGCCGTAATAGTTTTCACTAATGTGAATTTTTAATTTACCATCAATAACATCAGTTCCAATTAATTCAGCATCACACATGTTTACCATTGTGTTTTTTTCATAATTACTAGTTCGTACTGAAAATTGCATTACGCATATTTACCTTTCAAGGTAGATTTTGCACCACATGCTTCACAAACTAAAAATGAGATACGATTTTCTTTTAGAACTTTTGTATCAGGGCTTTTACAGGTAGTGCATTCAAGATAGTCTTTTACGTAAATTTGAAACAATCTAGTAAAGTCATCAGGAGCCCTACGACCAACAAACATGGCTTTATCACCAAGGCGCTCTGCAGGTACAGCAAATTCTTTGGAAAGGTATTGGAGAACTTTATCAGGATCTCGTCTAAGAATTTTTGGAAATTCTGAAAAATTACGTAAAAATGTTTTTTGGCCTTCCCACATTACATCTACAATTGGAAGTTCAAATCTATTTCCAGATTCTTCATCCGAATTACCTAGTTTATCCTCAATACGCTTAAGCAGACGCTCATAATCTGTTGTAGTCATAAAAAAACGTGGAGAGTATTCCCTATATTGTTTTTGAAAAAGAAGAATAAATTGGGACTAGTTTGTAGCTTATTCTTTTGGCATTGCGCCAATACGGAATACATTAGTTGTACAGATTGGACATGTACCTTTTACGGCTGGACGTCCATTCTTTAGTTTGACCTCTTTAGGATCTTTGATATCCGTTTTTGCTCTACATTTTACACAGTATGCTTGAACCATTATGAAATTTATCGAATTGAGTGGTATTTAGTAAGAAGTTGTGAAAAATAGTTCACTATAGACTGGATGTATTTAGTTTTTTTTAGGCATCAAAAAAAGAAAAAAACTTAAAAATTACGTAAAATAAAGATATTTTTTGAAAAAATCTTTGAAATTACATAAAAATATTGTTTTTTTTTAATATTCATGAAATAAAATATAATTTTTAAAAAAATTACCAATTATAAACTAGTCAATCATAAAGATAGAAAATGGCATCAAAAAAAGGAATTGTGATTACGGGTATAATTTTAGCATCAATTACGGCTGCCAGTTTTTTGTTATGGATAGTTCCGCAAGAAAATAATTCAACATTCATAGTTACAGATTATGAAGGGTATCTAGATGGAGTAAAAAATATCCACGAAGTATTACAAGAATCAATAGATATAGAATATAGGAATCTTCAAGATGGGAAAATATCACCAAGTGAATACATAACCATAACGGAAGTAACATCATCACAAGTAACTACACAGATAAGTGAATTTGTAACATCAAAACCCTCAGAAAAATGGCAAGAAAGTTACATTAGCTACATGAATGGAATGAAGAAATTTAATGAGTATATTATAGAAACCAAAGTTTTAGCAAATCAAATTGAAAATGAAAGTACAGATGCTGAAATTCTAGAAACAGTTAACAAAATAGAATCCATTAAACTAGAATCAATAGAACATATCAAGAAATCAAATGAATTAAGACCCTAGCCTCAAGACATAATTATACTAATGATAATAGTTGGAAATCATTAAAAACTGAGTATGTATTATCAAGTACAATGTCACAAAGATCTACCAGAGTAGAAAAAGACGTCAGTAAATCAGCAGTCAATAAATTAGTAGTAATTTGTGTGGATAGAGACGACGATGTAGGGGAGAAGACAGGTATTACTACGCCGGTGATAGGAAGAGATGCATGTATAGAAGCAGCGCAAAGATTAGCATTAGAAGATCCAGAAGATGCAGATTCCAATTCAATATTTGCAGCAATTAAAACATACGAAGATTTAATCAGTAAAGGGTACCAAGTTGAAGTATCCATCATAACAGGAGTTAAGGACAGGGGAGTTCAAGCAGATGAAAAAATACTACTTGAAGCAAAAATAGTATTAGAAAAATTTCAAGCAAATGGAGCAGTCATTGTTTCAGATGGAGAAGATGATGAAAGTGTGATTCCAGTTATTCAAAATGTTCTACCAGTAGTATCAGTACAGCGAGTGGTAATGAAAGTAAGTAGAAGTGTAGAGTATTCTTATGCAGTTTTTGGAAAATATCTAAAAATGATTGCTTATGATTCAAAATATTCAAAATTCTTTCTAGGAGTTCCAGGAATTCTTTTATTAATTGGAGGGATAGCAACTGTTTTTGGATATACCGCAGAAATATTTGCTGTACTTGTAAGTATTCTAGGCGGAGCATTTTTGATCAGAGCATTTGACATAGACAGAGCATGGTCAAGTTGGTCTAAACCTACACCGATAGGTTTTATCAAAATGTTTACAACAGTTACAGGAATATTATTAATTCTATCATCAGTACCAGCTGGAATTAGTACGATAGATTCAAAAATAATTGAAGCAAATGGAGGAGTCATTGAAAGTATGTCAAATCAAATAGCAATAGGACAATTTGTTGGAGGATCATTACCAATCTTATGGATTGGTTTGGGTGCAATATTTGCAGGAATATTACTGAGTAACTGGATAGGAGGTATTCCTAGGCAAATTAGCGATATTCTAAGAATAATTGTTTTAATTTCATTATATCCAATTATTGCACAATTTACAAACATAATGATATTTGATGAAAGTTCATTCACATTGATACCACCATTATTAGGAGGATTAGCAGTGACATTGGTCTCAGCTACAATTCTCTTTAAAAAATATAGAAAACAAAAAGATCAAGAAATGATTTCAGATTAACATTATTTAATTTTAAAAAAAATAAAGAACAGAGATATCATCATATATTCATCAAGGTTCAAAGAAAAATAGAAATGGGCAAAACGAAAGACATAATTTTACAATTATCAGGATTATACAAAATATACGGTAAAAAACTAGAAACTGAAATTAAAACAGGGGACATTCCAAACCATATTGCATTAATTTTAGATGGAAATAGACGATGGGCAAAACGAAATTTACAAATTAATAAAAAAGGTCATTGGCAAGGAGCAGATGCAGTTGAAAATTTACTTGACTGGTGTGAAGAATTTAATATTAAAATTGTAACATTATATGCACTTTCAGCAGAAAATTTAGATAGAAAAGATAATGAATTGGAAGACTTGTATGAACTAATTAGAATGAGATTAGAAAAATTATACAATGATCCTAGAATACACAGATGTGAAATGAGAGTTAAAGGAATTGGAAGAATAGAATTGCTGCCAGAATCAATTAGAGAAGTATTAGCACGATTAGATAATGTAACAAAAAATTATAAGAATCATTTTCTAAATATTGCACTGGCATATGGAGGTCAGTATGAATTAGTAGACGCAGTTAAAAAAATAGGAGAAAAAATCAAAAAAGGGGAATTACAGATAGAGGAAATTACAAAAGAGGAAATCGAATCAAATCTATACACATCACACCTGCCACAATCATCACCAGATATGATTTTACGTACATCAGGAGAGAAAAGACTAAGCGGATTTCTAATATGGCAAAGTGCTTACAGTGAACTAGTTTTTATGGATATTTTTTGGCCAGAATTTAGGAAGATTGATTTAATGAGAGCAATTAGAACATTTCAGGAAAGGAAAAGAAGGTTGGGAAAATGATTGAAGAAACATCTGCAGGAATTGTACTATTTAGAAAAGAGGAGACAAAAAAATTATTCTTATTATTACATTATCCATCAGGTCATTGGGATTTTGTAAAAGGTAAAATGGAAAAAGGTGAAACAACCCATGAAACAGCAATCAGAGAAACAAAAGAGGAAACAGGTATTACAGATATTACATTTGTAGAAAATTTTGAAGAGTGGATTGAATATAATTTTAAATATAAAGGAGAGTTAGTTCAAAAAAAAGTAGTATTCTTTTTAGCTGAAACAAAAACAGAAGAAATTGAAATATCACATGAACATAGCGGGTACACATGGATGGATTACAATACAGCAATGGAAAAAACTACATTTGATAATGCAAAAACAGTATTAACAAAAGCACAAAAATTAATTTCCAATACTTTGTAAATGTAATTCTTTTGCTACGGCAACAGAATTTTTAGCATTCAAAATAGTTCTACCCACAATTAAATAATTAGTTCCAGATGAAATTACTTCTGATGCATTTCCACCTTGAGTACCAACACCAGGTGAAAATATACTTAGATTTTTTTCTGCTTGCTTAGAACAATATTGGATAATTTTTGGAAATGTTGCACCCACAACAATACCATCAACTTTTGCTGTTAATGCCCAATTTAGAAATAATTGGTATAGTTGCTGCGTTTTACCCATTTTAACTTCCATATCATAAGATAATTTAGCCTCAGGTGCACTCATGTGACACAAAGTAATCACACCTTTCTGTTCTTTATGAGATGATTTTACTAAATTCTTTAAACTATCCAAACCCATTATAGGATTGGCTATTACTGCGTCAAATCCCAAATCCCATAAATGTTCAGTTGTTACGCGATTGGTATTTCCAATATCATTAAGTTTGATATCAGCAATAGTCTGTAATCCATAATCATGGGCAGTTTTATTGATTTTAATAATTTCTTTAGCGCTAAGTGGGAGAAGTAAATGAAAATTGAGTTTAACTCCACAGAGATACGGATTTAATTTTTTAATATTTTGAATAGTTTTATTTTGTAAATTTTTTACAGATGAATCATAATCATTTGCAAGTATCACTTTCCCATTGCTTTTAGAGATCTGTGAAAGTCTAGTTTTGAAGGTGGTCATAGTTAACTAGTGGATGAGTGTCCTTCAATTTTATTATTTTGATATAGGAATAACCGTGTTCGGAGGGATTTTGAACAAAAGTAGGACTTATTCCATTTGTTGTTGAAAATTTTATAAATGGATTTCCAGGATCACTGTCCAAAACCACATGGCAAAAGTAGGATGTACCCTCATCATTGAAATTCATAAAAACACCAAGAAGCCATTTATCATTATGTGGGAATAAAAACAGAGGAAAAGGAAATTCATCGAAACCCCATGTGAGTTTTGCAAGACTGGATAGATCTTCTAATTCAATGGGCTGATATCTATCAAGAGTTCCATTACCAGGTTGTAGTGTTTTTGGAAGAGATTTAATTCGGATAATTGGAGAATAGAGTTTACTAGAATCAGAAGTAGTATCTACAATACTAGATTCTTCTTTTCCAGATTTTAATCCATAGGAAAGATAATCACCATCAGTATCTAAAGGAGTGTAGTAAACAATTGGTTTTTCTTTTAAAACATCCATTTGTACAGATAGAATTTTTTTGCCATCATAGTTATGAGAGAAGGATACACGAGGTGCACGCTCAAGTGCACAAACTAATCTTGTAAATTCTAAAGTAGAGTGGAGTTGTATGTAACGAGGTAATTTATCAACAATAGTAGGCTCTAATTTATCCACAAGGATTTGTTACAGATTATCAAATTAAACTTATCCAAAAAGTTGGAGCCTAGTTTCTTCTATCAACAACGTCATTGATTGCAGGGCCAGTTCCAATAATGGTTACAGGCGTGTGTAATTCATTTTCAATATTTTTGATAAAAGATTTTGCATCTTCAGATAATTCATCGTAAGAAGTTTTACCAGCACAGTCAGTAAAGAGAACATCCAATTTTGTAATTGAAATTTGTGTTGCACCATTAAGCATAATTGCACGTCTTGCCAAATCAAAATCAAAATCAGCAGCACGTCTTTGACGACCAGTAACAGTACCAAACTCAGACCAATTTTTCTTTTCTGCATCCTCTAAGGATAATTCTTTATCTAAAGGACCAGTTCCAACACGAGTGACATAAGATTTGAAAACAACAATTACTTCATCAACTTTTGTCGGTCCCAATCCAACATCAGCACAAATTCCAGAAGCAGTGACATCCTTTGAAGTTACAAACGGATAAGTTCCATGCCATAAAGAAAGAAACGTACCTTGAGTTCCTTCAACTAGAACATTTTGATGTGAATCTAATGCAGAATTAATTTCTTGAGGAACATCAGTAATTAGAGAAGATAGTGAATCAAAATCCTTTGCCATTTTTAGAGTACGCATTGCTCTATCGGCATTAGCGGGACCGGTTCCAGAACCAGTACTACCAATTTTTTCTTTTAATTCGCCTTTAGAATCTCTCATCAAATGAGATTCTTCAATTACCCCACAATGTTTATCAATAAACACACGACCAGATGCACCAAACTCTTGAATTTCTCTATCAAGAACTTTAGGATTAATTACAACGCCAGGTCCAATCATAACTTTAGCATTTTTATTTAAAAATCCACTTGGAAGCATTCGAACTTTGTATACTTTATCACCATCCATTATGGTATGACCAGCATTAGGACCAGCACCGCCACGAACTATAATTTTTGGATTATCTTTAATTGCTAAGTATGAAATAATTTTTCCTTTACCTTCATCACCGAAGAACCCTCCAACAACAACAGTACAGGCCATATTTGCAAAATCTATTTGGTTTATTTAAGCTAAAGTGTCACTGTATGATTTTATATTCAAGAAAAATTAGTTTAGATCGTTGTCAGAAGAGAATTTTGCAGGAAATATAATAGTCAATTTAGCTAGTTTACCAGATTTTTTGAGAACACCAATTTTAAAAAAAAGAATGATTGAATTTGATTCAAAATCAGAATCAGAAAAAACTGAAATCATAAACAATGCGTTAGAAGCAGGTCCCAGTATTCCATTTCTCAATTTTTCTAAACTCTTTAAATCTTGGCTGAAAATTATAGCAAGCATCTCAGAAGAACATAGAGAAGGAATGTTTTTGGCATATATCAGACAATCATTGTTATCACCAGAAAAATTAATTGCATTTAATTTAGATGGGATTTTAGAGATATTTTTACAATTAGAAGAAAATGAAAAAGAGACAATTTCAAACACAATTAAAAAAATTATTAAAAATCTTAATGATAAGGAAAGAAAGAAAATTCTAATTATGATACCAAATAATGCTAAAAATCATTTAAAAATTTAGTTAGTTTGTGGTTCATCAGGTTTTCGATTATCTTCATTTGAATAATCAATGATTTCCCCTTCAGCAGATAATACACCTACAAATATTTTTTCATGTTTTTTTAATAATTTTCTATGATCAGCCATAGACATGTCAAGTTTCATTTCATTCATTACCATTATCTGGTATTCTTTCCATTCAGCCCAACATTTGGTACAGGTAGGATATTTTACATTAACAGGTCCTAGTTGTTCAGTATCTGGAATTGAATTTTTACATTTAGTGCATGTTAGACTCATAAAAAACAACAAGAAACAACTCCTTTTATCTTTTTTTGATGTAAAGTAATAATAATTCATGAAGAGTAAAATAAAGTATGAAGATAAAATGTCCAAAATGCAATAAAAATGCAGAAATGCCTCTAGATTATTCAATGGTAAAATGCGGTTCATGTGATTTGGATATGAGTTACGGAGAATATGTGAAATTCATTGCACATAATCAACCCAAATATTCAGATATTCTAGGAGATTATGCATCTGGTGTCAGTACAGAAGGTCAAACAGCAGGTTCATTGGATGAATGGGATTAACAACATAGTAAAATAATTCATCAGATCAAAATAATTACTTCAACAAATCACTAAACATAATTGGAATTTTTATTAGAAAATATACTTAATCTAGTTGGTTTTTTGGTAGGACTTGCCATAGGAATAATGGCATATATTGGATTTAGAAATACAGGTAGTCCAACATTATTTAGATTAACGATTGCATTTGTTTCAATAAGTTTAGGATTTTTTGTAATATGGTCAGGATACATGATAGAAGACTTTGTAATAAAATCAGGTACAATTGAAAGAGGGACTCAGACTGTAGGTATTGTAATTCAAACGGTAGGATATTTTTTCATTGCATTTTCTCACAGCATAAAATCATTTTTTCCAAAATCTAATTACTTTAGATCAGTAGGAATTTTACCATTTTTTCTAGTATCAACTGTTCAATTAGAACATATTTTCAGATCAATATCATTTATCTTATTGGTATACGGTGCAATTGAAACAATGTTATCATATAGAGATAATAAAAATAAAGGAGCAATTTCAGTGGCTATAGGATTAGCACTTTTAGCATTTGGAGAATTTTTGGGATGGTATTCTTTTGTATTTCCAGAATCAATATTGTATACAATATCAATGGTTATCAAAATTGGAGGATTAATCGCATTATTTATTCCAGTAAGTAAAATTCCACTAAAGAGGATAAAATTTGATGATGACTTGGATAAAATCTAAAATAGGCTCAAAAATAAAAAATAGTCAAATTCTTTTATCTTTTTAGTACATATCAAAATAGCAATTACCTATCATACACATTTAAGAATAAAAAAGTAAGAAAATGGGTGAATATAGAACACAGATGAAGATTATCGGGGACATACTATCAACTACACGAGATGATCTTCAAGATGAAAATGGGGCAACAGTCACCTATCTAATTAGAAAAGCAAATATTTCACATTCAAGAATTTCTACAATTTTAAAAACACTAGTATCACAGGGATTGTTAGAACGCGGAGATTCTCAAGGTTCCAACAGATACAAAATTAGTCAATCAGGTAGAGAATTTCTGCAAGTATATAATTCATTTACAAAGTTTGCAGATAATTTTGGTTTAAATATTTAATTTTTAACACTACCAAATTCTTCAAAACTATTTTCGAGTAGATTATCATAGTAATTAACAGTAAAAGAAATAGCATATAGATCAAGTAAAACATAGATAAAAAAATAGTTAAAGCAAATAATAATTAAAGAAAATAGAATACAAATGATATTGAAAGTAGATTGTAATGATGAAGGTATTGGAAAAACATTTCAAGTAATTGAAAAGGGAGGAATTGCAATATTTCCAACAGATACAGTATACGGAATGGGATGTAATCCATATAATGTAAATGCAGTAGAAAAAATCTATGAGATAAAATCCAGAGAGAAAATAAAACCACTACCAGTATTAGCATACTCATTAGATACTGTAAAACAAATAGCACATATTGATACATTCACTGAAAAAATTATAAAGAAATATTGGCCGGGCCCATTAACATTAATTTTAGAATTAACAGACAAAAAATTGAAGAAATCACTAAAATTAGATAATAAAATCGCAGTAAGAATTCCAGACTCCAAATGTACTCTAAAATTATTAAAAAAATGTGGATTGTTAGTAGGAACTAGTTCAAATATTTCTGGAAATCCATCATCTACAGATCCAAAAGAATGTCTCAAAAATATTATAAATTACGATATTTTTCTAAACGGAGGAACAATTACAAGTAAAGGAGAATCAACAATTGTTGAAATAGAAAATGAAGAAATTAAAATCATTAGAGAAGGAGTATTAAAAAAAGAGGAAATTATGATATGATGAACCTGATTATTACTTGTGCCAGACATCTTGAAGAAGACACTGAAGAGGAATTAAGAGATATTTTAGATGAATTAGGAGATTCAGAGATAGAAGTATCAATAAGTGACATGTCGGGAATTTTAACTGCACAAACAAAATTAGATCCAATTGAAGTCGTTAAAAAAATGAAAGAAATACTACTGGATCAACCTTGGAGCATAAGATATTGCCTCAGAATAATACCCATTCAAAAAGTAATTGAAACAAAAATAGAAATGATAGAAAAGGCAATTTCCAACATCTCAAATCAAATTCTAGATGGAGAAACATATAGAATTTTAATTGAAAAAAGAAACTCAGACATATCAAGCAAAGAGATCATTACAAAAATAGCACACGAAATAAAAAATAAAGTTTCATTAGATTTTCCAGATAAAATAATTTTGATTGAAATATTGGGAGGTATGACAGGAATTTCTATATTAAAAGAGGCAGACATACTAAGTATTGAAAAAACAAAACGTGGTATGTCAGAATAAAATAGAAGCTTTTTCAACTAAAATATCTTCTAACGGAGTTTTTGAATAAACACTATCAACATGTTTTTTTGAAATATTGAATTGCTTTTTTATAAATATGGAATTATTTTTTGAAAATAAATCTGAAGAAATTAAAGATAATTCATGATTCAAAGACTCAGGAAAAATTTTATTTCCAATTATAATTAAAATAAAATTCACAGAAGGTTTTATTCCAGCAGAAGATATGGCATTAGAAATTTGTAATGTCAACGCAAAACGCATTAAAATATCAGTTTCAATTTTATTAGAAAGTAAAGTATTATTTTTTTCAGCATTAATTGAAAGAGATAAAATTTTTTTTAAATGTGATGCACTAAGTATAAAATTAGTAGATACAGCCTGAAATTTAATTTTAGGGTATGTTTTTCTCAAATTATCAATGAATTTAATATCAGCAGTTTTTTTACAGCATATTTCAAAAATACAAATTTGTTTTTTTTCAATTTCAAAACAAGATTTTTTTGATGAGCCCCCATGAATCACAGGTATAATACTTACAACATCCCCATCATGAACAGTGGTAGATTTTCCTTCCATTGCAGAAGAATCAGAACCATTAACAGCAATCAAAGTATTTTCAAAATCAAAATCAGAAGTGTCTTTAGGTTTTAATTTTAACAATAACTCAAGTAAATCACGAATAGAAATATCAGATTCACTAATTTCTAATTTTTCAGAATTAAAAGACTTTTTTGCGCCACCAAGAAATTTTACAACAATCATAAGTATACACCTAATTTAGAAATGAATATTTAATTAATTATTCAGTTTTCTCATCTACAGATGGAGTTGTAGATGTAATTGTTTCAACTTCTTCGTTGGTTAGAGTAATTTCTTCACCAGATTCATCAATTTCACCAGACTCTGTAATGTCTAGCGTAGATTCTTGTTCTTCAACATTAGAATAGTCCATACCACTACGATCATGTTTAATTTTATCTTCACGAATTTGTTTTTTGAGAAATCTTGTAATATAACCAGCGACCTTATTTTTTAGACCTTTAGAGCGAACAATAGCAATTTCATTTAACGCTTTTTTATTTTCAACAAAATCTTCACCGAATTTAGATTTATGTGCCTCTAATACTTCAAAAGAAATACGTTTTATCCTATCCACGTATGAATTAA
>JACKQG010006657.1_pt1 | contig 12045 bp, 13 predicted proteins | sample 8237621 | NCBI WGS metagenome assembly JACKQG01 (sample SAMN15677084, study PRJNA649215) | marine metagenome | biome: marine; feature: Black Sea; material: saline water; isolation source: suspended particulate matter (SPM) from the Black Sea western gyre | collected 2013-06-09/2013-06-10 | depth...
AACTTTTCCGTTTTTTTTCTGTAAACCATAATGCTTTCGCTTCGAGGATTAGGTTTGTAGGCTAATGGTTTTCGATGCTGTTCAAAACCTGCTATTCTATTTTTTACACTTGCTTCAGGCTTAATCCAAATTATATCATCAATAAACTCCCAACCCATCTTAACAAGTAGTGGATGAATATCGTAAGGAATTGGATATCTTTTGCTGGAATGCTGGCGACTAACTCGTGGAATTATTATTGGGGAAGTATTCAGGACAAAAAATCTTCCTTCTTTAGTAATTCGGTGCACCTCTTTGAAGACATTTTCAAGAAATTTTAAATATTCATTATAACTTTGGTAGATTGAATAATCTCGAGCATTGTAATATGGTGGAGATGTAAAAGTTAAATGAATAGATTCATCGGGAATCAGTCTTATAACTTTTCTGACATCACATTGAACAACACAATTTTTGAGAAAATCTGGAGATAACGAATGCTTTGGAATATTTTTTTTATTTTTATTTTCTTTGAATTCTTTTTTTATGAATTCTTGAATAATTTCGTTTGGATGATTTGATAATTGTCTTAAATGATCTTTCACTTTAACATTTTTTTTAAAAACCAATAAACCTCGAATAGCTTGTAAAACAACTTCAGGATCAGTGTCATTTAGTAATTTAATCAAAATATAAATTGTATTTTCATTTCTTAATCTACCAATTGCAGATACTGCTTCCCTCCTAACATTAGCGGAATTATCTCTCTTGATAACATCAGTGTATATTTCTAATAATTTAATATCAGCAAGTTTGGCTAAATTTTTTAATGCTAAATAACGAATTTTGTCATTTTTATTTTTTAATGCTAATAACAGAGGTTCAGGACTAAAATCATTTGGTAATTTGCCTAGACGATTTAGGATTCTAATAATATTACCACTGTTTTCAGTTTTTATAAAATTATTGATTAAATATTCATCTTTTTTTAAAGATTCAATTTCAATTCTGTGATTCATAAATCACTCCAAATCATTTTTTTGCTGATTATATTGACGATGTATTTGATGCAAGTATTTTTTCTTTATCCTAACACAATCCCCCGGAAGCCCCCTCTCAAGAACTCCCGGGGAACATAATCCACTACGCTTTGCTGTCAAGCAGATCGCAATCAATCATTAGTATAGATACCAACTTCCAGGCTGGGAGCGGAATAGAGTTTTCCGCGCCGGGCAGTAACACGATAATAAACTGCCTTGCCGGGAGTTTGATCACCGTGCTGAAATCTGAGGGAAGTTATGGTATCCACGCGGCGATAGTCGGTTTCATCTTTGAAGCGGCATTCGATGATGTATTGTGTACCTCTTTTATTGCCATTGGGATCGATATCGATGATGATCACGCCCTCAGCTAAGCCGGTCAGTTTTTCGACAGCCGGAATGAACGGCACTTCATGGGAAGGGGTCGTATCGTGCACTTTCACGCCTATACTCTTTTTCTTGGTATCGGTCATTTTATTATTGAGCTGGATTTCACCGATCACAGGTCGCAGCTCCTTCTGGATCTCCTGCATATAATCATCTCTGTCCTCTACGGCAGATTTAGAAGCAGCCTTGGCTAAATCTGCCGCGGCATTTTTTGCTTTCAACTCTGCCAGTTTCGCCACCCAGTCTGCCAGGAATGTCGGTTCCCAGCCCAGGTCTTCCAATAAAGTCGCTGCCACAGTCAGAAAAGTTTCTAACCAGGCAATAAAGGCTTCGTTTTTTAATGGGAAAACATCTCTCATTTTAATCTCCTTTTTTTGGTATTTTTTTTTGGTTTGTAAAGACAACAGTTACTTTTCACCGTCAGCAAAATCCAAAGACAGGGAGCAGATATCCCGGATTTTGTGTTTGATAAAAATTAAATTTAATGATTTCCATACTTTTTCATAACTCTATTTAGATACATTATATTCCCGGAAATAAAAATACCCTGCTTTTTGATTTGAAAAGCTCTACCGAAAAGATTAAAGGCATGTCTTGGAAAAAAAAAGGCAAGACTTGGGAAAAAATAGACATGACTATAAAGTTTGTAAGCATGACTTGGAAAAATAAAGGCATGACAAAAAAGTTTCCGGACATGACTTGGGAAAAAAGGGGGATGACTATAAAAGTTCCGGGCATGACTATAAAGTTTCCGGACACGCTTAATATTTCTCTGAATGTGCTCTCCAATCCTTTCCTGATGCTGTTTTGTATGATTTGAGAGTTTTCCGAGCTCATATCCTGACCTTCTTGCCTAATCTTTTCTTTTTTCCTGTCCGGAAGAATTCTACCTAATTTCCTGATACATCATCTTTTCTACCTTTGGTATGTGTCAAGTTTTTTCTCTAATTATATCTACAGAAAGACTCAAAAAAAAGGAAGGAATCCGGTCTATTTCCTATCCAGATAAGGAGTTACATAAACTTTTCAGAATTATTCGGAAATAAGTTTTTTTGAAATATGAAAAATGGATAAGTAATTATTTTCATTATTTGTAAAATAATCAGAGGAGCGGAGTCCGTGTGAAAATATGCTGTTTTGTTTATCGGGAAAAGTTGCTGTATTGGTGGTGTTATCCTGCCTGTATCCTGATTTGTCTGAGATATCGCATGTCCCGAAAGTTGAAACTAATGGTTAATGACTGATATATTTATCCGATCGTAAAATTCATTAACCAATAACTTCTGTTAGCGGAACTGCTCATAAATTCTCTTTTCAATCCTGCTGAAAATCCCTGTCCAGGTTTTATCGAGCAGGAATTCGGTTAAATCCGGTTTCTGCTTTGCGGAAATATGAGCCTGAATTTGTTCAGAAAGAGCAGTTTCCAATCTCCTCTCAAAAACAGGAAGATCATCTTTTATTGGAATATCCTTATTTTTCAATCTCGGAAGTTGGACATATTTGATGATCCCGGTTTGATTGATCTCTTCTCCAATCCATTCTTTCAAGCCCGGGAAATCGGTCGAAACAATCCGTAATCCGCAAGCCAATGCTTCGATCACGACCAATCCCAAACCTTCATAAAAAGAGGGTAAAACGAAAATATCGGAATTTCTGAAAATCTCTGCTAATTTATGTTGGGAGACAGCACCCGTAAATTTGATCTCATTTGAACATTTTTCGGCAAAATTCCGGATGGACTGCTCTTCTTCTCCGCTTCCTGAACCGACTAAAATAAGTTCCGGTTCAACTCCGACAGTTTTCAGTCTGTTGAAAACTTTGATCAAAGATAGAACACCTTTGGCATAACTCAATTTCCCGCAATAAACAAGTTTGATTTTTTGGTTTGAGTTTTTTGCCGGATAGAAAATTTTTGGATTGTATGCTCCACCAATTACAGAAATTGTGTTTTTGGATATTCCGTATTCCCTGATAATTTCTGCTTTTTGAAATTCGGTTAAAGCAAAGATATGATCTAATTCCTTACTTCCTGCAATGACATATTGAGAAAACTGCTTTGCTAATTTGAGTTGCCTTAAACCGGTTCCGTGTGAGATTACGAAAATCGGGAAGTTGGGAAACAATTCCTTGATAAAAACAGAAAGTATCCATAAATGATGGGAGATGATAAGATCGGGTTGAAATTTCTCTACAGCATTTCGGATTTGATCTTTGAAAGCGGATTGCCATTGCTCCGTCATTTTGTTTGACAAATCCTGATAACGCGTACTTTGATAAGGCATCACATCGCTCATCCCGATAACCGGAAAGGGAAGTTCTTCTGTCTCAAACAGAACTGGAAAGAATTGAATATCTTCCGGAATTCCGCAAGATTCTAAATTATCATTTTTGGAAATTCCGGCGATCACAGACTGTTGATATTTTTTTTTACCAGCTTCATTTAGAAGAGATTGGAGGAAAATTCCGCTGCCTGTATTTCCCGGTTTCTGGGCTAAAATGTGGAGGATTTTGTTGGTCATAATAAATCAACTCTTCTTTTAATTAGAGAAAAGCTTGAATTAAATATCAGGGAAACTCTATTATCTTCCTGAACCTCAGAATCTTCCCCTTTTTTTTAAATGAGGGCTGAGGTGAGTTAGATAATTAAAAAAAACTTTCCGCTTCTCTTTTGAGGAATTTCTAATGTTAATTATGATAGATTTTGAGTTGCAGATTCTTTGTATGAATATCTATAAGAAATCGCTGAATGACAGCATTAATTTTTTTTATAATATGTCATCGCTTCCGGCAGTAATTCTCTCAAATTATTAATTCGCGTTTGATCAGATGGATGCGTGCTCATAAATTCCGGGATGGAAGCACCTTTCATTTCCGACATTCTCTGCCAGAAATTGACCGCTTCTTCCGGATTGTAGCCAGCCATCGCCATAAAGATCAATCCGAGATGATCTGCTTCGTTTTCATGCAAGCGGCTGAAAGGCAGCATATAACCGAATTGTGCTCCGACCCCGAATGCTGTCATCCAGAGTTGCTGCGTTTCCTGCGGTTTCTGTTCCAATGCTTTAGATAGAGCCATTCCGCCCATTTGCGTTACCATTCCCTGACTCATTCTTTCGCTGCCGTGTCCGGCAATCGCATGAGCAATTTCGTGTCCCATCACAACTGCCAAACCTGTAGCATTTTTGGTGATCGGCAGAATCCCGGTGTAAACAACAACTTTTCCGCCGGGCATACACCAGGCATTGACATCCTTGCTTTCCACCAGATTAAATTCCCAGGCATAACCGTTCAACTGGTTCGACATTCCTTTATCGGCAAAATATTTCTCCACTGCTTGCCGGATGTTTTTTCCGACTTTCTTCACCATTCCTGCCTGTTTCGTATTGTTGATCACTTTGTTGGATTGCAGGAAATTTCCGTATTCCTGGAAACTCATGGAATTGATGGTTTCCGTGGGGATGATATTGAATGATTTCCTGCCCGTTATGGGAACTGTCGAACAGGATATGAGAATAACAAATAATAAAATTAATGCTGAAAATTTTTGCATTTTTCCTCCTGATAAATTTTTTATTCTATCTTCAAATTATCTTCAATCGAACAACGATCAATAGAAATAAACTTCTCTTTTTCCAGTCGCGGAGGTCGTTCTTTCTCCATTAACTGCTGTTTTTCGTTCAGATCCGAATCGATTTTCTCTGATTTTTTTCCAACCACCAGGATAGTGATCAGTTTCATCTTCTCCGGAATTCTCAGGATTTCTTTGGTTTTGGAATTTTTGAAACCTGCGATTGGATGAGCAACTAATCCCATCTCTGTTGCTCGTAATAGCAAAAATGCAGTTGCCAAACCGGTATCGAAATTTGCATATTTCCTGTTTTTGACAATACAATCGAGATTCTTATGTGTGTAAACTGCGATCAGAAGAGATGCTTTTCTGCACCATTCGTTTCCTTTTTTCAAAGAATCGAAACATTGCTCCAGAATTTCTTTATCTTTGACAAATACAAATCTCCAGGGTTGCTTATTAAAACAGGACGGAGCAAGTCTGGCTGCTTCCACCAATTCGGTTATGATATTTTCAGTAACTTCTAAAGGTTCTAAAGAACGAAAGGATCGTCTCTGCCGGATTGTTTCTTTGATCGACATAATTTCCTCCAATCTATTTCAAAGCACATTCAACTGCAGCTAAGACGTGAATTTCCAGCGTATCAAAAACAGGAATATCCACATCTTTCTGCTGAATTAATAATGGAATTTCCGTGCATCCTAAAATGATTCCGGCTGCACCTTTATTTTTCAAATTCTCAATTATATCCAGGAATTTCTGTTTGGAAGAATCTAATAATTTACCGGCACATATTTCATCAAAAATTATTTTCCGGATTATTTCTTTCTCTCCAGCATCGGGAACAATTGTCTTAATATCGAATTTATGTTTGAGTCTTTTTTGATAAAAATCATCCGTCATCGTGAATTTTGTCCCGAGCAATCCGACTTTGTTCAATCCATTTTCTTTGATCTTTCGAGCCGTTACATCTGCAATATGCAGAATGGGAATTTTCACTTTTGACTGAACTTCTTCCGCAACTTTGTGCATTGTATTAGCACAGATGAGGATGAAATCCGCTCCTGATCTTTCCAAAATTGTAGCAGCAGCGATCAATTTTTCCGAAATTAAGGACCAATCATTCTCCAAACTGAAGATATCTTCGAAATCGAAAGAATAGAGAATGATCTTGGCGGAATGCTTTTTCCCTAATTTCCGGTTTATTGCTTGATTGATGATCCGGTAATATTCTTTAGTCGATTCCCAACTGGTGCCGCCGATAAGTCCGATCGTTTTCATAGTAGAATGGAATTACATTCTGTTGATTTTTTGTGTTTCAGTTTTACCGGTTAATCTTAAATATAATGATTCGGGAGCAATGTCAAAACCGCAATCCCAGGCAAGTGTTGGCCATGAGTCGAGATAAAATTTTGAAAATCTGTCAGGATCTCGTAAAGGTTCTGCTATTTTATATTTGTTAATGATCTCTTTTAGATCGATTTCTCCTGATTCCCCGGTATTGAATTTTATGAAAATAATGAAATCTTTTTCATAATGCGCTTCTACAATATAAATGCAATCCATTAAAGTCACCACAGATTAAAATTCTGTGTTTCTACCTCATCCCAAACCAGGGACCTTCCTTCAAAACTTTCAGGAAATAATCCTTATCTTCTTTTCTTGCAATTTTTTCAGCTGCTTCTTCTGCCATTTGGAAAAATTTTATACTTTCTTCATTTCTATCACTCAAAGCTAAAGCACGAGCATATCCTTCCAGGGCAAATGCTTTATCAAAATCTCCAATATTATGCTTTTCCGTCAGATCAAAGCAGATTTTTGCATGATATAATGCCGGTTCTGATCTTGATAAAATAGTGTAAACATGAGCGATCATCCATTCTCCTCTCTGCAGGTTGAGCGGTTGCCCGATGCGGCTCCAATGGTATAAAGACGAATGCGCTGCATTGACCATCATCTCATCATCTTCGGGAGTTCTATCTTTTTTCTCTAATAAATCCCAGGTATAATTGAACAATCCGGAAGCAAACGCCTGATGTGCTTCCTTTGAAGTAAATTTTTTTTCTTCAGCCATAATTCCTTCCTTCTAATCAAAATCCAATAATTGAATATCGAAAGTCAATTCGGATTTTGGCGGAATTTTCGGAGGACGACCACTCTCCCCATAAGCCAGGTTATAAGGTATGATGAAACGAATCTTTCCACCTTTTTTCATCAAAGAAACTCCTTCATCCCAACCTTTGATAACCTGTCCGACTCCCAGGATAAATTCAAACGGTTTCCCGCGCTCGACAGATGAATCGAACATTTTTCCGTCTTTGAAATATCCGGTATAATGGACTTTTACTTTAGAGCCTTTTTTGGGACTATCTCCTTCCCCTTTTTGGAGAACATAAAATTTTAAGCCGGATTTTGAGAAAATTGCATCTTTCCCAACGATATTAAAGGGTTTATATTTCTGGACATCAACCAATTCCACCTCGAAGATGAGGGTGGATTTTGGCTGGATATTTCCAATACTCATATCTCCGTAACCCAATTCCGGCGGTATTACAAAAGTAGCCTTATCACCGACTTTTAGTAAGGCAATTCCTTCGTCCCAGCCTTTGATCACTCTGCCGATTCCCAATTCAAATTTATGCGGTTCACCTTCTTCATAAGAATTTTCAAACACTTTTTCATTTTCGTGTTTTGCGATGTAATGGACTTTGACAATATTCCCTTTTTGGGCTTTGGGTCCATTTCCGTGTTCTGTGATCCGATATTTCAAACCTGATTCTGTCGTTTTGAATTCGCTCAAATCTAATTTTGCCGACAAGGTCGATATTATGCCCACAGCAAGCATAACAATGAATATTAATTTCTTTGTCATTTTTTCTGCTCCTTAAATTTTTTCTGATTAATTTTTTTTTGATGTTTCGCTGTCAAACTCAAAATGTTATTTTTTTTCTATCGGGATAAAAATTCTTGACTGGAAATTCTGTATAAATTTCTGGATAGCAAAAAAAGTGATGTTTGATGAATATAATTATTGCTCCTGATTCTTATAAAGAGTGCCTAACTTCGATTGAAGTTGCCGACCTTCTTGAACAAGGTTTTCAAAAAGTTTTTCCGGATGCTTTTTATTGGAAATTTCCGCTCTCTGACGGCGGGGAAGGATTTGCCGATATTTTAGTCAGATCGACCGGTGGAAGTTTTATTGATTGTTCTGTTCATGATCCTTTGATGAAAAAAATAAAAATCCGTGTTGGAGTTTCGGGAAAAGATAACACTGCGATCATCGAAATGGCTTCTGCTTCCGGTCTGCACCTTGTTCCAAAATCTCAGCGTAATCCAATGTTCACAACGACTTTCGGAACGGGCGAATTAATAAAAACCGCTTTGGATAAAGGATTCAGAAAATTTGTTATCGGGATCGGCGGAAGTGCGACAACGGATGGTGGAATTGGAGCTATTCAAGCTTTGGGAGGGAAATTCCTTGATAAAAATGGTGATGATATTCCACTTGGTGGAATTGGATTAAAATCTCTAACGAAATTCGATCTTTCTAATCTTGATAAAAGAATTTCAGAATGCAGTTTTATTATTGCTTATGATGTGAATAATCCTCTTACCGGAGAACACGGAGCTGCCGGAACATTCAGCCGGCAAAAAGGTGCTGACAACGAAGAAATTGAATTTTTGGAAAAATATCTGATCAATTATGCAAATATGCTCGAGGAATTTGTTGATACCGACATGAACACAATTCCCGGATCAGGAGCTGCCGGCGGTTTGGGAGCTGCATTTTATGCATTTTTGAAGGCAGAATTGAGATCGGGAATCGAACTGGTATTGGAAGCAACCGATCTGAAATCATATTTGCAGAAAGCGGATATTGTTATTACAGGAGAAGGTGAAATGGATTCTCAAACTGTTTTTGGAAAAGTTCCTTTTGGTGTCTTGAAATTTGCCGAAAAATTTAAAATTCCCGTAGTTTCAATTTGTGGAAACATCAAAGGAGATAAACAGGATTTCATCGATCTGGGATTTTCCGATGTGACCGGAATCGTTTCAGACTCGATTTCCAAACAGAAAGCAATAAAGGAAGTTCATAAATTATTACCGGAAACTGCAAAAAACATTGCTCTAAAAATGAGAGAGAAAAAAAGAGTTCAATGAAAACTTATCTTTGTATTTTGATCGATAAATAAAATTGGAGAAATATGAAACGAAGAAAGAGAGAAGGTATTAATTCTCGGTGTTTCTCGGTGAATTCGGTGGTTAATATAAAAAAACTCACGAATTTTACGGATTAGACGGATCGAAGAATAATTTTCTTGATCTGCGTTTATCAGCGTAAATCAGTGATAGAAAATAGGAGAAGGAAATGAAACCAAAAATATTTGTCACTCGCAGGTTACCGGAACCTGCGATGGTAAAAATTGCAGAAGTATTCCAGATTTCAGTCAATCCCGAAGACCGGATATTATCCAAACAGGAGATCATCGCTGGAACAAAAAAATGCGACATCCTTTTATGCCTGCTGACCGATATGATCGACTCTGAAATCATCGATGCCAACCCCGATCTGAAGGGAATTTCCAATTATGCTGTAGGTTTTAACAATATCGATATTAAAGCTGCGAACGAAAGAAAAATTCCTGTCTGCAACACACCGGGAGTTCTGACGGAAACTACCGCCGATATGACCTGGGCATTGATATTTGCAGTTGCACGCCGGATCGTCGAATCGGACAATCTGAATCGAGCCGGAAAATTCAAAGGTTGGGGACCGATGTTTTGTCTTGGAAGTGATGTATTCGGAAAAACTCTTGGTATTATCGGAGCCGGCAGGATCGGAACCGCTGTTGCCAAAAGGGCAACCGGTTTCAATATGAAGATTATTTACTCCGACAGGTCGTCCAACAAAAATATCGCGAACTTCGCCGAAAAAGTAGATATTTCCGATCTCCTAGAAAAATCTGATTTTGTAACCTTACATGTTCCGTTAAATTCCGAAACAAAACATTTGATCGGAGAAAAAGAACTGAGATGGATGAAAAAAACTGCTTTTTTGATCAATACATCTCGCGGTGCGATAGTTGATGAAAAAATCCTCGTCAAAGCGTTAAAAGAAAATTGGATAGCCGGAGCCGGTCTTGATGTTTATGACAAAGAACCTTTGATGGAAAAAGGACTCGCAGATTGTTATAATGCTGTATTAACTCCTCATACGGCAAGCGCAACGATCGAAACAAGAACAAAAATGGGCCTCATTGCTGCCGAAAATGCCATCGATATGATCAGGGGTAAAGTCCCGAAATATATTGTAAATCCGGAAGTGTTGAAATAAAAAACTGAATATCCAATATCCAACAAGAAATGATCAATAATGAAAGGGAAAACGGAAGAACATTGGCTTGAGACAGTTTCTTACAACATACTTTAGAATGTTTTCTTTGATTTAGAGAGCGGATTTCTCCGCTCGGAAATTGAGTAGAATTTTTCGACTTGGAACAAGGCGACGATTCATAAGGCACGACGAGTCGAAATAACCGACCATATAAATTGGTTTCAAATCGACATGGAACAAGACGAGACTTGAAAGTAACTTCAAGTCAAAACAAAATTGCTGTTTATGTCTCGAGTCGTCGTCGCTTCGCTCCTTACGACTCGAAATTAACTTTAGGAAAGGTAACTTTATATAAAATATTTATCTGAAATTGCCTTGAAATGTCGATATATTTTACTCTTGACTTCCTATTGACCTGCAAATTTTTTACAATAAAAAAATTGATAGGAAGGTAAAATTGGCAGGAAAATTTTCCGCGGTTCTCTATCAGGAAAATCCTCTAAATATCTCCTCATATAGAATTGTTTCACTGTCTTTCAGCACAAATTACTTTGTTGGATTTCTAAGCAGGTCTTGTTGGAATAAAAAATGCTTAAATCATCGTAAAAAATATAAGGAATATTTATGAGAAAAATATTAATTTTTTTTCTGGTTTCTGCCGGAATTATTTGCACATTTTTTGGTTGTGCAAAAGCTAATAATCCGGCAAGTATAACCAGTGTTCTGGAAGTCGATCAGATTTTTCCTACAACCGGGTATGCAAGGGACATTTTCTTTTCCGAGAATATTCTTTACGCAGCTCAGGATGAGATAGGTTTTATATTATTTGATCGTTTTACAGGGAACATTCTCGGAGAAAACAATACTTACGGAACAAAATATATCGTGGCATCCGAGCCGGACAGTTTTATCGTTAGTTACGGAGATGACTATTTTTATGTGTTCGATTTTACTGTTCTCGATTCCATAAACCAGATAACCGATTCCAGCATCAAAGATGATTTTTCACGACATCCTGAGCTCGATTATGTTGCTGTTTCCAAAGATACATTTCGTTTAAATTTCGTAAAATCCAACAAATTAAAAAGACAAACTTATGCTATTGACAGCGGTGTCTGGCAAGCAATTTTTGAAGAAAATCTTGAATTTCCATACAGTTCTTTAAAAAACTTTTACATTGATGACAATTATATCTATTTTGCCGCGGGGCAGATCGGATTTTTTATTGGAAACGAAAATAGCGAGATCATCGGGGAAGTAGATACTCCCGGAGAAGCTCTCGATGTAAAGATAGTTGACAATTATGCTTTTATTGCCGATAGACACGAAGGCTTTTCCATCATCGATATTTCTGATGTTCAAAATCCAGTGATCGTTTCCACAGGTGATACGAGCGGTTATGCACAATCTATCGATGTTTATGATGATTATCTCGTAGTCGGTTCGGGTGGAGGTGGAGTTTATTTATTCGATATTTCCAATAAAGAAAATCCCCTGTTCTTAGATCGGATCGACGATGCCGATATCGGTTACACATATAAAGTTGTTTTCGACAACGGTGATATTTTTGCTGCTACAAGAAGCGGTGTTTACAAACTGAAAATAAATTAAAAAAATGGAGAAATTGTGAAAAAAATATACTTACTTATCTTTGCTGTAGTGTTATTTAATTCATTCTTTGCCGAATGGATCGAGATAGACCAAAATACATCAAAAAAACTGTTCCAAGTAATTTC
>JACKQG010006658.1_pt1 | contig 12044 bp, 12 predicted proteins | sample 8237621 | NCBI WGS metagenome assembly JACKQG01 (sample SAMN15677084, study PRJNA649215) | marine metagenome | biome: marine; feature: Black Sea; material: saline water; isolation source: suspended particulate matter (SPM) from the Black Sea western gyre | collected 2013-06-09/2013-06-10 | depth...
GACGCTCACCAAGGGCTTTTACTTGGGCAAGTACGAGGTGACGCAGGCCCAGTACGAGGCGGTGATGACGGGGAACAGCAACCAATTGAGCGCTACGCCGAGCCAGTACACGGGTAACGACCGTCCCGTGGAGAAGGTGAGCTGGGACGACGCGCAAATCTTCCTCACCCGCCTGAACGCCGCCGAGCAGGCGGCCGGCAGGTTGCCTGCAGGTTGGAGTTACGTTTTGCCGACGGAGTCGGAATGGGAGTACGCCTGCCGGGCGGGCACCACTACGGCGTACTCATGGGGTGCCTCGATCGCCGCCTCGAATGCGAATTACGGCCAAAGCGGGATAGGCCAGACCCGCGACGTGGGTCAGTATGCGGCGAACCCATGGGGCTTTTTCGACATGCACGGCAACGTTTGGGAATGGACGGCGGACAGGTACTTAGCGGCTTACCCGACAGGATCGGTCACGGATCCCACGGGACCGGCGGACGGCTCCGACCGCGTCACTCGCGGTGGTTCCTGGGGCAGCCCGGCGAACTTCGCCCGTTCCGCGATTCGGATCAGGGACGAGCCCGCCTTCAGCAGCTACAACCTGGGCTTCCGCCTCAGTCTCCGACCGGCCAGCCAGTAGCGGAGTGAGCCGTAGGGAGCCGCCGGGCAGAGCGGAGCCTGCGCGGGGAGCGACCGGAGCCGAACGGAGCTCCGCTTTTTCGCTTACGCCTACAATACCGCGAAGCAAGCTAAGATCGGATAGCCGCCGAACCTGGATTCCGGTTTGCCGGCGCTTCGGTACCGAGCTAATAAGCCGTTACACGATGTTACGCCCAGCAGGAGGATTCCCCGTGAGGGCTGGAAATGATTCGGGGTAGAGTAGGGTGGCTTTGTGGATGCCCGCACCCCATGTAATCTTTTGTTGAGGAAACGGCTAGTTCAGTTTAGCGAGCGTTTCTTTAATTGCATCGAAATTCGGTAATTCCATCGGTGTGGCGGTCTGTTCCGCGTATTGGACGATGCCTTCTTTGTCTATCACAAACGCTGCCCGGGCGCTTACGCTGCCCACCCCAATGAGATCATCGAGCAATACGCCGTAGTCTTTCGCCGTTTGCTTGTTCAGGTCGCTGGCAATGGTTATGCCGATACTTTCCTTTTCCGCCCATTGCCCTTGGGCAAACGGGCTGTCGACGCTTATTGCAATCACCTCTGCATTCAGCTCGCCGTAGGCAGCCAAACCAGAGGTGACGTCGCAAAGCTCTTGTGTGCAAACCCCTGTGAAAGCGAGTGGAAAGAACAAAATCACGGTGTTTCTTTGGCCAACGTTGGTTGCCAGATTTACGTCACTCAGTCCGAAATCGTCCTTTTCACCGGGAGCGTTTATGGATTTCAGGGTGAAGTCGGGAGCCTTGGAGTTAATTTCGAGGGTCATCGTAATATATTTTTATTTGGTTGGGTTCTGTGTATGCCATCGATTCGGCGACAGCGACTTATCAAACCTTAAAAAAAAATAAAAGGCAACTCTTTGCATGGAGTCCGGGGCCACGGGGTGAGGGGCCTAGAATCAGCCGGAGGAAGAAAGCTCCATTCGAGTGGCTGACTATCCCATACGCAACGACCACCAGTGATTACATTTCCCCATGATCTCTTTTTTCTCTAACAACGGTGTGGCCTGCCGTGCGTCCCCTAAAGGTCGCTTTGCCTAACCTTAGGCGGTGGCGCCTTCCGGTTCCGGGTTTTCGTCGAGAAGTGCATCGCCTTCTTCCATGACGCCGTCCACGATGGCGGCTCCGACTGAATCGCCGAAGCAGTTGACCGCGGTGCGGAATCTATCCAGCAGCCAGTCGACCATGAGTATCAGGCCTATTGCCTCGACGGGGAGTCCGGCGGCATTCAGGACGATCAGCATGGTGACCAGACCGGCCTCGGGGATTCCGGCCGCCCCGATTGCCGCCAAGGTGGCCGTGATTGCGATGGTGATCTGGGTTGTCATGGTGAGTTCCTGGCCTGTGATCGGGAAATAAATTTGGGCTATGAATATGGCGGCGGCAGCCTCGTAAAGGGCGGTGCCGTCCATGTTGATGGTGGCCCCCAAGGGGAGAACGAACTTTGTGGATTTTTCCGAGATTCCGGCCTTGTCGATGGCGCACTCCATGGTGATGGGGAGGGTAGCCGAGGAGCTAGCCGTGGAGAACGCCGTGAGCACGGCTTGAGACATATTCTTAAAGAAGGTAATGGGGTTTTTCTTGGTGAACAGCCAGTAGATCAAGAACAAGGTGACAAAGGCATGGAAGCCCAGTCCCGTGAGAATCGTCAGGATATAGTAACCCTGCTGACCGGCCATTTCCGCCAACTTGCCCTCTAGGTTGGCATGACCGAACTTCCCCGCCACCAGACAGAAGATGCCCAATGGGGCAATGTTCATGAGGAGCATCACGAAAGACATCAAGGCATCGTTGGCTTGCCCGATCATTCTGGTGATGGCGAAGACCTTTTTGCCCATAGTGGTAAGCATGGCGGCAAAAATAATGCTGAAAACAATAAGGGGAAGCAGGTTCATCTCCGCCGCGGCCTTGAACAAGTTGTTTGTGACAAGCATGAGGAGAATGTTCTCGAGAATGTCGGCCAGACCTTTTTCTTCACCGGCCTTCTTCTTTTGGGCCACTGCCTTGGCGTAAGCTTTGTCTGCGGTATCCTTATCGGTCTGGGCCATCTCGACTTGCGTCTTTAGGGTCTCGTCTTGAGGTGATTTCTTTAGGGCGGTTTCGGCATCCGCGAGGGCCTTTGCCGCGATGGACAAATCCTCCTCGGCTTTTTGTTGCACCTCGATCGCCTCTTTTCGCTTTTTCTGCTCTTCCACGGCTTTGGACGCCTCTTCATTGGCTTCGTTTTTCTCTTCAACCTTGGCCTTGATCTTCTCCTTCAAGGCTACCAGTTCGGCCTCGGCCTCCTTTTTCTCCGGGCCGGCTGCCGCTTCGTACTTGGCCTTGGCTGCCTCCAGCTCCGGCTTCATGATGTTGACTATGATTAGCCCGACAATCACAGCCAACACGGTCGTGGACATGTAATAGCCAATCGCATAGGCGCCCGGTTTTCCCGGCTTCCGGACATCGCCGAGTCCCAGAATGCCGCTCATTACCGACATCACCACGAGGGGCACGACCATCATCATCAAAAGGCTGAGAAAGACTTCGCCGCCAACTTCGAATTTAACGGCAATTTCGGGAGCGAAGTACCCCATCGCGATCGCTGCAACGATAGCGGCAATGATGTAATAAGTTAGGTTTCCGTGACCTTTGGGTTTCTTTTTACTCATGAAATTACTTAATAAACTATGATCTGGTTACTCTGTCGGTTGGCCTTTTTGCTCTTTGTTGCTATAGCCGTGATCTCGCTTTGGCGGATTATGTTCGAAGGCCCCACTTTTACCGGAGTTCGGTTCGTAGCAAGAACGTACATTCATCGAGGCAGTATAGAACCCGTTCGCGATTTCGGCTATTATAAGATTTCACCGATTTTATAATGGCCGGGGGATCAAGTCCGATTGCGAGCGTTTCCACGACTAGTATTTCTGCGGCATCGAGTTGCTTCAGTCGAGGCTGACAATACAGTCGGGAAGGGCTTCCTTGAGCATAATTTTTTGACTCTCGTTGATTGAATTGCCGCCGAGGGTCAAAACCTTCAATCCTTTCAATTTCGCAAGCGGCGAGGCATCGGTGATTTGGTTTTGGTGGAGGTACAATCTCGTCAACTTGGTCAAATCCGTTAGTGGCGCGATGGCCGTGATCTTGTTGTTGCCGAGGTACAGCTTCGTAAGGGACGTCAATCCTGCGAGCGGTGCGACGTCGGTGACTTGGTTGTCGTTGAGGGCAAGCCACTTCAGTTTGGGCAGTCCCGCCAGTGGAGCAAGGTCGGTGATTTGATTGTCGAGGAGGCTGAGATTGGTCAACTTGGTCAGTGTGGCTAGTGGACCAAGAGTGGTGACCTTGTTGTTGTAGAGGGCCAAGTTGGTCAAGTTGGTTGCGTATTCGAGACCTGTGAGGTCGCTGATTCCGGCATTGTTCGCTTTCAGGGTTTCCAGTGACGCGATTTCCTTACGGGTGATGACGCCTTGTGGTTTGTTAAGGGCTGCCCGGACGACTGCCTCTAAGTTGGTGTCCTTGAAGGCCACAGGTCCATTCGGAACCGTCGGGTTGCCCGCGGGTTTCACCTCGCTGCTTCTTTGGGTAACGCATGATGCAAGAAGCAAGGCGGCGGCCGGAGCGACGAACAATTTCCTCATCGGGACAGCTCAACATTCAAAGCTTTTTGGGTCAAGCGCATCGAATTGACCTTTATTCGCGAAAACTGCATGTTCCTAATCGAGTTGCCTCCGAGGCGGACTTGTTCATTGTTCGCCGGCGATGATTCAAATTCAAGAAGTTAGTCTTGCCTATGGTCCGCAGTCCTTGTTCAAGGAGATCTCCGAGGTAATCGGTCCTCTTGACCGGATTGCCTTAGTGGGCTCGAACGGTTCGGGTAAGACCACCTTGTTGCGCATGCTTATGGGCGAGGTGGAACCGGATTCGGGATCCATTGAGAAACCCGATTACACAACCATCGGTTACTTGCCGCAGGATGGTATTTCGGTGAAGGGGAGTACTTTGGCCGAAGAGGCGGGGAAAGCCTTTGCCGACGCCTTGGCCTTGCGAGAGCGTTTGGGCGAGGCCGATGTCCGGTTGGGTGAGATGGAACCGGATGCGGAGGAGTTTTACGATTTGATCGACTTGATGGGAGCTTGGGAGGAGCAATTGGCTGCTTACGAGCCGGAGAAGATGAAGTTCCGTATCGAGAAGGTTTTAACGGGAATGGGATTTGCCCTGTCCGATATGGATCGCGACGTCGGCGAGTTCTCTGGAGGTTGGCAGATGCGGATTGCCTTGAGCAAACTGTTGCTTCAGGCTCCTTCGCTCCTAATCTTGGACGAGCCGACAAACCATATGGACATTGTTTCCCAGCACTGGTTGGAGCATTATTTGAAGCGTTACCAAGGCGCCCTGATCGTGATTTCGCATGATCGGGCATTCCTCGAGACGGTGACCGAACGCACATTGGAACTAACGCTCGGCAAGCTCAATAGCTACAAGGGAAATTATACCTTTTATCTGAAGGAGAGTGTGGCTCGCAAAGAACGCCAGCAAAAGGCTTCCAACAACCAAAAGAAAGTAATCCAAAAGGAAAAAGAGTTTATCAATCGCTTCCGTTCGAATGTAAAGAAGGCGGCTATGGTGCAGAGCCGGATAAAGGCTTTGGATAAGATGGAAATCGTGAAACCGGAGGCGGAGGAGAAGAAAATGTATTTTCGTTTTCCGCCGTCGCCGCCCGCAAGTCACAAGGTGATCGAGGTGGAGAATATGAAAAAAGCTTACGGAGACATCCAAGTGTTCGATGGTTTGGATCTTCGGATAGACAAGGGCGATCGCATTGCCATCGTGGGCGTTAACGGGGCGGGCAAGTCGACCTTGGTTCGCATCCTAGCGGGAGTGGAACCTTTTCAAGAGGGTGAGCGCGACGTCGGGGTGAATACGGTTATCGGTTATTTCGCCCAGCATCAGTCCGAAGAATTGAATCCCGCCAATGACGTACTGACGGAAGTGGAGGAAGTCGCGGAAGGTCACCCCGAATCAAACCCTCGAGCAGCATTAGGCGCCTTGCTCTTCAGCGGGAAAGAGGCGTTGAAGAAGACTTCCGTTCTTTCGGGGGGGGAGCGCAATCGAGTGGCGTTGGCGAAACTTTTGATGAAGCCTTGCAACTGCCTTATAATGGATGAGCCCACGAATCACTTGGACATTCGCAGCAAGGAGGTGCTGCAGGAGGCCCTCAACTTGTTCGAAGGGACCGCCATTATCGTGAGTCACGACCGTTCTTTCTTGGACGGGGTGGTTACGAAGGTTCTGGAGGTCTCGCCTCAGAAAACTAGAATGCTCACCTGTAATGTGAGCGAGTACATTGAGAGGTTGGACAGGGAAATGGCCGAGGCTCGTGGTTAAGCCTTGAGCGGTCGTTCCGCTCTACAGCAATTTAAGCACGGCGAATCCACCTAGGAGAAGCACACCAAAAGCGAGGGCGAGTTTGTTGAAGTGCTTGTCGATGAAGACCTTCATAGGTTCGCCGAATTTGGCGATTAGTACGGCGACTATGAAGAAGCGGGCGGAACGACTGATGGCGGAAGCGAGCAAGAATTGAGGAAAAGCCATGCCTAGAACACCGCTGGCAATGGTGAAGATCTTGTACGGAATAGGTGAAAATCCAGCGAGAAATACGAGAGGCCAACCCCATTCCTTATACCAAGAGGTAAGGTGTCTGAATTTCTCCTCGGTGAAACCGGGTACGTATTTGTAGAAGATGTCTTGGACGGTCTCCCAGCCAAAGGCTCCAATGGCGTAACCGGCGGCTCCCCCTAGCACGGAGGCGATGGAACAGATGAGGGCGAACTTTAGCGCCTTTCTTAGGGCGCCGAGGCAGAGCGGAATTAGAAGTACGTCGGGCGGGATGGGGAAAAAACTGGCTTCGGCAAAGGATATCGCGGCAAGCCATCCCCCAGCTGATTTCCTTTCGGCGAGGGTGAGCGTCCAATCGTAGACACGGCGTAAAAGGTTTGGCTTGGCTTGGCTCATGTCGTCTCCTTTGGGTTCAGATCTCAACTAAGAGTAGACCTCGGGCTTGAGGAGAGCGACGTGAGGGAGTTGACGGTAACGTCCCGCGTAGTCGAGTCCGTAGCCGACTACGAAATGATCGGGTATGGAGAAACCTATCCAGTCCGCTTTGAATGGGGTTTCGCGGCGAGCGGGCTTGTCGAGAAGCACGCAGGAATGGACGGATGCGGGATTGCGAGAGAGGATTTCGTGTTGAACTCGGGACAAGGTGTTGCCGGTGTCGAGGATGTCGTCGACGAGAAGGACGTGCCGATTCTCCACTTCCGCTCGGAGGTTGCCCAAGATGCGAGGGCTCGACTCGGGAGAGGTGGAGTCCCCGTAACTGGCAACGCGTATGCAGTCGAGACGTAGTGGGCGGCGCAGGTTGCGAATGAGATCGGCGGTGAATACGATAGCCCCGTCAAGTAAGGTAATGAGCAGGATTTCCTCTCCTTCGTAATGAACGTCGATTTCAGCTCCTAGGGCCGTCACGCGCCGGCTGATGGTTTCTTCGTCGAGCAGGATTTCCTGTATGTCGTTGGTCATGGCGAAAAGGTGAGGAGATGATTGATGCTCGATTGGGCGGAGCGGGCATAGCCACCCCCGAAGAGATTGTAGTGGTTCAATTCGTGATAAAGGTTGTACAGGGTTTTGCGAATTCCGAAGCCGGGGTCGAGAGGGAAAATCTCTTGATAGCCTTTATAGAATTCTTTTGAGAATCCTCCGAACATATAGGTGAAGGCAATATCGGCTTCACGATCGCCGTAATAGCTTGCGGGATCGAATACATAGGGCTGACCCTCGGCATCGCAAGCGAAGTTGCCGCCCCATAGGTCACCATGCAAGAGAGATGGGATGGGCTTATATTCGCTGAAGAAATCGGGGAGTCGCTTGAGGAGTAATTCGGCTCCATGGAAAGATTGACCTTTTTTTTTGGCAAGGTCGAACTGGTGAATCAATCGGTGCTCACGGTAGAATGTGATCCAGTCGTCGGACGCCGGGTTGGGTTGGTGGGTGGCTCCTATGGCGTTGTCGATCTTCCATCCGAAGTGAGGTTTTTCGATCCGGTGCAAATGTGCGAGGTCTTGACCTAGCTTGTGCTGGGCGGCACCTCCGACTCGGCCGGTTTCGAGGTACTCGAGTACCAGAAAAGACCGGTTTCCCGATACCCCGTGACAGATCGTGGCAGGCACGCGAACAGTTCGAGTGGAGGCTATCTCCGCTAGGGCTTTGGCTTCCGCTTTAAAAAGTCTTAAGAAGTCTGCTGAATTCGCCTTTGCGAAATATACTTCGCCATTCGCACTCTCCAACCGTCGAGCATCGTTGATGCAACCACCGCCGATATTGCTTTCACTATGGAGAACAAATGAAGTTTGCGTCTCCTTGGCAATGGCGGTTGCTATGTTTCCCCACATAGGCGTTTTTGATTTTGTTCAAAGATAAAGATGCGGAAGGCGAGGTGGCTTTATGTGGTCTATCCCAAGCGCTTTCTCAAGTCTTCGAGCAAAGCTCCGCAACCTTCTTCCAACAAATCCAGTACTTTCTCGAAACCACTGACCCCACCATAATAAGGGTCGGGTACTTCGCTGACTGTTCCGCTCACGTACTCGCAGAATGGTTGAATCTTCTTTCGTCCCTCATCGTTCGGAGCGAGTTTGTTCAATTCCGTGAAGTTGAAGTTGTCCATGGTGAGCAGGAGATCTGCATTGGCGAAGTCGTCATTATTGGCTTTCCGTGCTCCTCCACCTGTTGGGATGCCTCTCGCTCCGGCTGCTTTTTGCATGCGTTGGTCGGGCGAGTTACCCGCATGTTGGTCAATGGTGCCGGCGGAATCGCAGGTGATGCGGTCGTCCAGTCCATGATCCATTAACAATTTGCGAAAAGTGGCTTCGGCGGCGGGAGAACGGCAGATGTTGCCCCAGCAAACAAAGACTATGTGTAGCTTTTCTTGAGCGGGTTGGTTTTGCATTTCTAAAAAGGTCGTGCTTTACGCATGAAAATAACGAAGGAGTCAACCTTGACGTTTTACTCCTTTTTTACCATTAATGTGTATTATGAGCAAGAAGCTTGCAATATTTGGCTGTGGTTATCTTGGCTCCGAGCTTGCTCGGCAGGCTCTAAGTCTTGGGTGGGATGTTTCGGCTGTTACGCGTAATGCCGATACGGCTTCTTCATTGAGCGATTCGGGTGTCCAAAAGGTCGTGGCAGCGGAGCTGGGAGCTGATTCTTGGCAAGGCGAGATTGATTCGACGCAGGATTTCGTGGTGAATTGCGTTGGAGCCGCCTCAGCCGACTTGGATGGTTACTTGAAATCCTATGTCGATGGTCAAGACTCGGTAGTGAAATGGGCACGCGACGGGAAGGTGGGAACCTTTGTCTTTACGAGTAGTACTTCAGTGTATCCTCAAACAGAACGCCAACTTGTTGACGAAACCGCGTCTTCCGATGGTGTTTCCGAACGAGGAGGACTTCTTCTTGCTGCTGAGCAGTTGGGGTTTCCTGGCGGTGGTGGTATCGGTCGCTCCTTTATTTTACGCTTGGCAGGGTTATACGGGCCAGGCCGACACTTGTTTCTTGAAAATGTGAGAAATGGCAAAACCCAATCCGGTGACGGAGATCGTATTCTAAACTTGATCCATCGCGACGACGTAGTCTCCGCTCTTTTTGCCGTGCTTCAGGCAGGTGACCAAAATATTGGCAGAATTTACAACGTATCCGATGGCAATCACTCTTCGCGAGCAGAGATTGCAGTATGGCTTGCCGAAAAATTGGGAGTCGATGCACCTTCGTTTGCGGGTCGTGATGGATCCCATGCTTCCAATCGGAAGATCAGCAATAATCGCATTCGTGATGAGCTGAATTGGTCGCCGGATTTTCCTTCTTTTCGAGAAGGTTATAATTCGATTCTGGAAAAATAGGATCGGCCCTGTTTTGTTCTAGCATCTTTTCTTGTTTTTTTTTAACTTTATAAAAGGGTTTTTCTCATGGTCGGAGTCGGTAAGTTGCTCAAGCAAGCTCAGAAAATGCAGAAGAAGATGGAAGAGGCTCAAGAGGCTCTTGCCCAAGAAGTGTTTGAGGTTTCCGGTGGCGGCGGTGCGGTGACCGTCAAGATAAACGGGCAAGGCGAATTTCAAAATCTTAGCCTAGACCCGGAATTTCTTAAGGAAGATCCGGACTTTGTGTCCGAGGCTATCCTGCAAGCCATTCGAGATGCAGCTGAGGAAGCCAAGAAACGAAGTGAAGCTGCCATGGGTGATCTCACGGGAGGTCTTCAGATGCCCGGGCTTTTTTGACGTTGGTATCCGATTCGTTGTTTTGCGGGCAATATCATGACGCCCGGGTTCGAAAACTTACTCAAGGGACTCAAAAGTCTTCCCGGTCTAGGTCACAGGTCGGCCGAACGTATTGCACTTCACTTGCTGGTGGAGAAACCCGAAGGTCTCGACGCTCTCATTGAGATTCTTCGAACCGCGGGAACCTCGGCCAGAGCTTGTTCCATTTGCGGCAACCTTTCCGAGGATGAAAAATGCTCTATTTGTGGGGACGAGGAACGGGAGCAGGGAAAGATCTGCGTCGTCGAGCGAGTCCCAGACCTCTTCGCCATAGAGCGTTCGGGTGCTTTTCGCGGCCGCTATCATGTCCTGCACGGTAAGCTTTCCCCGATTCGGGGCATCGGTCCGGCAAAGCTGAACTTCGCTAGCCTTAGGGCCCGCATTGAAAAAGGCGAGGTGAACGAACTGATCCTTGCCATTGCTAACGACATCGAGGGTGAAGCGACCTGTCACTACTTGAGCGAAGAAATCGTGGGGGATAGAGACATGCAAGTAAGTCGCATTGGATTTGGCATTCCCAGCGGGTCCGGAGTCACTTATGCCGACGAGGTCACCTTGCGAAGCGCCTTGGATGCCCGTAGGGATTTTTCTTGATCAGTCATTTGAATGTTTGGAAAAAACTTTTCATTGTCTTCGAGGTCTCTATTCTTGGCACCCGATGAACCATCTACTATTGGCGGCGGCGATATCGTTCGGGATTTCCTCGGTCTCGGCGGCGGTTTCGGTACTTGGCCAGAAGCCCGAGTGGTCTCGCTTGGATGCTTATCATAACAGCATCACGAGTTCGACGTTCGAGGAGTTGCTTCGAAAAGTTTACGTCCCACGGGAGTCTTGGTGGAAGGATTGGATTAAGATCGACGAGAAGGAAGCCCGTATCCGTAAGTTTGCGGGCAAGGAAGATTGGTATGTTTTGCCTTTTGCATCTTGTCCCGGAATTGCAGCGAAGAATCGCCGGCAAGAGTATTGGCGTCCCGCGGCGAACCTACGCGCCCTTGCCCGTAAAAAGCCATTGGCTGGTTTTTCCATCGCTTTGGACCCCGGCCATTTGGGTGGTAAATATTCGAAAATGGAGGGCCGACATTTTGTCATAGGCGAGGCTGCTGCAGTTAAGGAGGGTGACGTCGCTCTCTTGGTCGCCAAGCGTCTCTCCAGGCGTCTTAGCGGATTGGGAGCGAAGGTTTCGCTGGTTCGCAATCGAAAGAAGCCCGTGACGATGGACACCCCCAAGACTCTACGCAAAGAGGCCGAGGCGTGGCAAAAAAGAATCGAAGGCGATGCCGTGCCCACGCAAACGAAGAAGGAACGCAAGAAGTCGGTTCGTCGGCGTGGAGAAATTCTGTTCTTTCGATCGAGTGAAATGATGGCGAGGGCATCAAAGGTAAACGAAAAGTTAAAGCCCGACCTAGTCGTATGCATTCACTTGAATGCTGCGCCTTGGCCCACTCCTGAAAAGAATTCGTTGGTGGAGCGGAATGATTACCACGTTCTCACCAATGGAGCATATTTGGGAGGAGAGGTCGCACTCGACAACCAGCGACTCGAGATGCTCGTTAAACTTCTGAACCGTTCCCATAAGGATGAACTCTCCTTGGCCGAGTGCATGGCACAGTCATTCAAACGGGCGACCGGACTTCCTGCATTCAATTACAAAGGACCTAACGCGGTAAAGGTAGGGGAGGTTCCCGGCGTCTGGGGGCGCAACCTAATGGCCAATCGTTTGTACGAATGCCCCGTTGTTTTTCTCGAGCCTTACATCGCAAATTCCACGCAGGTTTTCGCCCGTATCCAGGCGGGGGACTATGACGGAGCCAAGATGGTGGCTGGAAAAATTCGTATCAGTCTTGTCGAGGAATACGTCGATGCCGTGGTTGCGGGCTTGGTCGCCCATGCGGCAAGTCACGCAAACTGAGCTAGGCCAAGATTTTCTTGGCCACGTCGCCAAAGACGTCGGTTAGACGGAAGTCGCGGCCTGCGTAGTTATCGGTCAGGGGTTCGTGGTCTCAACCCAGCAAATGCAAGATCGTTGCGTGGAGGTCGTGGAAATGCATTTCATCCT
>JACKQG010006660.1_pt1 | contig 12042 bp, 9 predicted proteins | sample 8237621 | NCBI WGS metagenome assembly JACKQG01 (sample SAMN15677084, study PRJNA649215) | marine metagenome | biome: marine; feature: Black Sea; material: saline water; isolation source: suspended particulate matter (SPM) from the Black Sea western gyre | collected 2013-06-09/2013-06-10 | depth...
AGCATCAACGCTTTTCGATATTTTTGGGGGAAAGCGCAAAGTGTGAAGGTGTCATATTGTTCAGTGAAATCATAAGTGTAACGAGTTGGTCGCACAACCACTTGAACGAACGGTCTGCGCCACATTACGCCAATGCTTCCCCAACCAACAGTCATTGTGTTGAAATGTCCTTTCTTTAAATCTCCTGAGGTCAGAAGCATCCCCGGGTTATTCCATAGATCGAAAGATTTGACGATAAATTGTTTGGGATCGATTGTTTTCAGAGCCATTCTTATCTCCAGGTTTATGGTATTACGGATCATTTTATTTGTAAAAGTTTTAAAAATGAAGCCATAGCGTTATTCATAAAAGTAGCAGTGGCAGTCGCAGTAGCAGTAAAATAATGGATGGGCGATTATTACTGCCTCTGCCACTTGCTTTGTCGTGCTAGAAATTTATATATTATTAACCGTTTTTTACAAGTGTAATTTAGGGGAAAAAAATCAAAAAGTCAAATGGTTATTTTGTAACTTCTGCTTATCTTTCAACGATCATTTTTAAAAAAGTTGTTGACAAATATTGACAAAATTCATATTTTAACTCAAACAAACTTAACAGGAAAACACAAAATGAAAAATCTAAAAATTATTATCTTTCTTGTTGTCTTATTGGACTTTTCTTATTGCAGACATTCTCAAGCAGTAGAACGGATCGAACCACCTTTTTGGTGGGCAGGAATGATGAATCCTGAGTTACAATTGATGGTGTATGGCGAAAACATTTCAAAACTCACCATCGATGTTGAATCTTATGATGGTGTTGAACTTAGCCGGGTAACTAAACTTGAAAGCTCCAATTATTTAATAATCGACTTACGTCTTGACCAGAACATCCAGCCAGGATCATTTTTAATAAACTTCAAAAATGGAGAGAAAACAGTTTTTTGCTATTCTTATGTTTTGAAAAAAAGGAGAGAAGGATCATCCAAACGAAAAGGATTTAATAGTTCTGATGTTATCTACCTGGTCACGCCTGATCGATTTGCCAACGGAGATCCAGATAATGATTCTGTGGAAGGATTAAAAGAAAAGCATAATCGAAAAAACAAAGACGGTCGTCATGGTGGCGATATTCAGGGAATTATTAATAACCTGGATTATATCAAAGACATGGGTTTTACTGCCATTTGGTTAAATCCAGTGCTTGAAAACGATATGCCAAAGTATTCTTACCATGGCTACTCTACAACAGATTATTATAAAGTTGATGACCGGTTTGGCACTAATGAAATGTACAGAGAACTAAGCCAAAAAGCCGGCGAAAAAGGAATCAAGCTCATTATGGACCAGATTAACAATCACATTGGTTCCGAGCATTGGTGGATGAAAGACTTTCCTACCTCTGATTGGATTAACTTTCAGGATGAATACAAAAAAAGTGAATTTACGATTACAAACCATTTGAAAACTGCTGCTCAAGATCCTTATGTTGCCCAAATCGATTTGAGGTATTTGGTAGATGGATGGTTCGTCCCTGCGATGCCCGACCTGAACCAGCGAAATCCGTATTTGGCAAAATACCTGGTCCAAAATTCAATTTGGTGGGTTGAGTATGCTGATTTGTCCGGCATCCGAATGGATACATATCCCTACCCGGATAAGGAATTTATATCAGACTGGACTTGCCAGGTAATGGCAGAATATCCCAACTTCAATATTGTCGGTGAGGTATGGGTTGCAAATCCGGCAATCGTGGCTCACTGGCAGCAAGGGAACGCCTGTTCCAGTGGTTACACATCCTGTCTCCCAAGCTTAATTGACTTCCCGCTTCAAGAAGGTCTTGTTAAAGGATTGAACGATGAAGAGAGACAATACTCGGGGTGGATTTCCACATACCGGATGTTAGCTAATGATTTTATTTATGCCGATCCATTTAATTTGGTGGTCTTTCCTGATAACCATGATATGAGCCGGTTTTTCACCTATCTGAATGAGAACTTTGAGCTGTTTAAGCTCGGTATAACATTTTTGCTGACAACCCGGGGGATTCCGCAAATTTATTATGGCACGGAAATACTAATGAAAAATCCAAGATCACGGAGTCATGGCGTTATCAGGGCTGATTTCCCCGGCGGTTGGCAGGGAGATGAAGTCAGTGCATTTACTGGAAAAGGATTATCTGGTCAACAGGGGGAAGCACAAAATTTCATGAGGAAACTTCTGAATTGGAGGAAGAATAACTCAGTAATCCATAATGGTAAATTGAAACACTACCGTCCTAAAAACGGTGTTTATGTTTTCTTTCGCTACGACAAAAAAAACAAAGTAATGATAGCCTTGAGTAAAAACAAGAAAACTGTTGATCTTGAGCTTGATTGGTATGAAGAAGCCCTGGGTGACGCATCCAAAGGTTTCGATGTGATTTCCCGGAGAATGATTCTTTTGGATAAGAAATTGACTGTACCGGCGATGTCTCCGATGGTGATAGAAATCGAGTGATTTTTTAAAAACCCTTCCAGGGGTTTGAGCCCTGGAAGGGATTAATCCGAAACCATCCAATCTCATAAAAGTGAACACATCGACCATTATCTCGTCGAGATCACAAACTTGGTTTTACCTTCAAATTTTACACCAAATCTTGACTGCACGATCTTTTTATATTTTTCATATATTTTTTTGGATTGTTTCTTTTTATTGACTTTCAGATATTTGTTTGTCAGTTCAAATGAGTAATCGTCTTTGTTATCGATTAAGCCGTCCTTCAACAACTCATTAACAAGGTATTTTTCATTAGCTTCGGATATCAATCTCTTTTTTTCTCTAACTTGCCTGCCGGCTTCTCGAACTGCTCGTCTTTTTTCTTCTTCATAAACATCCAGCCGCTTCCTTTTTCTAAAAATATTTTCTTCGTGCACCTGTTGTAAGTGTTTTTCCATTTCCTGGATTTCTTGTTTCATCTTCCGTAACTCTTTTTTGGGAACAGCACGCGCCTCATGCTTTTGGTCTTCGACGATAGTCTTTAATTGTTGAATTTGTTTTTCAAGCTTTGCTTTTTCATGATCAAGTTGAATTGATTGTTTTTTTAATTGTAATTTTTGCTCCAACTCAACAATCTTTTTGGCAATTCCTTTTTTCTTTGATTGGATTATTTCCTCTTTAGCTTCCGCCAAAGTATCTTCTGCCAATTCTGATAATTCTATTTCATTAAGAATCAATTCTTGTTTTAATTTTTTTATTTCTTCGATTTCACGATGTTTCCTTGTTAGCTCTTCTTGCTCCCGAAATTCTTGTAACCGTTTTATTTTTTTTTCAAGTTTTTCATCTAAATCCCTTTGTTTAAATTCATCAACAAGCCTAACTCGTTCTTCTTCAAACTGGCGTTGTTTTTCAAATTCATCTAATTTTCTTAAATCATCAGACATCCGTTTATCAATAAGCCTGTCTCGCACACCTTCCAAATGGCGTTGTCTTTCAAACTCGTCAAACCTTCTTAATTCTTCTTGCATCTGCCTGGATTTTTCCATTGATGTTCGCAATTCCTTTGATAACATTTTTTTGTGAGCTAAAGATTTTTCGAATCTATCTTTGATTTTCTCATATTCTTCTTTGAGAACAGGAAAATATTTTTTAAATTTTTTATTTTTTTTCATGAAATCAAATTGGGGCTTTACAAATTCGTTCATTAGCAGCCAATAATTATCCAATTCCCAATCGTATATTCTTGTTTTCTCCAGGCAGAGCTCTTTCAGCTCTTTCTTTACAATTTGAACGCGAATATTTTTATTTTTTTGGACTGGGAAAACCAAAGTTGCTTTGTTTTTAGTTTCATTTTTTATTTGTACAAGATTTTCTTTTTCCTGCTTCTGCTTATCTTCCGAGATTAGAAAACGATCTTTTGTTTTTACGACCGTTATCTCAGTATCTTTTATCTTCTTCTCTTCGCCCTTATCTTGTTTAACTGAATCACGGGTTGCATTAGCATTAGCTTTGGTCGAACCATACGAAGAATTAGATGAACTATGAAGTGCCTGAATATCCGGTAGTATTGGAATTACTCCTGAATTTGTACGAAGTTCTTGTGTGGTTAAAAACGATTGTGAATGAGCAACAACTGTAACAAAACATACAGCGATTACCAGGATGGAAATTAATTTTTCTGTCAATCCCGTATTGGATTGGGGAAGTGTCTTGTCCTGAAATAGGTTGACAAAAACAAAAGTTATCCACATTTCAAAGATGAAGGAGTCGACCCATGTCGGAGACAAGAACAATTATTCGTTACAGTAAAGCCTTTCAACAAAAAGTTGTTACAGAGATTGAATCAGGCAAAATAACTATTGGAGAAGCCCGAAAAATTTACGATATTGGTGGTGGTTCAACAATCCCTTATTGGATTAAAAAGCTCGGTAAAAATCATTTATTAGCAAAGGTTGTCAGGATTGAAATGAAAGATGAAAAAGATAGAATTAAAAAATAAGTCATACTACTGACCAGGTATGTCAGATGTTCGAAATCAGCCGACAGGCTTATTACAAGCAGCAGAAAAAATCCTTGAGCACGTTTTTAAAAGAACAAGTGATTTTAGACGAAGTCAGAATAATTCGCAAGAGACAGCCCATGATAGGCACTCGTAAGCTGTGTCGTCTAATAAAGCCTAAACTTAGTTCCAAAGGGATAAAGATTGGACGTGATGCGCTATATAACTTATTAAGGGAGCACAACATGTTGATTAACAAGAAAAGGAAATACGTTCGAACAACCCAATCATATCACCGTTTTCGGACTTATAAGAACCTGATCAAAGATTTAGAAATGACTCAACCCAATCAAGTATTTGTTTCAGACATCACTTATCTTGACACGTTAGAAGGATTTTGTTATTTGGCGTTAATTACCGATGCCTATTCAAGAAAAATAGTTGGCTACTCGGTCAGCCAAAGCTTAAGTATCGAATTTTGCCTGGATGCTTTAAGGCAGGCTTTAAAAGGCGTTAAAGCACTCGACAAATTGATCCATCCGCCAGTTGGCGGATCGTGGCATCCAGTATTGCAGCCATGTTTATGTTGAACTTTTGAAGAAAAACAAAGTTAATATAAGCATGACTAAAGAAAACGATGTTTATGAAAATGCACTGGCTGAACGTGTCAATGGGATACTGAAGCAAGAATTCATCAAACTTTTCTTTGAGGAGATAAGCTTCATAAAGTGGCATATTGATTTCTTTGAGTTCTAAAGATGCGCTATCTTTTTTAGTGTGATTTGTTTGATTTTTAAGTAATACCCAGCGTTTGTTTTTGATGACCTTTTTTTGTTCCTCATCAGCTTGCCTGACGAGACTGCGTCTGAGGTTATCAATGCAATCGTTAAGATGCTTTTTTAAATGAAATCGATCAAAAACGATGGTCGCACCTGGTATGTTTTGTTTTACACTCTTGATATATGGATCCCAGAAATCCATACATACGACTTTTATGGATTGTCGTTGTTCATCTGTAAGTTCTTCAAAAAACGAAGTTAATGATTGTTCTTTTCGGTCTTTGGCAACAAACAAAACACCATTGGAATTAGTGATATCGTAGACAATGGTAAGGTACTTGTGATATTTCTCAAACGAAATTTCATCAGGAATATACACCCAAATCAGTATTTCATCCTTTTGCTGGACGATACGTCGAATTCTTATGAGAGGTAAATTTAGAAATTGTTCAATTAATAGATAATCCATCTGTGATATAGCTCCTGGTTTTTGCTTAGAAAATAGCACTTTTTCCTGTATTAAGCAACACTATATGTTGTGGTGCTCGCCAGCATTGGGAGAAGAATCCCAAAAACTAATTGAGAATTAAGAACGACTAATCCGCCTAAAAGATGTCGGACGTTCCGTTGAGAATTGAGAATGAAAATAACAATCGCTTTGTCTTAAGTTAATGCCATTGGGCATTAGCCCGGTGCCGTTAATTTTAGAGAAGGTAACTTGACATCATTGACAATTGTGAATGAAAACAATAACCGTTTCAGCTTAAAATTAAGCTAATGGATTTAACCCTATCGTGTTATTCTTTAACAAAATGTAAACAAGGAAAGGAAACAAAATTATGAAAAAATGGCTGAAATGGATTCTTGGAATTCTCGGTGTTATTGTAGTTGGAATACTTATTTTAACAGCAGTCTTCTGGTCTTCAATCAAAATGTTTTTGGGACCAGAAAAATTGAGCGGTGAATCGGAAGCTATCCCCAGCGCTGAAACAACAGAACCGGCACATCTGGAAAAGGGAGAAGCTGATTGGGTTTCCTGGCAGGGTGTAAATGGTGATAACCGAAGTCTTGTGAAAGGAATAATTAAAGATTGGTCAGGGGGACTTGAAAAATTATGGGAAGTGAATTACCTGTGCCAGGGTGATTTGAGCGCTACCTGGTCAGCGCCGGTGATTCAGGGCAATCGTCTAATTGTCCTTGGACGCGATAAAAAGAATGATTGGATTTTCTGTCTTGATCCAAAGGATGGCAAATTGCTCTGGAAAAGATCATACAAAGCAAAAGCAGTTAGCAGCTACGGTTCCGGTCCCCGCGCCGCGCCATTTATTGAAGAAGACCGGGTCTATACTTATGGTCGCAGCGGTGATTTAAAATGTTGGAGCCTGTTTGAGGGAAAAGAGCTCTGGGCAGCAAATGTTAAAAATGAGGGTGGCGCTGAACCCAGGTGGGGGTATGCATCAGCTCCGCTAATTTTAGGTGAACTTGTTGTAGTGCAGGGGGGCGGAACTGTGCGCACTGTGGCTTTCGACAAGATAACAGGTAAAGTCGTTTGGAAGGGCGGTCAGGGTATTGCCGGCTATGCAGCAATCACAGCAACTGATATTGAGGGCAAAACAGCGATACTGGTTTTTCACGGAAAAGGTCTTGCTGCACTCAAAGCAGAGAATGGCGAGGAACTGTGGAATGTTTCGTGGGAAACATCGTATGACGTAAATGCCACCACGCCGGTTGTTGTTGAAAATAAAGTTTTTATCACCTCTGGTTATAAAACAGGTGGGATGTTGCTAAAGATGACAAGCACTGGAGCAAACAGTCTGTGGCGCAACAAGACAATATCTTCACACCATTCTGATCCTTATATTATTGATGGATTCATCTATGGATATTCAGGGAATAGCAGGCAAAACCGGGGTGCGTTTAAATGTGTTAGCCTGAATACCGGTGAAGAACAATGGACGACAAACAAGATGGGCTGGGGCACTTGTACTTTTGTGGATGAACACTTGCTTTGTTTAGACATCAAAGGTAACATCTTTTTAATGAAACCTGATCCCAATGAATTTATAAAAGTAACTGAAATACCACAAGCGCTTGGCGATGTTAAAGGACCTGTTTGGACAAAGCCGGTGTTGGCAAATGGACTGATGTATCTTCGCTTCAAACAGAAATTGGTGTGTTATAAAATTGTATAGGAGTGATGAAGTATTGGAGTGCTGGATCGTCCAGGTTGGGAGTTTTGATTATGACTTATTCAGAAGAAACCCTGAAAAGCTTACCCCAAAATCACGGTTTCCGACTTCGTGGCACCGAGATGACGCGTTTGGAAACGTTTACAGATGCAGCGTTTGCTTTCGCGATCACAATGTTGGTGGTTTCCGTTGGAAAAATACCGGGTAATTATGATGAATTAATATTGGCGCTTAAGGGTGTTCCCGCGTTTGCAGCAAGTTTTGCTGGAATTATGTTTTTCTGGGCCGGGCACCGCAAATGGAGCCGACGATTTGGATTGGAAGATGGTGCCACCACAATTGTCAGTCTCTGCCTGGTATTTGTTATGCTTGTTTATGTTTATCCTTTGAGGCTGATGTTTTCAGCGCTATTTGCCTGGATTAGCGGCGGAGCGTTGCCGTCGGAATTCGCAATAGATGAACAGAGCGAGTTGGTTAGTTTGTTTATCGTTTATGGTCTGGGATTAACTGCTCTTTCGGCAATGCTGGCTTTGTTAAATTTACGCGCTCGATTTGCTGCTAAAACACTTCAACTAAATGAGCTGGAGTTGATTTTTACAAATGAGGAAATCATTATTTGGTCTGTTCAGGCAGTTACCGGGCTGATCTCTGCTTGCTTTGCCTGGCTGATGCCATCTCGGATTGCAGTATTCGCCGGCTTTGTTTATGTGACTTTTCCAATTACCATGCCAACTGTGGCGATTTATTTTTCAAGGAAGGTAGAAAAGGTGCAACTTATGAGGAATCAGTAAGTGGGGAAATTTTTAATAAAAGATAGCGATCGTTTATGTCGGTCGCAAAAATATGTCGGAACCAAAGCAAAGAACCTGGCTTTACTTTTAGAAATGAGAAAACCGGTGCCACATTTTTTTGTGGTAACAACAAAAACTTTTTATCATTTCTTTAAGGACTATAATAAGACGAATGAAAATTTTTCTGATTTTAACGAGGCGAAACGTTTTTTATCTTCAATTGAGTTTGGCAGCAATAAAATTTTTTCCCTTTTTTGGAAAATATTTGAGAATCAATTTTTAGCGTTGCAAAGCCAAAATTCAGGAACAAAAGTTAGTGTTCGTTCTTCCTCACCATTTGAAGACCAGGCAACCCAGTCCTTTGCCGGACAATTCGAAACATATTTGGATGTTGAAAATCTCAATGAAGTTTGGGACGCAGTAAAAAAATGCTGGCTTTCCATGTGGCAGTCAAATGTTTTGTCTTATCTGCAACATACCAATCTTAAGCCCAAATATAAAGCAATGGCTGTCATTATTCAAAAAATGGTTCATCCCGGTGTTTCAGGTGTATTGTTTTCTCGCGAACCGGTAAGCAATGATAACTCAAAAATGCTGATCGAATTTTCAACAGGTGCAACTGATGATGTTGTCAGTGGAAAAGTCGAACCCCATCGGATTCAGGTGAATAAAGCAACGGGTGATCCATCCTGGATTTTTCAGGATAGAGATACGGAAAAAGGAAAAAAGCAATTTGAAAAAATTAAGGCGTTATTACCGGAAGAAAAAATTCTGGAGCTTTTCACAATAGGGAAAAATTTAGAGAACCAATTTGGTTATCCGGTAGATATTGAATGGGCAGTTGAAAAAGAAAAACTATGGTTATTACAGGTACGCCCGCTTACAACTAACTTTGCAAACGAAAGACAGCGCAGCGATGAAGATGGTAATTTGTGGACAGATTATTTTTTTGTGGAACGTTTTGTTGATCCGGTTACACCGCTTGGTTGGTCTATCATCGGAAGATGGATCAAAAAGCGAGCCGTGTGTGAACCGCTTCATTTTTTGGGATTTGATGAACTGACACGGAATAAAAGAATCACCCGGTTGTTTGATTCCTATCCATTCACGCGGGTAGAAGTCTTTCAATCCATGTACAGCGTGATTCCTGATTTTGCCTTATCAGAAGACAAGAAGCGAGCTTTCCTGAACGCAGATTCTCATCGTCTCTGGTTAAAGGTATTAATCCTGCGGTTGCCGTTTATTTTTTCTCGTCTTTTGCTTCGAGATATAAATTGGTTCCCACCACTTCATTTACGTGCTTGGCAGCGGTTTCTAACTCGTTATTTGAATCAGTTTAAAAATAATCAAACGACGCTTGATTCGGTGGATTTAACTATTTTAGGCAGATGGTTTTTAAAGGTCGAACTTCTGACTGCGGAATTTTTATTCTATCATCGCTGGAGTATTACATTTGCCGACCTGTTTTTTCATCTTCTTGAAAAGTTATTGCCCCTTTTGCTGCCTGATTTAAAATCTCTAAATTGTGTCGACCTGATTTGTGGTTTGCCCGGCAATAAAACAGTTGAAGCAAATATTGATTTAGCCCAATTAGCGAAATCTTTAAATATCGACTTGACAAAAAATAAAAAATTTGATGTCCGGCAGTTGAACGATATTCCCGGTTTCCAAAACCTGTTTGAATTATTTCTGAAAAAGCATGGACACAGATCACAAAATCTCGATCCGTATTATCCAACATGGAGGGATAATCCGGTTTTTTTAAAAAGAACGATTGTTGATATGGTTACCCAACCTAAAATAGCAACCATAATTGAAGAAAGCCAGAGCCGGATAAAAAGAAACCGTCTTAATGCCGGAGAATTATTGTTTGAAAGCCTTTCAAAAGAAAAGAAAGTTATAAGACTTGTTAAGAAAAGTATAATAGAGCTCATTTTAAGGATGACTCAATCTTTTGCCCTGTTGCGAGAGAACCAGCGTTATTACTGGCATTTTGCCCTGGCGGAAAAAAGAAGAATAATTTTAGAAGTCGGCAGAAGAATGGTAAAACAAAAAATGTTAACATTACCTGAACATATATTTTTCCTCCGACGAAATGAATTCCTCAAATGTTTTGAAATAGATGTTGATGTTTTTTTTCTTCGACAAAAAGCTGAAAAGAGACTTGAAAAATGGGAAAAACGCCAGGCATTATTTAAAACAAAACATGTTGAGAAAAAAACTTCTGAAAACAAATCGCTTGAACTTCGCGGGCTCGGTGTGAGCGCCGGGATAATTCAGGCGAGAGCACGCGTTGTGTCTTCGCTCGATGAAGCACAAGAAATGAAACAGGGGGCTATTTTAGTAACAGGTTCGGTGGATCCGGCATGGACACCAATTTTCGCGAAAGCTGCCGGATTAGTTTTAGAAGTCGGTGGAATTTTATCCCATGCGTCCATTGTTGCGCGGGAGTTCCGGTTGCCTGCTGTCACAAGTGTATCAGGTGCGACTGTCAAAATAAAAGATAATCAATTAATAGAGATTGATGGTTTGAAAGGGACAGTAACCATTATTTAGTACCTAAACTGTGAACTTCTTGCACATTGGGCAAATAAATCTGAATTCAAAAAAAGTGTACATGAAAGGTAATTTGGTAATAAGAAAATAGGGTAATAAAAATTTAATCAGTATAATGAACTCCCAATTGCCCAATAAACAAATTACCTATTTACCTTATTAGCTCTGGTTTACCCAGGTTAGGACTGAAATAAATGATGATTAAATTAGCCCAATGGCTTGACCGAAAGGAATTCCTTAACTATCGTTTGTGGGAATTCAGTTTGAGAAATTTATTTCGATTTTTCCCCTATCATTTTTTATTCCGAATAGTTTTAATGCATCCGTTAAAGGCGTTACGCGGAATCTTCAAATATCAAAAACTTGTCAGGGAAGCAAAAGGGGGAGATTTAACGGGTACTGGAAAATTAGATGAAATTTTTGATCAACTAAAAACAGGCTTGATTGATCCCTCCGATTTCGTTCTCGCACCCGGATTTTGTATGAAGCCTTATGATGAAGACAAAACCGTATCACCCTGTCCGGCTGAACACTTCAATCATCGTTGCCTGGTTTTAGAAAAACCTTCAATGTTATTAAATGATCAGCAGCAATGGCAGCAGCCATGTAACGTTTGCTCTCTCGGAACATTGGCTCAATTGAGCGCCAAACTGAAAGCAAATTTTCACATCATGACTTCGGCTCACGATATTACGAATGATTTGTTTTTGCCAACGATAAAAAATAGAGGTTCCCGGTTGGGAATTTTTTTATTATGTCCATATTCAACCGACGCATTTACCTGGGGACTGGCAATATGCGGAATCGATGGATTTTTGATCTCTTTCTGCAAAGGCGATTGTTTGAATCATGAAGATTTTACCCGGGCTGACATTGGCATCAAACAAAAACAGACTTTTATTGAGGAAACAATATTCGATCATTTGAAAACTGAACTTACAAATCTTGCACAAACAAAAGTTCAAAACGAACAAGACCGGGTTCAATATATTTATAAGAATAATGTTTACAAAATAAAATCTAATACTTAATTCTACTTTGTCACATTTTAAACTAATTTTTCTAATCTGACAAAGTAGAATTAATTACTAACGTTTTGAGTTTCAGATGGCTTTACTAAACCTTATCTCATTGCACAATATATTGCATCATAAATTTTCAAAATTTGGAGGTGGATTTAATTTCTTGATATTCATATTATAGTATTACAAGTAAAGTCTTTGTTTTTTGTGCAAAAGTTTTTTTAACCCGGATCGATTAACTGTTATGACG
>JACKQG010006661.1_pt1 | contig 12040 bp, 9 predicted proteins | sample 8237621 | NCBI WGS metagenome assembly JACKQG01 (sample SAMN15677084, study PRJNA649215) | marine metagenome | biome: marine; feature: Black Sea; material: saline water; isolation source: suspended particulate matter (SPM) from the Black Sea western gyre | collected 2013-06-09/2013-06-10 | depth...
AAGGAAGTAACGAATCCAGAAAAAAAATCCCAGCACAGGAGACGATTCCAATGAATAAATATTTAGTGGGATAACTTTGCATTTTTAGAGGTCCAATCTAATGGACAACCGAATAGCTTAATTAATATTCGAGAAAATTAAAAATTCGGACAGACTTTGCAGAATACAATATTTTCCATTAAAATAATAGAATGCAAGACAAAGCACTTATAATCAAATGCTTTTTCTAACAAAGATCTTTCCAATCCAAAAAGGCTTTTTGTGATGCGATTTAAAATAATCTTAATCCTTTCTTTACTTTCCTACTGTATTGCCACACCGGGTTGGGGAAAAGAAAGAAAATCAGAACTGGTTCTTTACAAGGATATTAAGGATCCGCTAACAATGCATATGAAGGGGCGGGTCTGCAAAAGAGTTCTTGTTATACAAAAAGGTAAAGATCTCACAGCTGCAAATAAAATGCGAGACCGCTTTTGCGAAGGAGAATACACACTGAGTCTCGATGGTCCTCCCGGCACCACGGTGACTATCTACGGTCAATATTTCTTTGGTAAAAAACGCGGATACCTGACTTTGACCAAAACAGACCACCAAAAAGTCTGGGTTTGGAACTTCAAGTCGTTTCCAGATAAACGCTGGATGGTTTCACAGGCTAATGAAGATACGGGAGGTTATGAATCTTTTTTCCAGGCGAGCCCTGGCTTCAACATGAACCTTGGTTCAGTAAAGTGGGATGAAATTCCCTAAAAGTTTCTTTTCCAATATTTATTGGCCCACAAAAAATTGTGCAGACAAATCTGACTCAAAATAAATCTATTCTTACCCGCACAACCGGATACCTCGAAAAAGTCAGTTCCCATTCTCTGAACCCTTATAGCGGTTGTGGATTCGGCAATTCTTCTTGCGGAAAGGGTTGCTACGTTCAATTTAATGCTTGGGTAAATAAGGGCCGCAAGTGGGGGAGCTTTGTGGATGTTAAAACCAATGCTGCGGATTTATACTTAAAAACTGTAATGAGGGAAAAGACTTGGGCTCACAAAAATTCTAAACCCTTCTCCATTTTCATGTCCAGTTCGACCGACCCGTGGCAGCCTGCAGAAAAAACATATCAAATCACCAGAAAAGTGCTGCAGGCAATGAGAACAAACCCTCCCGAAGAAATAATATTGCAGACTCACTCTTCCTCTATCTTGGAAGATATAGACCTCATCGATGAACTTTCTCGCAAATGCAAATTAAGAGTTCATATCTCTATTGAAGGTGATAGCGACCGGCTTCCCGGGCTACCTCTCCCTCCCTGTAGCGTTGAGAACAGAATTCGAGCCCTGGAACGATTTTCATCGCGTGGAATTTTTACCGTCATCTGTCTTTCGCCACTGTACCCTTTAAAAAATGCAGACCTGTTTTTTCGAAAACTAAAAGTCGCAGGAGCTTCAGCAGTTATTATAGACCATTTCATATTAGGCGATGGAACATCTGATGGATCAAGAACCCACAAAACTCCTCTCCCATCTCTTATGAAAAATATAGCACCCGAGTCTATTCATCTTTCTTATAGAGAAAAGGTGGTCGGTATTGCTCGAAAATACTTACCCGTGGGAATCTCGGCCACTGGATTTGCAGGGACCTATTCCTGATGTCTTCTGCCATCCCTAAAGATCTGCATGATCGATTGAAATGCCTAAATGGGAAAGGATATAAATCCTATAAAACGTTACAGGGGAAAAGTTTTCAGTTCCCTCCTTTCACATTACTCTTTGAACATGTACAAGGCGACCCATTTGCAGCCCCTTCACGATTATCCTTGTCAGTAAAAACTTCTGAAATTGGTTTTTCTCCCGATTTGTACGATACACCGGTTAAAAAACTCGCAATAGAAGATCATTTACTCAGAGTCCTTCATAAAAAGATTTCAAAATTTCAAGGAAAGGTCACAGGCTCAGGAAGAAGCGGTGAAATTGCGATTCAATCTCCCAGCCAAAAAGTGCTCCTAAGGAGCAGTATAAAAATCCAAGATAATTCTCTCACCGTGATTTTATTTGCAGGGCTGCCAGGAAATGGTCGTAGCGTTCTAGCTAAAGAATGTATTTATCTATTTTCAGAATTGCTCCCCTCAATTTGGCAAGAAACTTTATCCGTCGGCACACTTGATTTAAACCTGGCAAGAAATTCTATTAATTCTCTGGAAGACTATTTCGCTCTAAGGGAGTCACTGCATAAAAATGGCTGGGTGGCATTTGTTGCGGATGGATCTCACCTTCCGCGCGAATCTGGGATCAGCGACCTTCCTCTAAGAAAAAACTGCATTCCATTCCATTCACCCGATGGATTACGAGCAGAAGTAAACCTGCCGCACAAAGGAAAGATCTGCGGAATGCCGATACCAGAAGGAATCACTTTGATTGTAGGGGGTGGGTTTCATGGCAAAAGCACGCTGTTAAATGCAATCCAAAATGCGGTTTACCCTCATGCTTCCGGGGATGGGCGAGAACTTATAGCCACCCACCCTTCAGCAGTAAAAATTAGAGCGGAAGATGGACGGGCGACACAACCCATCAACATATCTGGATTCATGGATAATCTACCTCTGGTTTCTTCAACAAAAGATTTTGCTACTCTTTCCGCCAGTGGCTCCACTTCTCAGGCAATAAATATTATTGAAGCTCTCGAAGCCGAATCTTCTCTTCTTTTAATGGATGAAGATACGTGTGCAACCAACTTTATGATCCGCGATGCCAGAATGCAGGCCCTGATCGCAAATAATCGCGAACCCATTACTCCCTTGATAGATCGGGTCAAAGAACTTTACAAAGACCTTGGAACAAGCACCCTTCTGGTAATGGGAGGTAGCGGCGACTATTTTGACTCTGCAGATCGAATAATCGCCATGGATTCTTTTCTCCCAAAAGAAGTCACCCAAAAAGCCAGACAAATTGTAAAAGAAAAACCTACCGAGCGGAAAGTTGAAGCCGGATTTTCTTTTCCACCTATTAAACCAAGAAGCCGAGATCTTTTGTCTCTTAGCTTCCAACGCGGGAAAAAAGATTGTGTGATTCAAACTCGGCAACTCATCACCTTAATACTTGGCCAAACAGAAATTGACGTCCGATATGTGGAGCATTTGGTGGAAGAAGGCCAGCTTGAAATATGTGGTTGGATAATGAAGATGGTTAAAGAAAGGCAGGAACAAGAAGGCTTAAATATTCAAGCCGTCTGGGAAATTTTAAATAAAATTGAGAGCAAAGGACTGGACAGCATCACCCCCTACAACAACGGAAAGCTTGCTCTGCCAAGGTACCACGAGGTACTCGCAGTGATAAACCGATTACGCTAAATATGGTTCATTCTTCCGTCTGGGATTTTTCCTGTATATTTTTATAATGCCTGCTGAATCCAATCATAAATAGGGTGGCTCCTAACATTTCAAATCCCTCTTCAATCCCCACTAGTATACGGGTATAATCATAACTCAAAGGGTCGACCACCTTTTTTGAAAGAGCCTCTAACACCAAAACTCCAATCCATAATGTCAGGGCAATAAACATCGTAACCATTAGCCTTCGCGAATAAAAAAACCGCTTCAAAAAAAACCTTACCAGAAACACCGCGACTGCCAGGGCAATGGGGGCATAAAACCACAACCATTCGTGAATAAAATGAAATGCCACTGAGTCCAAGGCAAGCTTTCTTCCAATTGCGATAAAATTCTCATGGATGCCTACGCAATCATCCAATCCGATAAAGAAATAAACGAAAGCAACGAAAAACCAGGGGAGTTTATTGCTCAAAGGAGCATTTTCTCCGTAGTCAGCACGAGCTGTAATCAGGACAACGAATCCCAACAAAAACAACTGTGCAGTAGAATAGAGTGTTCCGTAACCTTTTTCTGCATTCAGATTCCAAAAGAAATCTTCCGGATATGAAAACCACATTACTTGAAGACCAAACTGCATCATCAAAAGGATAGAAAAAAAATAGATGCGGGTGGGCTCTTCCGTCGTTATTCTATTTATCAGACCAAGTTGTTTTTCACGGAATACAGGGTTGACCCAACCTCTCAAAACCAAAAGGATTAACAAAAACATAAATGGGTTATTCAACCTAGCCCCCAAAAAAGGGAAGGGAAATTCCGCCCAAATGCGAGCATGAATAAAAATAATCAGCATTGCAATCAGGTCTACCCCGATCAACAGCTTAAATATTAAATCCAGTTTTTTAGATTCTAAAAAAGACAAGATATTACCGATTAAAAAGTTGGCAGCAGGGTTTCAAAGAAATTGAAGATTAGAGGCTAACAAAAAAAAGGGTCAGTGGCTAGCTCACAAATTACCAGAAAAATTATGAATCGACTCGAAAAAAACCTCAGTTAAAATTACTAATTCGGATTAGACGGTTGAAAATTTATCAAAGAAGATTGTGAGGGCAATAAAAAATTCCCATCACTAAATATTTTTTGCAGACTAGCTGGATTCGACGTCCAGGAACCTTTTACTACATTTACAGGCTCCCTTCCTTTAAAAACCAAATACCCATACTTTCCATAATGCGGCAATTTTCGGATCAAGCCGGGAATACTTGCTTCGGATGAGGCTATTATCCAGGTAATGTTACTCTTCCCATTCTCGGATCGAGGCAGAGTAAACACAAAACTATGGTTTTTTAAGAAAAATATGCCTTCTTTTAAAACGAAACTATCATCCTTTAAATTAATGCCTAGCTTTTTTAAATCAGGTAACAAATCCTTGCCTACTTCATTATTCTTTCCCAATACCCACAAACTAATGTCAGCAGGAAAATCATCTTTTAAGTCATTTAAAAACGGCTTTTTAATATTGTCCGCATCCCGCATGGAATTTCCAAGCTGGCGATACCCTTGCAATAACACTTCTGTCTCCATCGCGGGAAAGACTATTCTAGCTTCAGGTGCTCCAAAAGTCTGACCAATACTGGCAGGCACTTCTTTTCCATTCAATTTTCGGAAAACCTCATTATAAGGGTCTAGTCGGACTGCTTTTGGTTTCCTGGATATATTAAGATGAAATTTTTGTCTGGATTGATCTAAATTCAAATAGTGGATTTCTGGCAAGCTCGACCCTTCTTTCCAAATAGCTACCGGCAATTTCAAACGATAGTATGGCGTCGTTTGTTTTACATCTATTAAAAGGTCATATCGGCCCTGAGTGGACACATACGACGCATCTGCCAATTCAAATTCAGGAGCCCCCTTTCGCTCAACCCATTGCTCAAAAAACCAATCTAGTTTTTCCCCCGAAATTGCTTCAAAAGTATCCTGCATTTCACCAAAGCCTGCATATCGGTACTTAAATTTCTCATAATACTTCTTCAAGCCCTGCAAAAACGTTTTATCTCCCAATTCAGTTCGAAGCATATGAAAAACCATCAACAGCTTTCCGTACCCAATAGCCTGCGAAGCCATACTTTCACGGTGAGAAAAATCTTTTATAGGGAATTCGTTGGTATCATTAACATAACTCAAGTATTTCAACATCTCCTGAAACCGATATTGCGAACCCTTCCCCTTTAACTCCAATAATAAGTGATCGGCAAGATAAGCCGTCAAGCCCTCCGACCAGTTGCCAGAACCCGCATCAGCAAACACTCCATTACCCCACCAGTTGTGTAAAATTTCATGAGGGTAAGAGGAATGAAGTATAAAAGGAAATCGGATGATTCGCGATCCCATCAACGTAAAAGAAGGCATACCATAACCCGTTTGTTTCGGGTTTTCGACCAGCGCAAACTTGGTATAAGGATAGGAACCCAATAATTTACTATAAAAATCGATATAAGATTTTGCAGTTCGAATATATTTAGCCGCAAGGCTGGGCTCATCTTGCAAAAGGAAAGCAAAAAGGGAAATGCTTCTATACTTTTCCTCATAAACCTTAAAGCGATTGCCGATCAAAAATATTTCTTCGGAAGGAAGCTCCGAATTCCACCTTGCAACCCTTCTTCCTGGTTCTGATTTCAACTTTCCCCACTCACCCTGACTCACTGACTGCCATGGCTCGGGCAATGAAACCTGCATATCAAAAGTCAAAGTACTGTTTGAGGATATTTGAACAGGGTAAAAATAATCTGCGCTAGAAAAAATGAACCCCTCAAATTTCGACGAATCTTCTGTTGATTCCAAAGGATGAATCAGGAGACCCGAATAATCCAGAGTAAAACTTAATTCTCCTGAACAGTTTTCTTCAGTTTTTTTTTGTATCACAATTTTTTGAAGTTGCGGCTTTTCTACTACCTGGCTTTCCATCGAAATTATCCAGCCATTTGAGACTTCTTTTCCCTTCAATTTCATACCAGCATCAAGGTAAAAGCTATAAGAATCGCAAGGAGTATCAGTAGTTTTAATCGTAACTTCATCCTGAACACGCATCATCGCAGTCGAGGGTTCATAATCGATCTTTAACTGGTGATGAACAGGTTCCGAAGCATGAGCAGAGGGACCAATCATAATCAGCAGGAAAATTACCCGGCAAGAATGTCGAACTATTTTAAACACACGGAACACTTTCAACTAACATTAATGGCCCCCTATTATGAAAGCTCTAGCTCACTACTGCATCCAGTCCACGCTCAGAAATTCCTTCAATTCTGACCACGACTCTATTGGGCAAACAAACGGAAATCCGGTCTGCATACTGGATATAACCTGATTTAATACAAACTTTCAATTTACAGGGGGACCTTAAAATTCTCACTTTTCCTTCATTGATTTCAATTTCGGTTTTACCCAGAGGCCCCTCTACATGAGTGATTCTATTGATTGTCAATGCATAGCGAGCGACTTTCTTTTGATCGACTTCGATCACCACCCAACTCCCCTGCCCCATTCCCGATCCAAAATAATAAAAGAGTCCTGCATTCAACAGAACACACAATGCAATAAGAACTTTATCACCACGGCTAAACTTCAAGAGAGGTCTCATTCTTGCCACTTCGCATTATCCAAATGAACAGATGGTTTCTCGTAATTTTCAAAATAACTATTCATAGCTTCCAAACCTGCGAAATAATCTCGTGAGGCGAAATATTCTGCTCCCGGCCCCTGATATCGACGCGAAAAAAGTCCCAGCCTTTGTGCCGTTCGCAATTGGAACTGTCGGTCAAAAATTACCAGCTCTTCAGCACTCAATCCCTTTACCGGTGGTTTTTGGTTGATTCGATAACGCAACATATTAAAAAAACTTTCATCCGTTTCCCATTTCATCGGCGGCAAAAGGGATACTCGAGAAAATTCTAATAGGGGTTTATCATCAGATATCTCTTTAGCGGTTTCAAGAAAATCAGACAGCCGATCACCATCGGTAATAAAAAAGTCTGCAAAATCCAGAAAAGACATTACCTTCATTTCTTCCGCCACTTTTTTAAGTTCATAATTTTCCAATCGTTCCTCAAACAGAGCATTATCAATAACCACCTTTTCCCGTGAACCCACCAAAAGAACGATGCGGGTTAAAAAACTGTTCCACACAGAAAACTCCGGAAATACATTTTTAAAAGTACGGGTGATCGATCGAGCATCTTCGCGTCCCACAAGATGTAGGGGAAGCCACTGAACCAGCATTCCATCCTCCTTCAAATGGTTCAAGGCAAGCTCATAAAATTCTTTAGAATATAGATTCACAACACCCGCTTGCAAGGGCGACATCGGCTCCATGACGATGACATCATAACGCGTGTTTGACCATCGTAAAAAGGCACGCCCATCTTGTATAAACATTTTCGTATTGGGCCGCTGCAAAACATCATGGTTCCAATCCGTAAACCATTTTGAAAATTTCAATACATTCTTATCAATCTCTACTCCGTGGACGTGGGCGTTTGGGAACAAGGAAGCAATTCCCAATGTATTTCCGGTACCAAACCCTATAACCAGAACATTTTTGGGAGAGGGGTGAAGAACCATAGGAACAAATCCCATCGCCTGCATATAAGTGCTTCCTGAAAAAGACCGGGAAACGGTAGCTGTACTGAACCCATCCAGATAAATCGTTCGAGCCCCTGACTCGTTATCCTCCACAACACTGATAGTAGAAAACTCTCCCTCCTTATAATCGAGAAGCCGCACTCTATCTTTCGGAACGTTTATTTCCAATCGCGCCAGATTATGAACTCCCGATTGGCCCGTTTCGATTTTAGGAACAATTACAGTTTTCCCGATCAAAAGAAATATAAAAGCAGTGACCAAGGAAATAGAAATCAAGATAGGATTCTGGTTTCGATATTTTGCTAAAACAAAAATCCCAAACAAAACCAACACCGCATAAATAAGATAAATCGATAAACGAATACCAAATAGAGGAATGAATACGAACGGGGTCAGAATAGTTCCAACGACCCCACCCAATGTATTTATGGAATAGGCATTGCCAATGGCCTTACTTACAGTTCCCAAATGCTGAGAATAAATATGGTTGGCAAGAGGGAACAGCAACCCAAAACCAAAAGTAGGAATAAACATCAAACCAAATGCAAATAGGAACCTTATAAAAAGTGTTTTTTCGGGTGAGTTTTCTAAACTATAAAAAAATTGGTCCGCCAGTGAAGTCCATTCCGTCAAGTTTTCGAGCAAGGGAAGAATTCCGATACAAACCAGGCCAATAGAAATCTCAATCAGCACAAATTTTAATATCCAATTCGATTCACCCAGCAATCTTCTTGCCACCAGGCTTCCAAGTGCGATTCCCGATAAAAATGTAGCCAGAATCAATGCAAAAGAAAAAAGGGTTGTCCCCATCGGAAAAACCAATATTCGCGTCCAAAGAATTTCACTGGAGAGAGCTGCCATTCCGGAATATGCGAACATCACAAAAACTAAAACGACTATCGTCGGTGCGGGTTTATCCTGAACAGCAGATGATTTTGATTTCTGTTGTTCATCCGAAGGCAATTCTTCCTGACTTAAATATCTCCCACCTATTAAACACACAAGAAAAACCAAAGCGTTTAACAAAACTCCAACCCAAATAGCCCCTTGAACACCCCAAAATCGAATCGCGAAAAACTGGGTAAACAGGCAGCCAAAAACAGCTCCCATCGTATTCCACCCATATAGTCGAGATAACCTCGAAAAAACCTGGTCTCTGTCATTACCCACCGCCCAGCATCCCACCAAAGGCAGCGTAGCTCCCATTAGTAATGTAGCCGGAAGCATCAAGAGGGTACCCAGAATGAATTCCATGACATGGAGTCCCAGCCCAGCTTGCCCATCTACAGGCAATACCAGAGGATAAATTTTTTCCAATAACTCCAATCCCAATGGAAAGGACAAGGCGTATAAACCTATTAATCCTTCAAAAAGGCCATACCACAAGATCAGTCGTTTCGATACCCCCTCTTTGGCAAGAATCCGCCCCATGACCCATGCCCCACATGCCAGACCCAGCATAAATGCACATAAAACCGCACTTAAAGCATATAAACTCGCGCCAAAGACCAGAGCCAAATACCGAAACCAGATAAGTTCATAAACCAAAGTTGCCATACCAGAAGCAAACAGGCAGACGTAGGCAATAAAATTAATTTTCATTTTTGAAGTCATAGAACTTTTGATTCTCCCACAGCCTTGCTAACCAGTCAATTTGAGGTATTGCAACTGAATTTCATGGATGATATCCTCACCCCCAATCTGACTTTAATAACATTTAAACACGTAGACCCCATGAAGATTCGTTTCAGCTTTATTTATTCCGTACTAATTTTTGGTTTTATTTCCTCATCCGTCTTACCAGATGCAGTTTCAGCACAAACACGCCCGACGCCAAAACTGAAAATTGAAATCCCTAAACTGGTTGCCCGCGTAAACGGAGTTGACATCGAATCCAAATACATTGAATTCCGACTGAGTCAGATCGCCAGAACAGTCAATCGCCCTCTTACTGTAAAAGAAAAAACCAGCATCGTAAAAGACTTGGTAGAAAAGGAAGTTGTGCGAGAACTGGTCAATCAACAAGGAAAAAAAGAAAATTTAAAAATCGATAAGGAACTGATCGAAAAGGAACTGAAAGCACTACGCGCGAACTACGCTTCAGAAGAAGAATTCAACAATGCCCTGCAGGCCCGCAATATAAACATCGAGGACATTAAAAAATCGATGCAGATTGATATCAATGCTCGTCAGTTGCTCAACGAACAAATAAAAGGAGAGATCAATATCTCCGATAAAGAGGTGGAAAAATATTACGAGGAAAACAAATCAAAATTTCAGCGTCCTGAGGCCTATCACACACGTCACATTCTCGCCGCATATTTTCCTCCTGAGGCATTACGAAACCAAACTCTTAAAGAATTGCAAAAAAATAAAGAATATTTTGCGCGTATAGCAGAAGAAAAAATCGACAAGGTTATTGACGAACTAAAAAAAGGTACCGATTTTAAAGAGCTCGCAAAAACCCAGTCTGATGATGAGTCATCACGAGAGACAGGGGGAGATCTGGATTTTATTTACAGAGGAGTTTTTGATGCCAGTTTCGATGAGGCCGCCGGAAAACTAAATCCTGGGGAAATTTCAGGAAAAATAAAAACCCGGTTCGGGTTTCATGTGATTCAACTCATCGAAAAGAAACCCGCTGAATTGGCAACCTTTGACGAAATGAAACCGGGGATTCAAAAACATCTATTTCTTGAAGAAGCCAAGAAACAGGTTGAGACCTATGTTGAAAAACTCAAGCAAACAGCGAAAATTGAAACCTATTTTAAATAGTCAAACTTAACGGGCCTCGCCCAGATGGCCTAGCACCTTGCTTAACAAGTCCGGCGAAAACATCTTCCCGCTCAAGCTTTTTCTTGCTGACACACCTGCCTGCTCAAACATCTTTAACGCTTCTGGGTCTGGCATCGGGGTCCATTGTATTCCATTATTCTGTAAAACGGTTTCGGCTTTTAAGTTGTCATTTTGAATGAGAGTTACCAACTCCTTTAAACATTCCGCACCAATATTTTTTACTGCATCCTGATAAACCGGCGGAAGCTTTTTAAACATTCTCTTGGAGATCAACACTCCCCCCGTGGCATACCCCATTCGTAATCGAGTGATATGCTTCACCTTGGTGAACCATTGTAAAACCAATGCCCCTTGCGTTGAGGAGTAAACGGTATCCACCATACCCGTTTGCAATGAAAGCAAAACATCCGTGACAGACAGTGGAACAGGCTGAACATTCATGCCTGAATAAGCCTGCTCTACTAAAGGGTCTCCTTCCCACAACCAGGGTTTCGACTCACGCAAATCGGCAACCGTACGAATTGGGTTTTGTGATAAAAAATGTACCCACCCTACAGGAACCCAACCTAAAAGAATGTACCCCTTTTCTTCAAAACGTTTCACAAAGTAATCGTTCATCGCCTGATAGACATGTTCAACTTCTTGATCCGACTGAAAAAGAAATGGCAGATCTAAAACCCTCACTTCAGGAAGAATTTCGCCAAGCCCAACACCCGTGAACCCTGCACCATGCAACTGACCAATACGCATTTTACGTATTACATCCTTTTCGTCACCGGACACCCCTCCCGGGTAAAACTTAAATGAAACATTTCCATCCGTGGCTTCTTTAATTTTTTTTGACAACCCTCGCATGGACTTCATCCACGACGAACCATCGGGGGCCAGAGTAGAAAATTTAATTTTATATTTTTTTTCAGCATGAGAAATCGAATTCAAACCACCCAACAACAAAACTGCCACAACCATCATGTTGCAAAAATAAAATGAAAGAGATTTAGAATAGGTCATCGTTTTTTCCTAGGAGAATAGCCGCTTTTCGCTTCGCGACCTGATTTGCCAAACGCTGTTCTGGCAAAATATCTTCTGAAGCTGTCAAAACTTTATTCAATTGAGTTTCGAATAATTCCTGATCCTGATTCTGCACTGCATAGGTTTTAGAATAAAGCAGTGGAATGAGGAGATACTTCCCTTCCGTTATTTTTAAAGCCTGTTCGAAATGCATTCTGGCTTTTTCTGGGTTGCCTCCCAGCATACGGCTTCGCCCGCCATAAAAGGCTCCCAGAAATA
>JACKQG010006662.1_pt1 | contig 12039 bp, 13 predicted proteins | sample 8237621 | NCBI WGS metagenome assembly JACKQG01 (sample SAMN15677084, study PRJNA649215) | marine metagenome | biome: marine; feature: Black Sea; material: saline water; isolation source: suspended particulate matter (SPM) from the Black Sea western gyre | collected 2013-06-09/2013-06-10 | depth...
CTTCCATAACTTAGCATCTCTTTCCAGCTTCCGGGAGGTGAAACAAACGTGAGCTTCCTATTATACCACCATATGACATGTTTCAAAGAACCTTTTTCAGGCGATATGATCTCGTTCAGATAGATGGGTGACACTTGATATGAGATGAAAGGACAGTATAATGGCTGCGCCATGAGTGTATATGGCAGCATCCTGCCAAGAGCGGCGCGCCGGGCAAGCACTGCGGACCACATCAAAATCGCCACTGGGTTCAAATCCTCCGAACACTAACATATCGGATCTCGGAGATATGACTGTGACGGCGATTCATGATTCACACCAACCAACAGTTGACAGTAACCGAAGCCGACTACCCCTTGACAAAGATTTGGTAGTTGTGATACATTGATCAACCAGTTGATCAATCACCTTCTTTGGGTTAAATTAGAGGTCGGCTGTTGTGGTTGCGAAGGCTTCGATTCGGACTTACAGTGTAGACAGTGATCTAGTTGCGAGGCGCAGACAGCAAATAGCTGTGGGTGCTGCCCGTGTGCTGGTTAAGAAGGCGTTTGACGCGACAACTGTCCGAGAGATAGCCAAGGCCTGTGGTATGTCCCCAGGGACGATCTATCACTACATCGGCTCAAAGGAAGATATCATCGACCTAGTTCTTAGTCACGGTGAAGCTCACTACAAACCGTTCTTTGAGAAAGCAGATGTCTATCTCAAGATGTTGAATGCGACTCAGGCTTTGAAACAGGCAATTGAAGATTACTACCGAAAAGTTGACAGCCGCCAAGATTTTCTGCTTTTCTGCTACCAAGAAGCGAAGAACATGTCACCAAGGCAGCTGGGGACTTTGTTAGACTGGGACAGGAGTGTTGTGGATGTATTTCGCAGGCTGCTAGACAAGGGATGTGCCTCTGGCGAATTCGTCATAGATGATGTCAGGCTGGTTGCTAACCGCATTGTTAGCGACAGTGCAATGTGGGTAGTAAGGCGGTGGTTTCTTAGAAAACACTGCACACTGGAAGAGTACATAGACCAAGAGATCCAGTTTATTCTTAGAGCAATAAGTCGAGATAAAGGCGTATACAATGAAGGGTGATGCCAAAATAAAGCTAGAAAATATCTATATGAGGTTTGGTGGCTTGACGGCTCTTGACAATGTGACTGTGGAGGTCAAGAGAGGAGAGATTCTTGCTATTATCGGTCCGAATGGGGCTGGAAAAACAGTATTGCTCAACTGCATTAGCGGGTTCTATCACCCGCAGGAGGGGAACATTTACTTCGAAGGGGAAAAGATAAACAGCAAACGAGCCCACGAGAGGGGCAGAATGGGGCTTGCTAGAACCTTCCAGAACATTGAGCTTTACAGTGGACTGACTAGTGTGGAGAACTTGATGGCAGCTAGGCAAGGTTTGATGAAGTCCAATTTCCTGGCCAATGCTCTTTACTTCGGACCAACACATAAAGAGGAGGTAAAGCATCGCCGCATAGTTGAGGATATTATTGACTTCCTCGAGATGGAAGCCGTAAGGGATAGCGTGGTGGGTGTCCTGCCCTACGGCTTGAGGAAAAGGGTTGAGTTGGGAAGAGCCCTTGCCCTAGAACCCAAGGTGCTTCTGCTAGATGAGCCAATGGCAGGGATGAATCTAGAAGAGAAGGAAGACCTTTGCCGGTTTATCATTGACGTGTACGAGGGGCAGGGGAGTATGTATCCCGACACCCCAACCCTGCGAGATGGCGTCGATACCATAGTCCTCATCGAGCATGATATGGGGGTGGTTATGGGCATAGCCGACAGGATAGTTGTGCTTGACTTCGGTCACCTGATAGCTGAGGGCACTCCCGATGAAATCAAAACCAACCCGGCAGTAGTCAAAGTCTATCTGGGAGAGGAGGCTTCTTCGGATTAGGGCCGCAGCACCCTCTTAGGCATGGTTATGATAAATACCGACACACCGATTTACGTCATCCCCAGACTCCTGATCAGAAACGCTGAAAAATGGCCAGATAAAGTGGCTATGCGCAAGAAGGACCGCGGTGTCTGGCAGGAGTATACCTGGGGAGAAGTACATCGTAAGGTCAAGGAACTGTCTCTCGGTTTCATGGCTTTAGGTTTGGAGAAAGGTGATAAGGTAACCTTTATCGGCGATAGTGAGCCCCAGTTGGAGTGGGGCATTCTTGCTGTTCAATCAGCAGGGGGGCTGACTGCCGGAGCGTATTCCGATTCAATTCCCTCTGAGCTGAAACACATAGCTGAGCATTCTGATTCTAGATTCGCCATAGCTGACGACCAAGAACAATGTGACAAATTCATTGAGCTGAAGAACGAGCTGCCGGGGCTAAAGAAGGTCATATATTGGGATCCCAAGGGGCTGGCTCATTATGATGAGCCACTTCTGATGAGCTACGATGAGCTTATGGAGATGGGCAAGAAATACGAACAAGCACATCCCACAGCGTTTGAGGATAGCGTAACCTCAATAAAACCCGAGGATTTTTGTTCTTTATATTATACATCAGGGACTAGTGGCTTACCAAAAGGAGCCATGATGAGCCACAGGAACTTAATAAAGTTCGGCCAAGGGACTGTGTATAAATGCACGGTTACCCCCGATTATAACTTCGTCTCCACTGCGCCAACAGCTTTTATTGGGGCAAGCTTTGTCGCTTCGATACCATGTTTGTTAACCGGAGCCACATTGAATTACCCCGAGGAGGTTGAGACTCTTGTCCATGATATTAGGGAAGTGGGCCCTCAGTTATTAGCAAGCATGCCCAGGATGTGGGAAGCTATGGTTGCTACCACAGAGATGAAGGTAATGGATGCTGGCTTTTTGAAGCGGCTTACTTATAGTCTGTTCCTTCCGGTGGGGTTTAAGCAAGCTGAGTTGAGTTACTCCAAGCAAAGGCCAAACCTATTCTGGCGCTTACTCATTTGGCTCGGTGAAGCAGCTCTATTTAGACCGCTCAAAGATAAGCATGGCTTATTAAATACTCAGGTTGCCATTACTGGGAGTGCTGCCATGAGTGTTGACACCTTCAAGTTCTGGCGTGCCATGGGCATTTCGCTGAGGCAGATATATGCCGGCACTGAAGCCGGGTACATTAGTGGGCATGATACGGGCGATATCAAAAACGACACGGTGGGGACGCTTGTTCCTGGCGTGGAAGTGCGTGTTAACCATAATGGAGAGCTTCTAGTTAGAAGCGAAAGCATGTTCAAGGGTTATTACAAAGACCCAGAGAAAACTAAGGCTTCGATAAAGGATGGGTGGTTCTATACCGGTGATGCCGGGTATATTGCTGAAGATGGTCATGTCATTTACCTCGATAGGGTGGCGGATCTCGCCGAGATGGCCAGCGGTGAAAGATATGCTCCCGGATACATCGAGGGGCGATTGAGATATAGCCCTTACTTGAAGGATGCCATAGTTCTGGGCGATAACAGGGATGTGGTTTCTGCTATATTAATCATCAACTACGACAATGTTGGGCGGTGGGCAGAAAAACGCCATATCGCCTATACCACCTTTGCTAATTTGTCCCAGAAAGAAGAGGTGGCAGGCCTGATCAGACAAGATATAGACAGAGTGAACCGATATCTACCTGAAGGGGCGAGATTGAAGAAGTACGTTTTGTCACATAAGGAGTTTGACCCAGATGAGGCCGAGTTGACCAGAACACAGAAGTTGAGGCGGAGCTTTGTAGAACAGCGATACAGGGAAATAGTAGATGCTATCTATAGTGGCAGAGAAGAGGTTATAGCAGAGGCAACAGTGACCTATCAGGATGGCAGAAAAGGAGTAACCAAGACCGCAGTAAGAATAAGGAGTTGTACATAGGGGGCAACAGGTGACGTTCTTTTTGCAGTGTGTTTTGAGTGGCATAAGCGCTGGAGCCGTATACGGGCTGGCGGCACTGGGCTTTGTCCTAATCTACAAGACAACAGGGATTTTGAATCTTGCCCAGGGTTCGCTCATAATGCTTGGCGGTTACTTGTTTTCTTCGCTAGCACTACTGGCGGGTCTGCCTATATGGCTTGCCATTTTGCTAAGCCTCTTGATAATGGGTGCTTTGGGTTATTGTGTGGAGCGTTTCCCGCTGCGCCCTATGCTTGGTCAGCCTCACCTGGCAATAATAATGGTAACCCTCGCCCTTGCTATCTTCTTCAACGCCATCGTGACCTCAGTCTGGGGTGAATATGCAGTTATGCCGACCCCGTACTTTTTGCCTTCGGAAGCAATAAAGATAGGCACCGTGGTAGTTACCTCAAACCTCTTCTGGTCATTCATAATAGCCGGGGCTATTGTGGGTGCCTTTGTCCTTTTCTTCCAATTCAGCAGGCTGGGGCTCAACATGAGGGCTACTGCCGAGGGTCACCAGATAGTGCGGAGCATGGGGATAAGCGTGAGCGCTATCATCGCCGTGACCTGGGCCGCTGCCAGCATCATCGGTACAAGCGGAGGAATTCTCACCGGGCAGATCAGAGGCATTGACTATGGCCTGGCTGACTACGGGCTGAAAGCTATAGGGGGAGCTATCCTCGGTGGCCTGGACTCTATTCATGGTGCCATAATTGGTTGCCTCATAGTTGGGGTTCTCGAAACCTTGGCTGGCGGTTATATCGGTCACGGGATAAAGAACGTCTTCCCCTATATTATTCTGGTCATAGCCATAGTAATCAAGCCTTACGGTCTGTTCGGCTTGGAAAGGATAGAGAGAGTATAGAAATGGCTCTACCTTGTGGTACTTACAACACCAGATACGAACAGGCGTTTGCCATTTTTCGCACTAAAACCCACTGGGCGATGCTAGTGGGACTGCTTGTTCTCCTGGCCATGCTCCCCTTTGTTTTGAACTCGTATTCTCTGACTGTTATTAATATGATGCTAATCATGATTATTGCTGTTCAGGGTCTCAATATCGTAACCGGTTACTGTGGACAGATACACTTTGGGCAAGCGGCTTTCATGGCGGTAGGGGCTTATAGCTCTGCGCTGCTCATGAATCACTTTGGGCTTTCCTTCTGGCTTTGCCTGCCTTTGGCCGGCATCATAACGGCTCTCGTCGGCATACTCTTCGGGCTGCCTTCGGTGCGGGTTAAGGGAATTTATCTGGCTCTGGTTACATTAGCAGCTCAGTTCATCATTATCTATGTGATTGAGACCCCTCTCCAATGGCTAACGGGGGGGCAGTGGGCTATGGATACTCCAGCCCCCCAACTGTGGGGCTTTGTATTTAATACACAGCTAGAACTGTTCTATCTTATTGCCGCTGTCACTGTGCTGATGACTTTTATTGCCAAGAACCTGGCGCGCACTCGGGTGGGCAGAAACTTCGTTGCCGTGAGAGACAACGATATAGCGGCCGAGGTTATGGGGATTAATATCATGCGCACCAAGGTTCTCGCCTTCGCGATTGCCTCTTTCTACGCCGGGGTGGCTGGTTCATTATGGGCTCATTACACCCAGGCGTTCACAACGACTGACTTCAGCCTTATGCAGTCTATATGGTTTGTAGGTATGCTGATTGTCGGTGGCATGGGCACCATCGTGGGCCCGATATTGGGCACTATGTTCATCACGCTTCTGGATCAGTTGGTGCTCCTGTTCACACCAACGATGGCTGCAACATTGCCCGTGCTAACAGTAGCACAAATCTCTTCAATAGCGATGTTTGCCTTTGCTTTAGTCATCATTGTATTCCTCGTCTGGGAGCCCAGGGGTTTGGCTCACAGATGGGAGATTTTTAAGACTTCCTATCGCTTATGGCCATTTGCATACTAAATTCAAGAGGAGGTGATATAGAGAGAGAAAAAAGACATTAGGATAAGAGGAGAGATTCAAATCAAGGATTATTAAGGAGGTAAGAGATGAAAAAAAGAGCCGGATTTGTTTTTGTGGTTGTGATGAGTTTAGCATTGTTAGCCTTGCCTGTGATGACTGGTTGCGCGCCGCAGGAGGCGCCTCCGCCAGAGCCTGGGGAAGTTGTTAAGCCGGAAAGCGTGGGGATAGCTGCATTTGTTGACATGACAGGGCCTGTACGTGCCATGTCGTATCCGGGACATGTGGGCTACATAACCTATTGGAGATGGCTTAACGAGACAGAGGGGGGGATTGATGGTGTGCCGATAAACTACATTGAGATTGATACCGCCTATGATATCAAGAAGATGCGCTCCGGCTACGAGCGGTACAAGGACGAAGTGATTACAATGGAAGCGCAGGGGCAAAGTCCTTTCTATGACAGCCTAATGCCAAGGTTGGTCGAGGACAAGATGCCGGCCTTTTGCAACATTGGTGGTTCTGATGCCTTTCTTTATCCCTCAACGGGTTGGCTTTATGGCGCCATCAATACGACTGACCTCTTTGGGAGTTACGCGGAGTGGGTTTTGGAGAATTGGACGGAGGACAGGAAACCGAGGGTAGCCATGCTGTTGGGCGACTATCCTGGCGGTAGGTTCCCACTGTTCTGTCCCCCATACCTGGAGGCCCAGGGGATTGAGGTCGTAGCAACAGAGCTTTTGCCCTTTTCGGGCCTGACCAGCGCCATGGACCAGTTGCTCAGGATTCTAGAACCCGAGCCGGACTTCATTTTTACCACTATAATCACCAACCAGTTGGTGATAGTGCTGGACGAACTGCATGGCATGGGAATAGAATTGGGGCCGAGAGACCAGGGCAAGGACCTTGAGCTCTTTACTTCGTATGGGTTTGATCAAGACATGATGGCGGCAATGCGCCCCGAGAACTGGGACGGTCTCATAGCCTGCGACGCGTCGTGGGATTTCCGAAAATATGGCGATCCCGACTACCCATTCTATACACTGATGGTGGACAAGTATATGGAGTACTATGATGTGCCCCAGGAGCGCCTCGCCCCCTCCATCGCCGGATTCTCCGGTGGAATGCTTATGGCAGAGGCGATAAGACTGGCGGTAGAAGAGGTAGGCTGGGAAAACCTGACCAGCGAAGCGGTCGGCCTTTATGGTTACCCCAACATCAAGGATTTTGATACTGGCCTTTGCCCTCCGATAACCTTCAGCAAGGATGACGGGCGTCAGCAAGCCGGGTTATTATTCCGAACATACGAAGATGGGGCAACAGAGGAGTTATGGAGCTACGAGAAGCAGCCATGGGTCTTCAAGTGGCTTGATGAGCAGGGTTTTCCTATTGCTGACTGAGTAAGCCTCGACCTGTGCAGGTGAGAAGTGCTGAAGATAAGTAATGTTGAGGTTACTTACGTCGACGTCATCCTCGTCCTGAGGGGGATTTCGCTACAGGTCGAAGACGCAAGTATTGTCGCCCTGCTAGGTGCTAATGGCGCTGGCAAGAGCACTACCCTCAAGGCCATATCCGGTCTGCTCCACACTGAAGAGGGAGAGGTATCCAGAGGTAGCATCGAGTTTGACGGGCACAGGATAGACAGGTTGAATCCCGAACAAACGGCTAAGATGGGGATTATTCAGGTTGTGGAAGGCCGGCAGTTGCTCGAGCACCTGACCGTCGAGGAGAACTTGCATGTGGGAGGCAGTGTCTACAAAGGTGGAAGCAAGATGAGACAAGATCTAGACATGGTCTACGATTACTTCCCCAAGCTCAAGATGCTCAGGAAGAGCACTAGCGGCTACCTGTCCGGCGGGGAGGGCCAGATGCTAGTGATGGGACGAGCGTTGATGGCACATCCCAGACTTCTGCTTCTGGATGAACCTTCGCTAGGCCTGTCTCCCGTTCTGGTTAGGGAGATATATGCGATAATAGGGAGAATCAACGACGAGGACAAGACCTCAATCCTGCTGGTGGAGCAGAACGCGAAAGCGGCACTAGGCATTGCTGAATACGGATACGTCATGGAGAATGGGAGAATAGTGCTTGATGGCCCGGCCGACGACCTCATAGACAATGAGGACATAAAGGAGTTCTACCTTGGTCTGAGTCAAGTGGGTGAGAAGAAGAGCTTTCGCGAGGTGAAGCACTATAAGCGAAGGAAGAGATGGCTAGCGTGAGGTAGATGGTTGTCTCCCAGGGCTGTGCACGGACATGAGCTAGTCAACGGACCTGGACGGAAATTCAGAACAAAGCTCAGCAACTAAACCCAGCACGGAGGTAAGAATGGGCTATCTAGAAGAAATGGCTAAATACCAGAAAACAGAAAAGCAGAAAAGCTTCTCAGCAGATTTTCTCGAGGCGGAACAGGTAGAAGACTATGAATTCTGGGATGAGATAGAGATTGGCAAAGAAACCGAAGTGCCAATCAAGTTTGAGGTCAAGGCTGAGGACATGATAGCCTATGCAGAAGGAGTTCCCGATAACAGCCCTCTCTTCTACGACGAGGAATACGCCAAGAAGTGTGGCCATGATGGGTTAGTGGCTCATCCCCTTTTTGGCACTCAGGTCGCGTTTTACGTCTTGAGGAAAGGGCATGGTAGCTGGCTCAGAACCCCAGGGGCTAGGAATCCGGGGCAGGTAATTGAGTGGTATGACCCCATTCGGGTTGGCGATGTTCTTACCATCAAACAGAAAGGCTACGACAAGTGGATCAAGAGGGGAAAGTACTACATGAGATATCTGCAGGAAACGTACGACCAGAATGGCACTCTGAAGGGTAGGGCTTATGGAACTCTGATTCTACCAAGAACCAGGGAAGACGTACTGAAATTCGTGAAAGGGGAGCATGCCCTGGAAGCGTAAGAATCAGTACCGGGGTCTCTCAGGAATATCAATAAATAACTGTGAAGTAGGAGGCAAGAAAATGGCAGATAGACTTACGTTTGACTCGGTAGATTGCGGGGATGTGTTACCCGAGGTAAAGCAGGAGAACACTCAGGAACTTACCTGGAAGCATGCTGTAGCGTCGCTCGACTATAATCCCGTTCACACGCACCCTGAGTGGTGTAAGACAGCCCAGGTGTTTGGCCTACCTGTCCCCGTCATGCACGGTAATCAGACTATGTCTCTTATGTGCAAGGTCATTACTGATTGGGCGTACCCTGTGGGCGGTAGGATGAAGAGGATAGAGATCAAACTGATTAAGCCCGTGCCTGTCGGTTCTACTTGTACTTACGGTGGTGCAGTGACTGAGAAACATCCCCTCGGCAAGGGCGAGGACTTCGTGACCGTTGAGGTATGGGCCAAGAACCAAGATGGGGAACAGGTAGGAATCGGTACCGCACAGGTTCGGTTGCCTAAGTAACATTCTTTCGCAAACAGTCTATGTTCCGCCCAGCCACAGTTAGACCATGGTCGGGTAAGTGATGAGCACAAAGGAGACGCAGCAGTATTCTGGTATGTTTCAGATCCGCCGCGTTTGAGGCTTGGTAGTGACCCTCTGCCGGCGCTGAGGATGGTATCAGGAAACCTGTGCACACCAGAGACACCTTGAGACCGTTGGGAGGGGGCGCTCTACCGCGAAAGGGATGTTTTGTGGAAGTAAGAACCAAAAGTGGGAATCAGAAACCAGGTTGAACAAGGAGGCAAGAATGGATTATCTGGAAGAAATGGCGAAATATCAGAAGACGGAAAAAGAGAAGGAGTTCGGGTCCGATTTCCTCAAAACTCAAGAGGTCGAAGACTATGAATTCTGGGACGAGATAGAAATAGGCAAAGAGACTGAGACTGAGGTGCCAATCAAGTTTGAAGTCAAGGCTGAGGACATGATGGCCTATGCAGAAGGAGTTCCCGACGATAACCCTCTCTTCTACGATGAGGAATATGCCAAGAAGTGTGGCCACGATGGGCTGGTGGCTCATCCCCTCTTCGGTACCCAGGTCCTTTTTTTCGTTTTGAGGAAAGGGCATGGTAGCTGGCTCAGGACCCCAGGCTCCAGAAACCCGGGGCAGGTAATGGAGTGGTATGACCCGATTCGGGTTGGGGATGTCCTTAGTCTCAAACAGAGGGGCTACGATAAGTGGATAAAAAGAGGGAAGTACTACATGCGGTATTTGGCAGAAGTATATGACCAGAACGGCACGCTAAAATGTAGGCTCTTCACGACCCTGATTCTGCCTAAGACCAGAGCTGATGTATTGAGGTTTGTAAAAGGCGAGCATGCTCTGGAAGCCTGAGTTTTGCAGGAAGACTCAGCACGGAGAGACCCATAATACGTAGGCGGAGATAGATAATTGTGCCACGTCAGCAGCATCGGTACAATTGCGCAGTGATCGGTCCGAGTAGGCGGAGTCTCTGTATTAGCTTGCTTGGGATGTGGCTATCCGTTTCTTGGCTCGTCTCCTCTTGCGTCCTATCTCCCTCGGCCCGGGCAAGATAGCAGCCTTCCTGTGCAGACGGCACTCACTCTACCGATGAGAGGCATACCGCAGGGGGAGTTGACACCTCGCCAACATGGATGTACATATTGACATCTGGCAACGGTGAGGCGAACCAAGTATGCAGACATCGCACTACTGGTCTATCAGCCCTGCTGTAAAGCAGCGAAAACTAGGGAGGTACATAGATGAAAAAGCTTGAAGGCAAGGTTGCTCTGGTCACCGGTGGAGGCTCGGGAATTGGCCGAGCTACGGCCCTGGCATTTGCCCACGAGGGAGCAAAGGTTGTTATTGCCGGGCGGGGTGCTGAGCGTGGTAACGAGACGGTACAACTGATCAAGCAGGCCGGCGGCGAAGCTGTCTTTGTCAAGACAAACGTGTCGAAGGCGGCCGAAGTCGAGGCTTTAGTCAACAGAGTCGTTGAGACCTACGGACGGCTAGATTACGCCTTCAACAACTCTGGCGTAGGAGCAAGCGGGGCGCGGTTGGCAAGAGAAACCGAGGAAACCTGGGATCGTACAATCAACACCAATCTCAAAGGGGTGTGGCTATGCATGAAGTACGAGATCCTGCAGATGCTCAAACAGGGAGGCGGAGCCATCGTGAACTGCTCGTCCACGTTTGGGGTGGGCGGCGGCTACAGGATAGCAGCCTACAGTGCAAGCAAGCACGGCGTAGTGGGGCTGACAAAGTCGGCTGCGATGGACTATGCCAAGGATAACATCCGGGTCAATGCGGTGTGTCCCGGATGGATAAAGACGGACATGCTGCGGCCGGTCTTAAAGGACCGCCTCGACATAGCTGAGGGCCGTGTGCCAGAGGTGCCATTGGGACGAATGGGTGCGCCGGAAGAAGTCGCCGAAGCAGTGGTATGGTTGTGCACAGAGTCAGCTTCGTTCATCACGGGGGACGCAATGGTTATAGGTGGCGGGACGGCACTATCAGCGCTGTGAACGCAGCGGCCGTGCTGCTAGGCTCGGGTAATGAGCTCCAACCACCCCCGGTGCCAGCGACTTCATGTCAGACGGTCAGAGCCAAGCTAAGGTGGCAAGTGAGATCTGTTGATATTAGCGTTCCACTGTGACAACTGCACCAATCGATATGGCGAGGACGAAGTCACCAAGCGTGCCAACCATGCGAGAAACAACGTAATAGTCCCGAGTGTGCAACCAATGCGTATTGGGCTTGTATCAGACACACATATACCACAGTCAGTAGAGGCATTGCCCCGACAGGTAATAGAGTCCTTCCGGGGAGTAGATTTCATCTTACACGCCGGTGATATTTACACGTCTTCGGTACTAGATGACTTAGAGTCCATAGCGCCGGTGTTCGCAGCGAAGGGAGACGACGACTGCGACGCGCTGCTGATTGACAGTCGTGTAAGATATAAACATGTAATCAAGGTGGGGCGCAAGACGCTCTGGCTTATTCATATGTTACCCAGCTTCTACACCAGCACATTGGCCCAAGAAGAAGAGGAGGAGACTCCCGACATCATTATCTTCGGCCACCAGCATGCCGCGCGAGTGAAGCACTACAACGAAGTTCTCTTTGTGAATCCGGGTAGTCCTACGTGCCCCAATTACTGCCTTGGCCTCGGTACTGTCGCTATTCTGGACATCAACTCAGGGGAAGCTCAGGCACATATCCTGCCGCTGTCTTGAGGCTTGCTTACGTCAGGGGGACCAAGGGGCCTTCTTCCAGAATCAAAGCTAGGAAGATGTCTTTGTTCCAGAGTTCTGCGGTCAGGTTGGAGCTGCCCAATCAAGTTGATGAGCTTGAAG
>JACKQG010006665.1_pt1 | contig 12037 bp, 14 predicted proteins | sample 8237621 | NCBI WGS metagenome assembly JACKQG01 (sample SAMN15677084, study PRJNA649215) | marine metagenome | biome: marine; feature: Black Sea; material: saline water; isolation source: suspended particulate matter (SPM) from the Black Sea western gyre | collected 2013-06-09/2013-06-10 | depth...
AAAGTATTATTTAATATATCATTTGAAAATTGCTGGGTATATCCTATACAGAATACTAATACCTTACGAATAAAGTATTATTTAATATATCATTTGAAAATTGCTGGGTATATCCTATACAGAATATAAATTTCATAATAATAAAAGAAACTTTATTAAAATACTTTAATAATGTATTACATAACAGCAAACTATTTTACATATAATAAATGTAATATATTCTTATATCATTTTTTATTTTCATCATCTGGTAAATAATTTAAATATAACAATGGTAATAATCCTACTACATTTGTAAATAATAATAAGTAAAATAAATTGTCAAAATTATTAGAATTTACATTGAATAATTCTGTTACTATACCACCTGTTATAGAGCTCATCATACTTGATAAGTTATTTAAAGACATTATAGTTGCATAAAATGAAGCCTCAATATTTTGAGGAGATATTTTTGCGGCAAGTACTAATATTGGCATAAATCCAATTTGACCTAATATTGTTAATATGATATCATCGCCAATCGCAAACATTTTATCTGGTAATCCCAATAATTCATTTGTTCGCGATACTAGTATTAAAGGTGTCAAACTAAATAAAAATCCACTAATAGTTATATATTTAAAATATTTTTTATATGATATGTTTTTTAAATGATTATTATATATATATATACCAAGTACTGATGATATTGATGATACAAGAGATAGTCTTCCAAAAAATTCAGTATTGAAATTTAATACATTTGTTTCAAAATAAAATAATGAGTTTCCCGATGATGGCATAGCTTGCCATAAAAACATAAATAATAATGGATATAAAATTTCTTTATTTTTAAAAGATTCTATTATTAGATTAAATTGCTCCTTATATTTATTAATATATATATTTGTGTTATTGTTAATAACCTTATCATCTTTAATATATAATCCAACAAATGCAGTAATTAAAGGAAATAATGCTGTTAAACTAAATATCCAAGATATACCATATTTATCTAATAAAAATCCCGACGAATAAGATGATATAATAGAACCAATTGATGAAGATGTCCAACATATACTTTGCAATGAACCAGATAATTCCTTATTTTTTGATTTTGTAACAACAATCGCGTCAACTAATACATCAGAAAACGCTATACCAAGTGAAGATAATGTTAGAAGAAATATAGATATATATTTTACATCGTAATTATTATTTACTAAATAAGACATTGTTAACCAAGATGAAGAACTTAACAAACCAGATAATATCAAATATCCCTTACGCTTGTATCCAAATAAAGGATATGTGTCTGATATAAAACCGTATAATGGTTTAATTATCCATGGAATTGTAGTAATTGATCCCAAAAATGATAATTCCGATGGTTCTAAATGTAATGTATCTTTATAATAAAATGTTATTGCTAAACTTGATAATCCTATAATACCTTGAACAAAATAAACTAATGCTATTGCTAATATATCATTTGTTAATTCAATACCATATATTTTTAATTTATAATTTGTTATAATTGAATTAATTTTTTTAAAATTGCATATTGTTAATGGGATTTTTTGAATTTTATTATTATTGAGTTTTAGTTTACTATGAGGAATTTTAGTTAATGGTATTATAAACCCTTCACAATAATATATATATAATAATATTAATATCTTTTTCATTAATTTAAAAATATATTATTTATTTATATATACTTTTTAATAATAATAATATATGTTCTTTATTTTCATCTGATAATTTATTCCACTCATCAATATTAATATTTATATAATTAATATTAACTATTAATTTACCTCCAAGCAAACCTTTGCCTTCTAATATTATTTTATTTAGATTAAGTGGTTTAATTTCTAGATTTATACAATTACCATCAATATAATTAATAATTTTTGTTGTTCCGGATAAATATTCATATAAATTTATATTTATTTTTGTTATTAAATCAATAGTACCATTATCATTAAATATATGTTTATATATTGATTTATCTTCATCATCTCTTCCTAATATCATTTTTATTTCTATTTCATGTTCTACACCATTATCATCTATATATTGACGCGTTAAACAAGGATATTCTTTTTTACATAATATACTAATATTAAATAGTTCTTCAACACCTTTTAAAGTTATTTGTAATTTTTTTTTTTTAGTATTTATTAAATCATAATATAACAATGGTAATACAATACTATGTTTAATTACAGATGTAGATGGATTATAGTATTTTTTATTTCTAATACCCTTACTTAAAAACATTTTAGCAACATCAATAAAGGTCTTTTCAATTTCCTCTTTATTTGAAAAAAAATCATCATATATATCATTCCAAAATTTACAATCCATATCATTATACATATCAAAATCTTTACCTAGATCATCAAAATTATATTCATAACTACTAAACCCATTTGTTAAACAACCATAATTATCAAAATCATCAATTGCTTTTTTATATGCAATGCAAGCATTTTTAAATTTTTCAGTTTTAACATTTTTAAGATTTTCATCTTTAATGTTACAAAGTTTATCAGGATGACATTCTAACGCAATTTTTTTGTATTTAGTTTTAATATCATCCCGGGTATATTCAGATAAATTATTTTTATCTAATTCAAATATTTCTATATACATTATTTTAATTATAATGATATTTTATTCTTTATATTATGTGTTAATACTCCATTCAGGCAATATTTCATTAATATCATAATTTGTTATTATTCTAAATGGTCTTATTTTATAAAGCTTTTCCATTCTTTCGTCATATTTATCAAATGGTCTCTTGACAAATACAGCTTTTTTTCTAAAACCATCTTCATCAGCACATAATTTATTTTTTGTAGGATTAGATTTTAATGGAGATATATAATTGCTTTATTTTTCTCTGGATAATATTTATAAATACATTTAGTCATATTGTCATCACATAATTCGGTTGCCATATTTCATTTATCACACCATTCATCATTTTAATAAAATATAATAGTTAATCTTCCATTTCTTGGATAATAGTGAATACCATAATCATGTAACGTATTATCAGCTGAAATATCATTGATATCAAATATACTTTTTAATTTATTAACAAAAGTATCACTTGATAAATTATCTATCAAAATATTAACTTCTTTGCTAATTTTATCTTTTTTATCTAATACATATTTAACTTCAACTGGATTACAATAATACCAAAAATCATCATTTACTTTATTAGGTAAGCTATAAATCAAACTATTATAAAAATAATCACTTTAAAAATTGTTTATTACAATATGATTATAAGGGAACGTATTTGCACTAATATTTTCATTAAACCAATTACCTTATATGCTCATATAAAATAATAATAATATAATCATATAATGATTAAATATTTATATGATAGAAAGTGCGTGGGAAAAATTACAAGTAAAATTTCCAGATATAATATGCAATAATAAAAAATATTATGATATTGTTAGGAATATTATATTGTCCCCTAATAATATATTAGTATATTGTGCATATGGTTTTCCAATTGATTTAATGATAGAAGTTGTATTAATGCAAAAATTTAATAAAAAAAAATTTTATAGAACTCCTCATATTTGGAATAAAAGTATTCATTACATTGAAAATCAATACTTTATTGAAATAGACTTAATGAATCCTGAAAATATTAAAAATATAGAAAAAATAACTAATTTATTACTTCATATTGTAAAAGCAAAAAGTATAGATTTTAATAAACATTTAATAATATTAAAACATATTAATTTATTATATAGACATTATTACGAGTTTCGTATATTATTAGAAAGATTTCAAAACAATATCACTTTTATTGCAACAACGCATCATGTATCAAAAATAGAAATGCCAATATTAAGTAGGTTTCGCAATTTTAGAATACCTTTATTTTCATTTGAAGAAATAAAAGATATTTATAAAAACGATTTAGATATGTCTATTAATGAATATTTAGCTATTACAAAAACAAGAGATATTATTAAATGTATATTTATAACAGATAATGAAACACGTTCAAATAGCAAAGAATTAATAACAAAATCATTTATAAATTATAATTATCCTCCATTTGTAAATTTTGTTAAAACATTTAATTCAAAGAATTTAGAAGAAATAAGAATTTTATCTTATAAATGTTGTCAATATAATATTACCATATCAAAAATAATACACGATTTTATTAAATTAGTAGATGATGATGGAGACCATTATTTTAATATTAAATATCCAAAAATAGCAAAAAAAAATTATAAAATATATAAAGATAAATTAAAAATGAAAATTATAGAAATTGGTACTAATACAGACTATATGTTATCACAAACTAACAAATGTAAAGAACCAATATATATAGAGAATTTATTATGCCAACTGCTTATCTAGTCAGGTGGTTCATCATAAATAACTGGATATCTTTTATTAATTCCCTTCATTGATATATATTTATCTGTTGTTATTACATCTTCTTTGTTAATTATAAAATTGTCATAAATTATTTTTGTTTCTATAAATTTATCACATTTATAATTTTTATCAAATATAAGACTCAAATATACATATTTAATTTTATCTAAGTTTTTTTTTAGACATTCATTGTAAAGCTGTGAACCACCAATTATAAATCCATTTTCAATACTATCTGTTCTATTTAAATGATTTATTGCTTCCTGTAAATCTTTCACAACAATAATATTATCATTATTATCAACTTCATTTTTCATTTTTTTATATTCATTACTAGTAATAATAATATTAACTCTATTTTTCAAAGGTTTATTTGGTATCGAATGCCATGTATTTTTACCCATAATGATACAATTATATTTTTTATCATTTTCTACACATGTAGTTATTTTTCTAAAAAGTTTCAACTCTTCTGGTATACTCCATGGCAAAGCATTTTTATATCCAATACCGCCATTTGTAGTTGCTGCAACAATAATACCTACGTCCTTCATTAATAATTATTATATCACATTTCTTTATAATGTTTGTTCATTATTTTATATACTCTATTTTTATATTCTTCAAAGCTTTCATTTTCGTATGCATTTATAATATCACCAACCTTAATTTTAATTTTATAATTTTCAGGTAAAAATATTTTTATAAAATTTTCAATTCTATTATATATATTTGATCCATTATAAAAATATAAAGAATTATCTTGAAATTTTATTAATATTGGTAATATATTAGGTTTTTTTATAAATGCACCTTTTTTTTCAAAATAAGCTATACTTTCTAATTCATCTGGTAATTTATTCGCAGATGGAGATATAAATAAAATATTATCTCCGTTTTTTCTTTCATTAACTTTTTTTTCAATTTTACATGTAGTATTATTTTTTTCACTAGTATTTACAAATATACCACCAATTTTTTCATTAGCTATATCATCAAAATTTATGTATTTATATTCTTCAAATCTATTCAAAACGAACCCCAATTTAGGAAAGATACTTAATAATACAAGTCCATCTAATGTTGATACATGATTGAAAACGCATAAAAACTTTTCGTCACTATAAAGATATTTCATATATTTATTATAATCTTCATCAGATATTTCAATATTATAAGACATCAAATAATGTACTACAAATTTATAAAATACAATTATTAATGTTGTTATATTGCTATCACCTTTTGTATGTTTTAAAATAAAAATTCCAAGTATTATTAATATCACAAATAAAATAATCTTAAAAGGTATTAGTGTATAATGAATTACATTTATCATGAATTATTCTTATATTTTAACTAGACTTTCATTTCTTTATATTCTCTATTCATAATATTATAAACTCTATCTCTATATTCTTTAATACTTTCATTTTTATCTGGTTTAACAATATCACCAACCTTAATTTTAATTTTATAATTTTCAACTAAAAATAATTTAAAATATGCATTAATAACTGATTCCCCAAATTCTTTATTATAATCTAGTGTATCATCTTCATATTTAATAGTTATAGGTAATATTTTACTTTTATTTACAAATGCACCCGAACTTTTAAATTCAGAAATATTACCGGGATTTTGAGAAGACATACCTTTACATGGTGCAATAAATATAATAGATTCACCTATATTTCTATTTTTTACTTTATCATGAATTATTTGTGTAACACCATTTCTCTTATTATAATCTATTAGAATAGAACCCAACTTACTTACAGCATTTTTATCAAATGCTATAAATTCAAACTCTTTTTGATTATATAAAACTATACCCATTCTAGGGAAAACACTAAACAATAAATGTCCATCAACTAATGTTGTATGATTAAAAACACACAAAAATTTTTCATTACTATAAAGATATTTCATATATTTAATATAATCCTCGTTTGATATGCTTATTTTTAAAGACATGAAGAATATCATTAATTTAAAAAATGTAGATACAATAATGTTAATATTACCTTCTGATTTAGTATTTTTTAAAATTATTAATCCAATAATCATAAGCATATATACGATAAATAATCTAAATGGAGCAGTAGCATAATTTATAAAAGTTTTTAATAATAAATAAAGCTTATTTATCATATTCAATATATCTTTTTTTGTAATGTTTTTTTATATATTTTTATAATCTTTATTCATTATATTATAAACTTTATCTTTGTATTCTTCTACACTTTCTTTTTCATCGGGTTCAATGATATCACCGATTTTTATAGTAATATTATAATTTTCTACTAAAAATACTTTTAAATAACTATGAAGCATTGATTCGCCGAATTCTTCATTATAATTTAATGAATCATCTTGATACTTTATTATTATTGGTAGTATTTTAGTTTTATTTACAAATGCCCCTTTGCTTTTGAATTCTGATATATTCCCTGGATTTTCAGGGGGTTTACCAGAACACGGCGCTATATATAACGGTGAATCACCACATTTTCTATTATCCACTCTTTCTTTAATTACTTTTGTTGTACCCCCCATTTTAGACCTATCTAATAAAATACCACCTAACTTATCGCTAATGCTATCGTCGTATAATATATATTTAAGTTCATTTTGTTTATTCATAACTGGTCCAGTACGCGGTAATGTACCAAATAATACAATTGCGTCAACCAATGTAGTGTGAGTAAATACACAAACATATTTTTCATCACTATATAAATAATTCATATATTTAATATAATCTTCGTCAGATATTTTTACATGCATAGATAAAATATATAACATAATTTTGCCCATTGCCAATACACAAAATGTAATATCGCCTTCTTTGTTAAGATAATGTAGTATATATACTCCAATAAGAAATACAAAATAAACCAAAAAAACTCTTATAGGTAAAGTAACATAAATTAAAAAAGTTTTTAATATACAATATAATTTATAAAGTAATTGATATAACATCTTATAAAAAATAGTAATAACCCAAGTCTTATATATGATTTTTGTACATTAATGAAGAATATTTAGGTATATCAAAATTATATAAATCTTTCTTAGCATACTTATTATTTTTAATCCAAATTCTAGCAATATAATAGAATTTTTTAGGACTTATTGATATACCATTTATATTATTTATATAATCATCTTCTTTGCCAATATTTTCACCTAATACATTCGCACATAAATTAAAAAATCTTTTTTCTAAATCTTCTGGATAAATCTTAAAAGAAAAACAACCACCATTTATATTAAGTTCATCTTCATATTGAGGCATTATATCAAGTCTCATAATAAAAAACATACCTTTTTTAAATAAATTATTAAATGATTTAAAATAATAAATAAAATCTTCGACCGTTGACATTTGTCCTATCATTTTGTAGCTATTTGTATCCCATTCAATATCATAAGGATCGTGAAAATACATAACCCACGAGTCGTTTAAAAATTTTGGTGTAATAATACTATTGTCATCCATTTATAATAAATATATATTTAATATTCTTATATATCTCTATTAAATAATATAAAGCTTCATTCTATAATTATTATTAAAAGAAATGTATCAAACATCTATTAGAAAAAAAAAAAAAAATTTAATAGTAATAAATATGAAAACTATGAAATTAATTTTGATTGCGAAGAATATGGTCTTGTTAAAAAATTATTGGGCAATTGTCGTGTTAACTTAATTACAAATAGTGGAGATGAAGTTGTTGGTGTAATAAGAGGTAATATGCGAAAGTATAATAAGCGCGTATTAATTGAAAAAGGTGATATTGTTGTAGTATCAAAAAGAGAATTTCAATCAAATAAAGTAGATATCGTACATAAAATATCTTTGGATAAATATTCTGATATATTAAATGGTAATAATATTTCAAATACTTTAAAAAATGAATATTATAATAGTTCTTATACTTCTGCGACAAATGATAAGGATACTCATATTAACTTTGGTGGTTCTACCACAGATGATAGTGACACTGAATCATATAATAAACTAAGATTCTTAAATATAGAAAATAATAGTAGTGATAATAGTGATAATAGTGATAGTGAAAAAAATATAGATATTGATAATATATAAATAATAGATAATATCATTATTAAATAATAATGAAGATTCTTCATATTATTATATATTCAAATTCTAAATTCAGTGATAATATCAAAGAAGGAACTTATGAAAATATGCAAAAACTATTAAGTAATTATTATAAAAAATTTAATGATAATGTAACTACATATTTTGTAAAATATAATGAAAATGTTAAAAGCACTTATGGTTCCGAATATTATATTGAAAATGGTATTATATATATTAATGGTAAAGAATCTTATGTTCCTGGTATTTTAAAAAAAACTTTACTAGCTTTCAAATATTTAAATAACATTGATTATGATTATCTTATAAGAAGTAATATTAGTACAATTATAGATTTTAATAGATTAATTAGCTATTTAGATAAAAATCCTATTGATTATTATGGTGCTGGTAAATTAGTTAATTTACAATGGACAGGTGGAGGTATGTTGGATTCAACATGGCGTGGTACACTATTTGCTTCTGGAACATCAATTATATTTACTAAAAAAGCAGTTGATGAAATTGTAAATAATATGAATTTAGTTAGAATGGATATTATTGATGATGTATCATTCGGCATTTATGTAAGAGAACATAAAAATGTAACTCCAAAAGAAATAAACCAAAAACATTTCTGTGAAGTACCTCATTTTAGTAAGAATAGCAAATCTATTAGTCAATTTATAGATTTTATTAAAAATAATAATGATATTATATTTTATAGAAACAAATGTTTTGGCATTTATGTTAAAAATAGAAATATTGATTATGAACAAATGAAAATTATAATAAATGCTATAAAATAATTATTTTTTACTTATGCAACTATTATTATCATATGTAGATGGCATAAAACTATGTAGATTACCATTATCATCTTTAAAAGCTTCTCGTTGTAGTCTTTTACTATATTTAAATGAAAATTTAGATAATTTTTTACTATCATATAATGTCATTATTAAAGTATGTAATGGAGCATCGCCCCATCTGTAATAAAATATATAACCTAATTTATCAATTTCGTTTATAATATTTTTAATTTCTTTTGAATTCCATAAACTAGGCTTTGTAATAAAAAAGTTATTATAATACATTAATGGCATAGCCATATCAATAGTTGTTTCATTATACTCTTTTTCATTTATAATTGAATAAATCTCTTTAAATTTATTAAAATATTTACTTGTATTATCCAACTTATGAACCATGAATAATTCTTTTATTTTTTCTTTTTTATTAGGATAAATATCTTCAAAAAAGTCCTTCATACCATAATTACATATACTACAATCTATATGTATTATATTTGATATATAATTAAAGTCTTTATCCTTCATTATTTGAAACATATCTTCTGTAATTGGTTCTTCAATAATACTATCATCATCAATTCTCATCACATAATCATATTCTTTGCAATATTTAAAAAAGTGTTTAATCCAAAAATTACACATAATTCTATATTTATCGTTTCTCCAATATGGTACAGGATTAACATCAATACATTTTTCCATTTTTAATTTATCAATATGATCTGGAATTTTAAAATCATTCTTATCTAGTTCTTGAAATTTGACAATATCTTTGCATTCCCCGCGAATACTTAATAGAATTTCATTTTTAGAATTATTGTCATAGTCGCCTTCATGTAATATAATAACAGGGTATTTATATTTAAAATTAAAATTTTTAAACAAAAAATATAAACAAGTTTTTAAATATATTTTTCTTTCAGGTGTATTTTGTGTTAATATATATATTGCTGCTTTTAACATGTTTTATTAAATAATATAAAAGTGTTTTTATATATTAATCATCATTATTTATACCGTATAAATAATAATTATTATATAATTTATAGGCTTTCATATCAGCATCACATATTGTATTATTAAATATTGCAAAACTATATAGTGTAATATCACACTTTTTATTTTTGTTTATTACATATGGATATAATGGTCTTAATTTTTCGTCATCTTGCTTTTTAAAAGATGATTCAAAATCATTTATATAAAATTTAATATCATTATTATCAATTGTTAATCCCATAAATGTATATTCGCTGCTAAAAATATCCTCACTAACATCATAAATATTATACGTATAAGTGTTTATTTTTATTTGTAATGTATATTTTTTCTTAACATAAAGCTGATTATGATAAACTATTTCATCATTATAAGTTTTATTTATATATTCGCACATATTTTTATTGATAACATATTCTCCTTCATCTTCGCATTTTTCAGCCAAGTATTCTTTAAATTCATTATTTGATATGTTATTATTATTATAATAATTATTGTGTATATTTATGCTATTTTGTAAATTTTCAATGAATTTTTTACAATTAGCATCACCCTTACATTTATCATCAATATTATTAACTTTAATTTTATTAGAATTTATGATATTGATAGATATTAAATTGCCTTCATCGGAATTTTCTAAAAATAATAATTGACCCATATCACCATCTATATTGTTTAATTTAAAAGTAAATAACATAGAAATATTTTTTAATACATCTAAATTATCAATTGTTGGTTTATATTTTTTTTCATTTACTTTGATATAATTATTATGAATTATTTTAGGAAATTCTTTTACCTCTTTTCTAGTAAAATTTACTTTTCCCGAAGACAAAGCCGAAATTAATTTTTTAAATTTGGGTGATTCATCATCTTGAATTTCTATAAAATCATTAGGTACTATTTTTAATTCTTCCCATTTCATTCCCAAATCGTCTTTTACATAATTAGGTGTTATTTCTATTTTAGAATTACTAATATTATATCCACCAACTTCTGGTTTTAAGGGAAAAATTGTATATTCTGGATTATTGTCAAGTTTAATATTACCATCTGTACTATGTATTGCATTTTTATTATCTAAATTCCATATTTTTTTATCTTCATCATAATTATCCTTATTATACGAAGATATCAATGTAACTAAATAATGTTTATTTAATAATCTATCAATCTTAAAATTATTTATTATATTTTTATTACAATTTATATAATTTTGTTCGTCTTCATTATCATAAGTGCTATCTTCAAATGTTTCCATTATATATTTTTCTTTTTCTATATTACTAAAATCTTCTATATCATCTTGTTCTTTAATTTCATTGTAATTATTTGTAATTTTGAAATTTAACAATGATATTAATAAAAATATGCCTATTAGAAAACCTATTACGTATAGATATATCTCATACATTATTGTTATTCCCTTAATAATTAATATTAAAAAAAAGATATAAGAACTATTGTGAATATTATATTCATAAAACAATGGGAAAAGATAAACTTGATACCTTGGACTTTATGTCATTTATTAATAGCATGAGTAAAATAGATGAAATGAATACTCCAATAAAAAATAAAAAAGCTAAATGTGCTGTTAAGGAATCAGGAGATGGTGCCAATAACGAAGATGTAGTAGTTAATAAAGATATTAAAGATATTAAAGATATTAAAGAAACAG
>JACKQG010000067.1_pt3 | contig 12036 bp, 8 predicted proteins | sample 8237621 | NCBI WGS metagenome assembly JACKQG01 (sample SAMN15677084, study PRJNA649215) | marine metagenome | biome: marine; feature: Black Sea; material: saline water; isolation source: suspended particulate matter (SPM) from the Black Sea western gyre | collected 2013-06-09/2013-06-10 | depth...
CCTTGAGATTAACTTTAGTTTTGGAGAGCTCGGTGGTCAGGGTTTCGGATTTTTGTTCAGCGGCCTGGGCGCGGGTGGTGGCGTTGGCGGCTTGTTGCTGGGCGGCGTTGGCGGTGGCGTTGGCGGTGGCCTTGGCGATCTCGGCGGCTTGGGCGCGGGTGGCGGCGGCATCTGCGCGGTTGGCGGCGGCATCCGCGCGTTTGCGTTCGGCGTCGGTGCGGGTATTGGCATCGGCGATGCTTTTGTCAGCGCGGGCATTGGCATCGGCGATGCTTTTGTCAGCGCGGGCATTGGCGTCAGAAGCGTTTTTTTGCGCCGCGGCGAGGGCCATCTCGGCGCGCTTTTGGGCATCGTCGGCGTTTTTCTTGGCGGTGTTGAGATTGATTTCAAGATTGTTGATGTCGCCTTTGAGTTTGGCGGCCTCTGCCTCAAGTTTTTTGCGTTCTGCTTCGAGTTTCTTTTTTTCCTCTTCGCTGAGCGTGGACTGTTGGGTGCGTTCTTTGAGTTGTTCGAGGGCGATGCGGTTGGCTTTTTGGGCGGCGTTTTTTTCGGCCTCTTCTGCTTGAGCTTTGCGATACCAGCCGAGGGCTTTTTGCTCGGCATCGTCAATCTTTTTGGCGCTGGCTTGCTGGCTTTCGGTGGCGGTATTGGAGAGGTTGATGTAGGCGCGCTTTTGTTCATCCAGTTCGACGGCGGTTTGTTTAAACTGTAACCGCACCAGCTCAAGGTCGCGGTGGGGATCGCCTAAGCCGGCGCCCGCGGATTGGGAGCCTCCGACGCCTGAGTTCTCGTTCTTTTTGGTTTCAATCTCATCCCACGCGGTGAAATGGATGAGGTTGAGCAGTAAGAAATCGCAAAGGATGAGCAGGAGTGTTTTATTCATAACAAGAGATTATTGGGTGTGGGTGCCGGGCGCGGCTTCGGCGTCCATAATGAGTTGCTGGCGTGTTCCCCGGACGTGATGGATTTTGACAATCGCCACGCATAGGATGCCAAAAATATTTGATGCGTACGCCACGGAAAGGCTGATGCCATCAAGGCCCAGCATTTTGGCGGCGAGGGTGAGAGCGGTTCCGGCGATGCCGATGTAGAGGCCCATGTCGAAGAGGTTGTCTTCATTTTCCAGAAGGCGCAGCTTGAGCAGGGGATCGCCCGTGCCGGAGCGGATTTCGTCCACTTTGGATTTGCAGGTGATGTATACGATGATTTGGATCGCCGCAAAGGCGAGGGCCAGAAAGATGTTGAGAGCAAGGTGGCTGCTGGTTGCAAACATAGTGTTTTTGAGTTCCGAGTTTGGGGTTTGGTTTTCGTCCTCACTGAGGACGGGTAAATTGATGGACACGGTGTATTCAGAGGATTGCGCGGGCTGGAGGAGTACGGGCTCGCCGAGGGCCACGAGGGTGAGGAACAGGGCGCAGGCCATGGCTCGGCGGCGCAGGATGAAGTCGCGCACGGCGTTGGCGCCGTTGGCGGTTATGGTAAAAAAACTGTTCCAAGCGCGCATGAGGATGATGCAGCCGAGGCCGAGTAACAGGTATTTTACAAAGAGCGCCCAGCTGGGATGGCGCAGGCTGAAGGAAGCGGCGGAGTCGAGACCCAACCCGGCACGATCGGATACGGGCAGTTGCTGTGCGAGCACCAACATCATGGAGCCGCGCCCGTGGCGCATGGCGTTTTGTAGCCAGCGGGTGCCGGGGCGCCCGTGGCGAATGAGGTAGCGCGTAACGGCTTCGGGCTGGCCGCTCCAAATAGAGGCGGCGTACACGGCGGGAAATTCAGAATGTTCCAGAGGAATGAACGGCAACGCGGTCCATTCGGCACGCGTGAGTTTGCCGTTGGCGTCGGCGTCCCACTGGATGGGCTGGCCTTTGGCGTCCCGGTTGATCGCGTGGCTGAAGAGGTTGGCGAAGGGCGTTTCGATCAATTCATCGGCAGTGATGAGGTTATCGCTTTTGCCGTTTTCATCCAGTTCGTTAAACGTATCAAAGGGGGGCACGAGTGTTTGCAGTTTGGCAATTTTTGCTAAATGCATAAGGGAGAGCGTGCTTTCGGTGTCGCGCATCAATTGGCCCAGTTGCGGCTGGGTGAGCCGGCTGGCGAGCAGGGTTAAGGAGTGAAGTGCTTCGTGTAGCTCGCTGGTGTTGGCATCCTGCCCGAGGCGATGGAGTTGCAGGTTTAGATCCTGATGAAATTTTCCATTAGCTTCGAGAACGGCGGCGAGGTTGATGGCCGCAGCGTAGTTGCCGGCTTGGCCTTCCAAAGAGAGCAACCGATTCACTCGTTCATTTTGTGTTCCTAACTGCGCCCTCACAGTGCGGCGATAGCTGGGGCTGAAAAAGGGATTGAGAGCCGGAGCGGTTTGGAGCGGCTCTAGTTTTTCCGGTGCGGGTGCAGGGTGTTCCAGTTGCTGGGCAGCGAGATTAATCAGGGGTGCGGCACCCAGCGGGTTGTCGGTTTCGCCAAGTTGATCACGGAATTGTTCAAGAGTCTGCCCTTCCTCCACAGCTGCTTGTGCCAGTGCGTCGGCGTGCAGCGTGTTGTACTGCACGGGGAACAGCCAGCCGACCGTCAAAAATACCACCGCCAATACCCCATGAATGATGAGGTGATGTAACAGATATGGCTTGTCTGTATCGTTTGACGGCAACATAGGTTAACTCCTTGGTCGGCACCCGATAGGTTGCGTGCCTGACCTAATTTTATAGACGTACTGTTTTGGTGCAATGTTCAACCCGAGCTAGTTAACGGGAACTACTCACCGTTGTGAATAAAAAAGAATGGGTTCGGGGGTTTATTTGGCGTGCCGGCCAATGGGTTCTCGCCCTTTGCGCTCTGGGAAGCGCGCGGATCTTTGGGCGTTGGTTTAGGCATCGGTTTGGGCACAGGTGGCTGAGCGAGGTCGGGCAGAATTTGTACGGGCGGACGATTCTGCGCGATCTGCGGCGCGTTCGGTTGATGAGAATTAGGGTGCGGCTTGAACGCGCGGGCGATCCACACGGAAAAATGTGGGCGCATTCGGCAACGCGTTACCCGCTTCATCCCACCAATGTTCATCAGACAGCGCGCCGTCGGCATAAATCGCTTCCTGCCGTTTCGAGCCGTCCGCATGCAAAAAAATCAATGTGCCCGTGCCGTTGAGTACCTTGCCATTTTCTATTCCGGCCAAATCCCACGTAGTGGCGCGGGTCAGTTTTGCGTCCTGCCAAAATGCTTCATATTCCGTGGAGCCATCACTGCGCCACCAGGTGGCTAATCCTTCGGGCTCCCCATCCACATAATCTGCCTCGAAATGTTTCTGGCCATTGGGATGCCACCACGTGATCTTGCCGCTCGGCTTGCCGCCCGAAAAATTTTCCACCCGGGCAAGTTGCTTCTTGGCCTGATCGTGAAATGCAACGAGCGCGCCATCATATGGAAAAAACATTTCCGATTGATCGAACACCAACCAGCCACGAATTTCCACCTGGCTAAATTCAAGGTACGTCGCGGGTAGGTTGGTTTGGGTGGTTGGACTGGGTGTGGGCGTGCCGCCGCCGGGCTCGATGGTGGGGCCGGGCTCGATGGTGGGGCCGGGATCGAGGGAGGGGCCGGCCTGATGATCGATGGAAGCGATCAACGTCCCGTTAGCGTCCCATTCTTGCGTCTGCTTTGCGCTGCCGCGGTCATCATAAGCAATCGTTGTGCGGCGCTGGCCGGTGGCATCAGTGATGGTGGCGGTGTTAACCAAACGCCCTTTGAATACGTGGGCCAGCAAGCGCTCGGTCCCATCGCTGTGCTTGAGATTGATGCGTCCGGTGTAAGGTTCTGTTTCAAATGCTCCGGCCAAAATCGTGGTCTGCCCGTCGGTGATTTGGTATGTGCTCGAGTTGAAATCATCCGCGTAATGATCGCGTGCGGTGGGCTTCACCGCAAAGTACAGGGCTGAATCCCATTCGGCACTATCGATTTCCAGCGGCAGCCGGTTGATATCCAGCCGCGCCAGAAACTTTGCTTCCACCACCCGCTCACCAACGTCCTTGCCGCCAGAATCGGATTGGCACCCGGCCAACGTCAGCATCGCCGCCACCAAAGCGGCAAGGGAATCAACCCGGAGCGATCCGGAAAACCAGCCATCATTCGGCATTTTTTTCATGTTTTCAGTGCGACCTCCCAATTTTGCCGCCAAACAGGGGGAGTTTAGCGGCCGGGAGGCAGAGTTATTCACAGCAATTTCCATGCCGTGAATAACCATTGCTGCCTCTTTTAATGGGTAGCTCCGTGGGGACGAAGGCAATTTACACCAAAAAACCCTGTGACGCACGCGATTTCCGAGATTGGCTCGGGGCCTATCAAGCGCTACGCTTACGCCTATGGCGCGCACGCGCAAATGCCCCGAATGCAAACGCACCGTACTGGCCGACCGTGATCAGTGCCCTCACTGCGATGCGCCTCGGCCGGAATCCCGGCGCTTGGCGGATCCCGGGCGCGGCATCTCCCCTTCCACTGATGGGCGCCGGCTGGCATTAGTCCGCATGCGCAATGGCGGCGTGGTGATGTTCCTTTTTGGCATTGTACTCATAGCCAACGGTGTGGCATCCGAGCCGGCTCCGCACCTGAAACCCATCGGCGGCGTGGGTGTGCTCTTCATCATTCTCGGCACGGTGGGCTGTTTGTGGAGCTGGAAAATGCTGCGTAACGAATAGGTCCGGTGGAATGGGTACAGTGCACAAAAAAGGCGGCGGAATAATCCGCCGCCTGATTAAAAAACCGGGTTACTTTTTCTTGCCACCCGCCGTCACCGTGATGGTGATTTTCTCTGAAACCACCGGCGGGTTGTGCGGGATGTGCGCGTAATCCGCAAACACCAATTGCAACGTGTGCTTGCCCGGCGGCAAATCCAGCGTCACCTCCGTTTGGCCGCCACCGAAATGCTTCAGCGTATCCGAAGCCACCAAGGGCAGCCCCATCGCCGGCATTTTCTCAGCGTCGATTAACAAATGATGATGTCCCGTGTTCGGCATCGGTTTGCCATCGGGCAGCACCAAGCCCGCCGGGCACACGCCCATGCCCTTAAGGCCGAAGGCTACCCGTACCGGGCCTTTCACCGTTTTGCCGTCACGCGGGAAAATGATCATCACCTTCGCGCCCTTGGGCGAGGGTTGGCGTGGGATTTTATCTTCCGCCACCACAGGCATAAGCAGGCTGCAGGCGAGAATAGAAAAGAGGATTTTTTTCATGAGAATATTGATTTCTTCCGTAGGGGTTGTGAGGTTTAAAACGGTTCACCGGCATTGTGCCCAAGGCCCGCCCCGGCGCAAGCCAAAGTTTGGAAAAATGAAAGGCAGAAATGAGTATCGACGCTTAGGCCTCTGCGTCCGGTTCTGGAGTTTCAGCCGCCTCCGCTCCGGGCAGCGGTTGCTGCTGCGGGGCGTTCTGTTGTTCGTACAAGCTCAAGTGCAATTCCGTGAACACCCCGCGCATAAACCAACGTGCCACGATCGCAAACGCCAGCGCCGCCACGCAGCCGCGCATGATCGAGATCCCCCAATCATTGCCCGCTAAGTGGTTAAGCGCCAGCACCAGCAAAAAGCCCGCGCCGCCCGCATGAATCAAATAATGTGACATAGTGTCCGCGCCCAATTAACCATGAAAAACGACCCTACGCAAGGGGCGGATTGGGGGTTTTCGATAAAAAAATCACGGGAAATGAATGGGCAATTACACCTATTTTTGTGGGCTAAACGGCTAATCCGGTGGCGGACTTTGAAAATAAATGCAATAAATTTAAAGATTTCGGGTCTGGAATGCGAATTATATAGTGATAACTCAAAACAAAAACCGGCCCGAAGGCCGGTTTAAGAAACGCTTTCAATCATGGTGTGACCGCGTAACGGTCAGGGAGCCAGACTGCGTTATCTAACTTTGTCTTGATTCCGCAAACAGTATAGAGAGCCAAATCATGAATGACAACCCAAAAAACAACGGAAATTCCAACGGCGCAAGTCACACCTCACACGACCCCAACGCCAACCTCCACCTCGCCTTCGACGTCGGCCATAGCTCCATCGGCTGGGCGGTGCTCGATGCTCCCGCTGATGCGGAGGTGCTCGGCTGTGGCTCGGTGATCTTTCGCGCGGATGATTGTCTTGCGAGTGACCGCCGCGCCTTTCGGCGGCAGCGTCGGCACATCCGCAGCACGCGCCAACGGATTGCGCGCCTGAAAGTTCTGCTGCGGCACCTGGGCGTGTTGACTGAGGCGGAATTGAATGTGCCCGGCTGTGCTTGGCCGTGGATGTTGGCGGCGCGGGTGTTGCGGGGCGGCAAGGCGCTTTCGTGGACGGAGCTGTGGGATGTGTTGCGCTGGTACGCGCACAATCGCGGCTACGATGGCAACCGGCGCTGGAGCCGCGTGGAGAGTGAAAATGCGGTGGATACCGAGAAAGTGCAAAACGCCAACGCATTGATGGAGGAACACGGAACCGAATCGATGGCGGAAACGATTTGCGCGGTGAGCGGGATTGATCCGCTGGGCAAAAAACGCTCGGCGGCGGTGGCGCCGAAGGATCGGTTCAAGAGCCAAAACGCTGCGTTCGATCGCGACGTGGTGCGCGGTGAAATGCAGCGCGTGCTGGAGGCGCACGCGGGCCAGTTGGACAAGCTTGATGCCGACGTCATCCGCTGCCTCATCGGCAACGACCCGTGGGATGACGCCGCGTGGCAAGTCGTGCCCGTGCCGGGCCTCAAGCTGCCCAAGCGGTATTTCGGTAGTTTGCTTTTTGGGCAGCTCGTGCCGCGCTTTTACAATCGCATCATCAGCACGTGCCCCATTTCTGGTGGCAAAGTCCCCACGCGGCACGCGCCGGAGTTTCTTGCGTTTCGCTGGGCAATGCAACTGGCCAATGTGCGCGTGGCCGGTGCGGGCGAAAAGGAGCTGCGTCCGCTCACCGCACCCGAGCGCAAGCAAGTGGATGAGGCGATGCACGCGGAGGGCTTTCTGACCAAGGGCAATTTCAAAAAAGCCGTGCGCGAAATCATCGGCAGCGACCGCGACAACCTCGACACGATGCTGCTGCATCCCGATGCCGAGCGCGCACTGGTGCTCGACCCCGTGCGCAAGTTTGCTCACGGCGGAATCTTGGGCACGCTGTTCCTCACCCTGCCGGAGAACATTCGGCGCTTGGCATTGAATAGTTGGCGGCGCGGCAAACGCCAAACGCTGGCGGATCTACTGGCGCTCGCCGAAAAACACGGCTCGGATACGGGCGATTTTGAAACCGCGCTGGAGGATTACCTCGCCAACCCGCCCAAGTCGCGCGGCAAAAAGAAAGCCCCGCCGCCCACGCGCGAAAGTGTTCTCAACAAAAATCATTTTTACCCTCGTGGCGCACCGGGCCGAGGACCCTACACCCGCACGGTGATGGCCCAAGCGGCGGCCGAGGCGATGGCCGGCGGCGATCCGCGCGAGGAAGGCGGTTGCCTTTATGTGACCGATGAATTGAGGCACGCGCAACTCAACCGTCCGTTGGCCGAGCAAACCAATAACCATCTCGTGCGCCATCGGCTGCTGATGCTCGGGCGGGTACTCGAGGATGTGGTGGCGGAATACGCCGATGGCGACAAAAGCAAAATCGCCCGCGCCGTCATCGAAGTAAACCGCGACGTGCGCGAGCTGTCCGGCAAGAGCGCCAAACAAGTTGCGCAGGATCTCGGCCTGCGCCTTGCCAATCACAAATCCGTTTCCAAAAAACTGGAGGAAGAAATGGCCGCGCTCGGCAAACCCATCACTGCCAGCCTCATCCGCAAGGCCCGCGTGGCGGATGACCTCGACTGGACCTGCCCCTTCACTGGCAAGCGATTTGATGTGCCGCAGCTGGTGCACGGCGCCGTGGACCGCGAGCACATTATCCCGCGCTCGTTGCGCCCCACCGATGCGCTCGATGCGTTGGTAATGACCTTCTCCGCCGTGAACCATATGAAAGGTAAACGTACCGCGTTGCAGTTCATTGAGGAAGAAGGCGGCAATGCCGTGCAAGGCGCGCCCCATCTCACGTTATTTACGCCGACTCAGTACAAAAAATTTGTGGACAAGCTCGAGACCTTTAAAGGCCACGACGATGACAAGAAACGGAAGAAGCGCCGCAAGGATTGGCTGTTGCTCGCCGACTACGAGGAAAAGGAATTCACCCCCGGCGACCTCACGCAGACCAGCCAAATCGTGCGGCTCGGCGCGCAGGTCATCCAGCGGCATTTTCAGGAATGCGAAAAACCGCCGCGCGTCATTTCATTGCCCGGCAGCGTCACCGGCGAAGTGCGCAAGGCGTGGCGTCTCACCGGCACCCTTGCCGTGGCCAACCCGCAAGTGCTTAACGAAGATGGCAGCACCAAGACCAAAACCGAGATTCGCGGCATCACCCATCTGCACCATGCCTTGGACGCCTGCGTGCTGGGCCTCGCCGCCCATTTCATCCCCAACAACGGCCGCGTGTGGCAGCTCATCGTCAAGCGCCGCCTCAATCCCGCCGAGCAAAACGAGCTGTTGCAACTCGGCGTGTACAGCCGCGATGCCGATGGACGCGTGCATCTGCGCGACCTCGCCGATCATCGTAAAGAACAAATCACCCACCGCCTCGCCGAACGCCGCGTGGTGCAGCACCTCCCCGCCCGGATGACCGGCCTGCGCGTGGAGCAAAATACCTGGCGCGTGGAGCAAGTGGAAGACGGCGTGGCCACCCTTAGCCAGCGCATCCGTGGCGAGGATGGCACCCTGCCCGCCACCAAACAAACCACCGAGAAAACCATCAAGCTCCTCGGCCCCGACCCGGTGCCCGGCAGCGAGGGCAAACTCGCCGCCCTGAAAGGTGCGCTCGTCATCCCCGAGAATTTTGGTGCTGCCATTCTCGATAACGCAAAAGAGGGGAAGCCATTGTTCGAGATTGTTCCCTTTCACAAGGTTTGGCCAAGATTGCAGAAAATTAAAGAACGCAATGGGAACAAATTCCCGCGTGTTATTCGAAATGGGCAGATAATAAAAATAACTGGTCACCAAAAATCTGGCTTGTGGATGGTTCGGAGTGTGAAGCATTCACTCAAGTTAGATTTAACCAAGCCAGATGTAATCAAGGTTGCATCTTCCGGCTATGGGATATGGCGTGAAGTTTCACTCGTGACACTTGGGCCCGGGAAAATTGAACTAATGCAACCATCGTTTGCAGGTGTCGTGGCGGAGAATGACGGGAAATGATGGTTCGCGATGTCGTATCACATTGTAAACATAGACAGCCCCAAGTGCTCGCTGAGCTGCCGCGATGGCCAGCTCACTTGTCGCAGCGATGATGGCGAGGTGCGGATGCTGCCGTTGGAGGATATCGCCTCCATCATCATCACCAGTTTCTCCGCCCACCTCCACAGCCACCTGCTACTCGAGGCCGCCAAGCACGGCGTGGCGCTCATCATCTGCGAAACCTTCAAACCCGTCAGCCTCCTGCTCCCTGCTAATCGAGCCACCGACACACTGCTCACCCGCGCCCAGGTGGATTTGGCCGAACCCCTGCGCCGCGAGCTGTGGCAGCGCACCGTGGATGCCAAGTGCGCCAACCAACTCTCCCTAGCCACCCAACTCGCGCCGGAAGATCCCCGCCTCGGCGCGCTCGCCCATTGGGCCGCCGCCCGCCATCCCACACAGGAAGCCACCAGCGCAAAATATTTTTGGGCTATCCTCGCTAGTTCATTGAACGAGCCGAGCTTTGAGCGCGCCCGCGACAAGGGCGGCCTCAACCATTTATTGAATTACGGATACGCCGTGCTCCTCTCCACCGTCCTTCAAAAATGCTTTGGCGTGGGTCTCGACCCCACCTTCGGCATCCACCACGCCATCCGCGAACGCGCCACCCCGCTGGCCTACGACCTGATGGAACCCTTCCGCCCCCGCGTGGATTGGCGCGTCGCCCAATGGGTCCACCAAAACCCCGACGAGAAAAGCTGGGAAGTCACCCCCGAATACCGCCAATGGATCACCACGTTGCCGGTAGAAAAAATTTCCCATCACGGACGCCAGCTGCCACTGCAGGGCGTCCTGGAAAACACCACCCGCGGCTTTCGCCGCGCCGTGCTCGAACAAACCCCCAAATACTACGAACCATGGACACAAGGAAATTCAAAATGGGCTGGCTAATGGTCGCATACGATCTCCCCGTCGGCACCGACGAACAGCGCAAGACCGCGAGCGGCTTCCGCAAGTTTCTCCTCGATGACGGTTTTCAGATGATGCAATACAGCGTGTACGTGCGCCCTTGCGTCACCTTTGCCCGGCAGAAAACCCACATCGATCGCGTGAAAGCTCACTTGCCGCCTGAGGGCAGCGTGCGTGCCATCTTCATCACCCGCGCCCAGTGGGAACGTTCCTACGTTCTCCACGGCGCCCCCGCCAAGGAAGAGCCCCCTGAGCAAATGCCCGAACAAATCCAGCTTTGGTGAAACAGATGCCCCCTGTAAAACAGGGGGGAAGAGCAAGGAATTTGCCGGCCGTTCGTTAGAATGGCCGGCAAATTCCTATATTGTGCCCTCATCTGATTTGGAATCAAGGCAAAGCTGGCAGTATACCAACCCTCCTGCAATTCGCATTGTGCCCTCATCTGATTTGGAATCAAGGCAAAGCTCGGGGATGGGTTGGGCGATCCACGAAAGAATTGTGCCCTCATCTGATTTGGAATCAAGGCAAAGCTTGGCTTAAACGATAGCGGCTTTCGCGAACATTGTGCCCTCATCTGATTTGGAATCAAGGCAAAGCTACGGGGGTTCCTCTAGCGTCTACAATCAAATTGTGCCCTCATCTGATTTGGAATCAAGGCAAAGCCCAAAATATTGCGTCCAAGTCGTCCAAGGATTGTGCCCTCATCTGATTTGGAATCAAGGCAAAGCAGGTTGCTGTGTCATAGCTGGATGGAGGATATTGTGCCCTCATCTGATTTGGAATCAAGGCAAAGCTTTAATTTTGCGCGGGTTTCCTCCTGCCTTATTGTGCCCTCATCTGATTTGGAATCAAGGCAAAGCCAGAAATCGGCGTGCCAATACTCATTTTCAATTGTGCCCTCATCTGATTTGGAATCAAGGCAAAGCTGTGAGGGGCTGTTCCCCTCGTGTCAAAACATTGTGCCCTCATCTGATTTGGAATCAAGGCAAAGCTTAGATATCGTTTTTGATAAGTCGGACATCATTGTGCCCTCATCTGATTTGGAATCAAGGCAAAGCTGATATGTGCTTGCCCATTTCCTGCATTATATTGTGCCCTCATCTGATTTGGAATCAAGGCAAAGCTGAGCGAGCTTATGGCTCTGGAAATATCTGATTGTGCCCTCATCTGATTTGGAATCAAGGCAAAGCCTGTTTATCTGTCAGCATCTTTCAACTCCTATTGTGCCCTCATCTGATTTGGAATCAAGGCAAAGCGAAACGGTTTGCCTGTCAACTGATTTTTCAATTGTGCCCTCATCTGATTTGGAATCAAGGCAAAGCTCGGGGATGGGTTGGGCGATCCACGAAAGAATTGTGCCCTCATCTGATTTGGAATCAAGGCAAAGCCTCAAGGACGTGCTGGCCGCGCTGCTGTTGATTGTGCCCTCATCTGATTTGGAATCAAGGCAAAGCTTGCAATTTCATATATATTTTTTGGTTCTAATTGTGCCCTCATCTGATTTGGAATCAAGGCAAAGCCTGGATCTGTGTGCCCCGAGACGTCCCGTGATTGTGCCCTCATCTGATTTGGAATCAAGGCAAAGCATGGGCGCCGAACGGGCTGGATGCGCCATATTGTGCCCTCATCTGATTTGGAATCAAGGCAAAGCTTTAATTTTGCGCGGGTTTCCTCCTGCCTTATTGTGCCCTCATCTGATTTGGAATCAAGGCAAAGCCACTTCCCGAAGGGCCACGGATACACGGATATTGTGCCCTCATCTGATTTGGAATCAAGGCAAAGCGACCGATGCAGACAGATCCATCTGCGCGCAATTGTGCCCTCATCTGATTTGGAATCAAGGCAAAGCGGGCCCACCGGTGGCTTGC
>JACKQG010001543.1_pt2 | contig 12032 bp, 9 predicted proteins | sample 8237621 | NCBI WGS metagenome assembly JACKQG01 (sample SAMN15677084, study PRJNA649215) | marine metagenome | biome: marine; feature: Black Sea; material: saline water; isolation source: suspended particulate matter (SPM) from the Black Sea western gyre | collected 2013-06-09/2013-06-10 | depth...
TCTCCGTTCCCCTAATTCTCCGTCTCATCAAGGTCGCTCAACATTTTTTTAGCCTGCATATCTTCAGGGTTTCTCTCTACCCAAGAAGTGAGGACGTCTTTATATGGCTCTTCTAAGTCCATCTCTTTATAGATTAACACAAGCGATGAAACGATCTCGGTAAAGCTTTTTTTCCATTCATTCCATGATTTTTGTGAAAGCCCGGATTTTTGCAGTCCGCGTTTTTTGATCATGTTTTCTTGGTGTAAATACGAAGCATAGAGTGTCTCAAAAATCTCCCGCGCATTGTCGTAATCCCTTAGCTCTTGAACGTAGGTTTGCCCATATCGAATCATTTCACTAACGGACAAATTCTTCCGCGTAGAAATATCATCTAAAATAGATTTGAATCGGTCATTGTTTCCGAGCTGACCATAGAGCATTCCAATTTGAAAATAGAGCTCTCGAGATTCAATTAATATGGTGTGTTCAGGGATGTTTTTGGACATTTGATTCAAGGTGGCAAGAGCTTTTGATCTCAATTCTTCAACTTGAACAGGGTCAGAATCCTGTTTTCGGTTCTCTCGTTGGAATTGCAAAAAGTAATGCACAGCCAATTGCCAATACGCACTGCGATAGTTTTGTAAAAGGCGAATAATCTGGGGATTGTAATACACGTCCTCATTGCCGAGGTTTCTAAATAGGTAACCGGGTTGATACTCGTGTGACCAATATGTTTTTTCCGGATCAGACTTCACCAGAAGTTCAGATTTAGAGGTATATTCACGAGACCATGTTTCATCCGCTAATTCGGTCATGAGGTATTCTTCCATTTTTTCGGAATCAATCATATCAACTTTGTGGCTGTGGACTCTAAAGGTCAACCCCTCCATGGATAAATAATCGTCCAACCCTAATCTGTTTGTCGGAGAAACCGTCACGGCAAAATAGACAGGATATTTCCATTTTGAATCATTTAAAATTCTGAGAATCATCATATCCTGGACTTTTAGTGCACCTCCTCCAAACGTGGGTTTCAGTGTCCATTCAAGATACCCAGCAGTATTTAGCGGGTCATTTTTTACCGGAATTCGAACTGTTTGGGTTTTCCATGGCGTAAGCCCTCGTGTTAAATCATCAATCTGAGAGTCTGTTAAACTGATAAAGCGCTCACCGGGCGGGCGGGCATCTCTAAGTTGTTTAATGTACCAAGGTGTATTGAGAAGGCTGAGATTTGCCACCATTACATCCTTGCGGACGCCTTCGACCTCCTGTAAATACCAAAGCGGAAATGTGTCATTGTCTCCATTGGTAAAAATGATGGCATTCGGTTCACAGGACTGCAGCATGTTGTAACTCATGTCCCACGCTACATAATTCCCCGACCGCTTATGATCATGGTAATTGGCTCGAAGCATCACCAGCGGGATAAATAATATTTGAAGCGCCAAAGCAGTGGCAGTTAAGCGATGTGCTAAGTCTTTCTCGCGGATAGATTTATATAAAGTCTCAAGGATAGCAGACGCCCCCACACCCACCCATATACTGAAGGCTAAAAAACTTCCCACATACGAATAATCACGTTCTCTTGGCTGCGGATTGTCTTGATTAAGATAGAGAACAATCGCCAGGCCGGTAAAAAAGAAAAGCGTAAAGACAGAAAATGCTTCTTTTTTATCTCGTTGAACATGATAAAACATCCCGCCAATCCCGAGAAAAAAGGCTAAAGGTAATCCAAACTGAGTCCAGTCAACACCATCTTCTTTTGCACCGGCTCCAAAGGCGGTTACCCCTCCATCAACAGACGGACCTCTTCCCGCAAACTGCCAGAGGAAATATCGCCAGTACATTTTTTTCACCTGGTAGTTTAAAAAATAATCCCATTGTTTTGTCGGGTTGTAATATTTGTATTTTTTTTCTTGTGAAGATGAATATTCACCATTTTGAGAGGGATAACCCACCGCTTCATGTTTTGCCGGAAGACCTGGATATCGTCTTGGAAATTGTCCCACCTGCCCATACTGTTCACGTTCCATATAAGAAATTGCTGCGCTTACTGTTTCCGGGTCATTTTCGTCGATGACCGGGTTTTGATTTGAGCGAATGAAAATGATGGTATAGCTTGAGTATCCAACAAAGACAAGAACCATTGATGTTAAAATGACCGACAGAAGTCTGCGCTTATTCAGAATTGCCCAAATCATTAATCCAAAGATGATTAAAACAACGCCAACCACACTAAATAATCCGGCAAACCCTGCCAGTCTAGGCAACCCTTTTATAATCCCATTATGGATGATGAAAAAGGTCAATCCGGTTAACCCCATTAAACCTAAAAAGGATTTCCATTCAAATTCCTGTTTTCTGAAATATATAATAAGAGCAATAAATGGGATTGCCAATAAATTTAACAAATGGACACCGATGGCAAGTCCAATCATGTAGGCAATAATGAGAATATAGCGTTCATTGCCGGGTGTTTCAGCACGTTCAGACCAATGTAAAATGAGCCACACGACAATGGCGGTAAAAAAGGTGCTGATCGAGTATACTTCTGCTTCGACGGCATTGAACCAATGGCTATCAGAAAAAGCAAATACCAACGCACCGACCAATGCACCGCCAAAGGCAACCATTGCATCGGAGGACGTGCGGATTCCACCACGCCAATGCGCAACGACTTTAACAATAATGAGATAAAGAAGCATGACGGCGACAGCACTCACAAACGGAGAAATGATATTTACACGATAGGCAATGTCCGGGCTGATAGGAAGGATAGAAAATATCCGACCGATAATTAAAAACAAGGGACTTCCCGGAGGATGCGGAACCCCAAGCGTATATGCAGTGGCAATAAACTCTCCGCAATCCCAAAAGGAGACGGTTGGCGCTAACGTGAAAAGATACACTAAAAATGACACTAAGAATGTGATGCCCGCCAGAATCTGGTTCCACCTAACGTAAGGAAATGTAATCACGAATTTGAATCCTTTTTATCAGTTGCTTTTTTATGTTGAACACCAGCAGGTGACTTTTCGTCGTTTTGACCCGAGGTGCTTTCGTTTTTCTGTTCTTTTAAATAATTCATTTTTAGCTCATGGAGTAGGTGACTAACATATGTTTCTTCTTTTTCGGAGAGGTTTCCGTCCATGCGTTTATAAAGCATGTCGAGCATATCAATATTTACGGAGGCTTGGGGAAGATTTTTTTCTAATTTATTTGTTATCGGGCTCTCCGTTTTGCCAAGGGCAACCCAAACACTGTGGACAATGGATGATATTAGCTGATCAAATAATTGTTCTTCTGTTATTGTTTTGGGTGTTGACATTCCACACTCTCCTGTTTAGCTCTTGCTGTTTTATTCTTGCTGAGTTGATTTGTTCCGATTCAGATAAAATCACCATGAACCTCATGAAACTAAGCCCGCAAATTTAGGTTTAATTCTATATTCGGTGAAGATAGAGATTTTATTTAATCCTCCGATGAATTCGTCACCTTTTTTCTGTCGTGGTTTAATGTGTGTTAACGGGTTGAATAACGGTCATTCTACAGTCAGAACAGCATCTGTGCGCAAAAATGGAAGGCGGAGAAAAGCAGAGTGAAACTCCCAGGCTTCTTCGCTAAAATGGTCTATAAGTCCGGCAGGAAGATGTTGAGTGCGAAGCAAACAAACATATGGAACTACAGAGTATGTACCCTGTGGTAACCCCAACGTTAAAGGATTGAAATAGATATCCATAATAAACGAGGAATCATGAACGATTAATTCAGGCTGCGTTACAAATCCCGATGATTTATAGGCTTTTATTAGTGTAGAATCCGAATTATAAACAAAAAAACCCGTATAATGAACGACGTGATTAACTGTGTTCTTCAAACATAAAAAACGCACATCTTCATTGGATGTAAGAACAGATCGCAAGGTATTGGGCCCAACGATAGTCGATTCCAACGTAAACAGCTGTTTCAGTACGATAGGAGATTTTAGAGAGCCATCGTTATTTATAATCGCCTGATCCCCAACAAATATTCCATTTGCAAAAACGATTATCAGGGAATCAAGAATGCAATTTTCAGTGTAAAAATACAGGGAATATTCCCCGGAATAACCTTCTCCTGCACCCTGCCCTGATTCGGATGGCAAATTAAGCCGGAAGTCTCCGTTTGTATCTGTAACCGTTCCGATATCGAATCCAGCCAGCCACACAAAAACATTTGATTTTGGATTGTCACCGGTATCTAACATGACATTTCCTGTAATTTTTCCGACAGTAATGGGTTTATCATCAAAAAGAGGATTGTGTGTGCAACCGTAAATAATGAGAAGTGCAGCACCAATCGTGAATGTGTTTTTTACGCTCATTAATATCGAACACTTCCTGTTAAATAATAACGACGATCCCGGAACGAAAATCCTGTGAGAATATCATTATCTTCAAGAAGATTTCGTATGCTGATATTCACAAGAATATCCAAGCCCCAGAGATGAAATTCTTTCCCAACATTTAAATCTAAATTATTGTAATCCGGAAGTATAATTTCAGAAATCTCACCCGTCTCAGAACGAGCCCATCCAACTTGTTCGCTTTCATAAAATACAAATGTTCCTATCGTCCATCCAAATACCGTCCCTGTGACATTCCCGGTTATTTTCAGTTCGGATTTATACGGAAACGCAGCTTTTTCCGGAATGAAATACTTGGATAATCCTGTCGTTATCCGGAAGTTATTTCGTGGAAAAAGGACGGAAAGTTCAGCCTCGATACCGGACAGTTTTGTGTCTGGAATAACATCGTAAAAAGGGATTGGATAGCCTGCCGGATAGAACATCCTTATTTTGTTTATATAGCGGTTGTAAAACAAATTTACGGAAGCACGGTGGGTTTTTATCTCTGGAATGTTTAGTGCCTGTCCGGAGAGCATGATGCCTAACGCCAGTCCTTTCAGTTTTTCCGGCGTCATAATGGTCAGCGATGTCGTTGTGGAGTCCGAGAACGGACGGCTAATCTGCTGCAGAACTGAAGGAAAACGAACGGTTGTCCCGTAATTCATAAACATGGTCCAAGATAGTTGTCCATTTTCACCTGTGAAATTTGAAGACAAATTCCACGTGAAAGCATCATTCATAAGGTGAGATGTATTTGTTGAGTCAGAACGGTTTAGCGTAGCGGTATCATAGCGAAAACTTAAATGTGCATGCGTAGAAGCAGAAGAATCGGTCAGGGCAGAATTTTGCATTTTTATCACGGAAACAATTCCCGCTCGCACATCGGAGAAGTTAAGGTTTCCACCAAAAGTTTCCATGTTTATCTGATTGACTAAACTATCTTGCAGTCCCAAATCGGAAGACTCAAGTTGCATAGATAATATTTGCTCAAAAAGTGGTCGTTTATACCGCGTTTTAATATTTGCTGTAAGTGTTTCATTTTCAATCCTGCGTTTGCGCAATAGTTGATTAAAGATAAGAGACTCATCCTTCACCAGATTCTGCCTTCCCAGAGATACATCTAACCATCTGTTTGACCAATCAACATTCAGCAACTCATGTATATTGCGAATGGTTTCATCTTGCCCGGGATTGTGAAAGATCGATGATGAAGCAATTCCAAAGAGGTTTGTCGTTCCATATTTTTTACTTTCACCAGATAAGAAAGCAAGATGATTAACGCCGGATGTGGAAAGAAAAACATCTGTCTCACTCTCATGAATTACTTTTCGGCTGGTTCCGTATTCCCGAAAACTATATGTTCCTGATAGTTTATCATTATGTCGATGCAGGCGAATCCCCCAATCTCCGGAATTATATGTGCCGAGACGCTGATGCACGCGGAAAGCACGAGTTGGCTTACGATTGGGAATAATATTGATGACGCCGGAAACAGCACCGGAGCCAAAGAGAGAAGAATGGCTTCCCTTAATAATTTCTATTCGTTCAATATCTTCTAACGGGATAAGGGAGATATCAAAATTTCCGGCATAAGTATTGGTGAGTTTGATGCCATTAAACAGCACCAATGTCTCCTGCTGGTTTCCACCGCGTAACGAAATCCCTTTTTGTCCGCTGATGGATTCGCCGACGTGAATACTGTGTTCGGTTTTCAACAAATCGCCGGGGTCAACGTAACCACGCAGTTTAAACGATGTTTTTTCTATACCGGAAATCGGTTGAAAAAGACCATCCTGAAAATTCCGGGAGATTTTTTGTTCTTCCACATGAAGTTCGGTGAGCGGAATTACCCGCGGAACCAAATAAAAAATTTTGTTTCGCGTCAACGATGCAGCAGTTAATTCTTTAGAATGAAAACCAATATGGTCAAACACGATGAGCGAAAGAGTGTCTTTTATCAAAATGGAAAAGCGACCTTGTGAATCCGAGACTGTTCCAATATTGGCTCCTTTTAAATAAATATTAATAGAGGAAATGGGACTTTTTGTTGACTTATTTAGCACAACCCCATTTACAAGTTGAGGCTGAGAAAAAAGAAGGAGGGGAAAAAAGAATGTTAAAAAATAGAGTTTTTTATACACGTAGTCAAAACAGCATTATTGCGACATCAGCCAATCGTTAATAGTTGTATTAAATTCTTCCGGAGAGTCCAATGGAACTGCGTGTCCACCGTGTTTAATCTTTTTTACCGTGGGATTATTACTTAACTTTTTAATTAGGGTTTCTTTTAGGTTGTAGTCTACGGTTTTATCTTCCATTCCAATCATTACCAAGGTTGGAACCGTTAACTCTTTTAACCTGTTGGCCACCCTCATTTTACCGATAGACCAAATAGAACCGTAATACGCCCAGCGGGGATTATTTCCAATTCTATCTAAAGCACGTTCACGAAGGTCAACTTGATGTTGATGTGGAAATGTACGTTTAGCGACCATGGGTGCTAGGGTTTTAACACCCAGGTTACGCACAATAAACAATCTGAGATTAAGCTGAAGATTGAATAATGTTTTCTTACCGCCGGCAAAAACAGGCGCATTAACAATTGCTAAAGTTTTCACTGTGTTGTGAAAATCTAACGCTGTTTGGAAAGCAACACATCCCCCCATGGATAAACCGACAAAATGTGCGCGGTCGATCTGTAAATGTTCTAACACCTCTTTTACGTCCTTTGCCATCCGCTCCATAGAATAATCTTTTTGATGGGGGCGTGGTTTGTCAGATTGTCCATGCCCGCGAAGATCAATCATTATCACTTTAAAATTGGCTCTAAAATATACAGATTGTGAACTCCAGTCTTCGACACATGAACCCAACCCATGTAAAAGAACCAGCGGTTCACCCGAACCAACAATTTGATAATTTATATTAATATTGTCGCTTGTTTTGATGTGAGGCATGGTTGGAATGTAAGAATATTTTAAATCTAAAAAGGAATATTATTTTATTTCCTACCACAAATTAAAAACAATGCCATTTGGGTCTTTCATATAACAATCATTCCCTATTCTTTCCCAACGGATGACATACCACCCGTGTTTTACAAGGTGGTGTTTGGCTTTTTCAATATCATCTACAATAAGTGCTAACACAGGGCCGGATACGTTGCTGCTCTCCATCAGATACAGGTGGCTGTCTCCGTGAGTAAGCTCACCGTTGTTAACAGGTTTGGCAGTTAATCCCAGTTCGCGGGTATATGCTTTTAATCCGCTGGAAAGCTCTTTTACGTGGATGGCGACATGACTACTGATTTTGAATTTTATTGAGATTTTTTGCTGTGATACTTGTATAAAATCTTTTCCTGTTTGTCTTTTAAAATTAACTGAGCATGTCCCCAATCATAGATTGCAAGAAATAAATTTACACTCATACCAAGCATAAACATTGTACCGTCACGAGGACTTTCGCGAAAAACCCGTACAAGATTAGTGGTGGTTATTTCATGCTGTCCAAAGAAAGTAAAATCCACCATAGCTGCTGTGATAATAGCAACCCCGCCCAATCGATACAGACGAATGGCGTTGGCGGATGAGTCCTCATCGATATAATTGTGATTATACCCGGGATAGATGACGGAGGTAAACAATTCTTTCCACCCTAAATGACGATTTATGGTTGAGAATTCTTCAAACGTCATTGAATCCGGCAGTGCCGGGATTTCACCGGACCGGTTCAATTGGATTTCAAAATCTTGACTAAAGCCAAACGACACGATGAATAGAAGGGAATAGAATATGCTTTTCATTGAAAATCCTTTTTGCTGGTTTAGATATTTTTTTTGATGTTTTTCCACAGAAGAAGTTACAGCTTGATATTGTATGTTTTTATGTTTAAATTCTGACCGACCAGTCAGTCATAATATGGAAGAAAGAGACTATATGAATAAAAAACAGTTAATCATCGAAGCGGCTATAAAAGTCTTTGCCAGAGATGGACTTGAAAAAGGGAAAATCGCTGATATTGCGAAAGAAGCCGGAATCGGGAAAGGCACAGTGTACGAATATTTCCGCAGCAAGGATGACATTTTTAAAGTTATCGAAGAATCTGTCTTTTCAGATTTTAATCTTGTTTTTAAAGAGCTGAATTCATCTACCCTTTCCCCAACGGAAAAACTCTCGACCCTTATGGAAACCGGAATGGATATGTTTATGGAAATGGGAGATATTTTGCTCATCATTATGGAATTGTGGGCTCAAGCCGGGCGCGGACATGTACACGGTTCTGATCCTTCATTATTTGTTGAATATTATGACGATTTTCGAAAAGGTGTTGAATCAATTTTGAGCGAAGGAATTCTTTTCGGAGAATTCCGTGATATGAACAAAGAAGGCGTTGCCACTCTTCTGCTGGCATTTATGGATGGATTGGTGTGGCAGTTTGTTATTCTAAATGATAAGAAAAAATTCAAAAAAGTGAAATCAGAAGCCATTGAATCATTTATGAGGGGTATTTTAAAATGAGAGTCAAAAGAGCCACAGAGTTACAGAGAAAAAACAGAAGATGGATTGCGTTGTCTCTTCTTCCTGTTTTGAGTTTTGGACAAATTCCGACAGGGCAAGCGGTTATTGACAGTATGGTAGCAATCATGTCGCCGGAGAACAGTAAACTGATTGTAAAACAAACGAATCATTACGATGATGGAAAATCCCGTACGTTCGTATTGGAAATGTATTCCACAAACAAAGGCGACAAAATGATGATACGGTATATCAAGCCCACCAGCGTAAAAGGACAAACATTTTTGCTACTGAATGACGGTGATGATATTTGGACATATTTCCCCAGAACGCGCCGTGTGCGGAAAATGGCAAGTCACGCCAAGAAAATGAAAGTCCAGGGAGGCGATTTTTCCTTCGATGATTTTTCATCTGAAGGCTCTTGGAAAAACGAGTATATAACGACCAACACAGGAAGTATAGAAAAATCTGGTGAACTATGTTGGGTTCTGAAGGCAATAGCAAAAGAAAATGCTGATGTGGATTTCCCTGCCGTCATCTTGTATGTGCGGAAAGATAATTACTATCCGGTTCGGATTGAATATATGCACGAAAAAGGAAACCCGGAAAAGACACTTACACTAACAGATATTCAAGATGTTGACGGTTATCCTACAGCACTATTAATCACGATGGAAAATCATTTAACCGGAACAAAAACTGTTATGGAAACCACAGAAGTATCCTACAGCTGGTTACCACCCAAAGGCTTCTTTAGTGAAAGAAATTTGAAGAAATGAAGTTGCCACAGAGACACGGAGAACGCAGAGAAAAAAATACAAATGGTAACAAAAAGCACAAAAGACACAAAAATAATAGTATGAGTAAAACGTTAAAAATACTCTGTGTCTCCGTGCCTCTGTGGTTTGTTATGTTAAAAGCACAGATGGATTTTTTTGGATATGCTGAAACCGAAATGGATCAAATACAACTTGAAGATGCAACCTACGATTTTGGGTATGGGAAAATTCGGCTGGAAGGAGAATGGCGGCCTTGGGATAATTTGCTACTTGCAGGAAACGTGAATGGTCAAACATATTTTGGGAAAACAGAATGGGATTTGCTTGATTTTGTCCCTTATGACTCCCTTTGGACGCCTGCAGGAATGCGGTATTCCATGCCGGCATCTATTTCTGATACACTATATTTAGATAACCTGTATACGCGACTCAACTTTTCAAAATTTGATTTAACCATTGGACGTCAGCCAATCTCATTGGGCACAGGGTATGCCTGGAACCCCTTGGATGTATTTAATCAGAAAGATTTGTTTGATCCAACCTACGAACAGCCAGGTGTGAATGCCATCCGATTGGAAATTCCATTGAATAATCGTTCAAGCGTGGATGTTATTATTGCCGATGACGATTCTTTAGAAACCGGCACAAAAATGATTCAACTAAAAACGGGGGTTGGAAGGTTTGATATTACCATTAACGTTGCTCAACGACATCATTTGTTTCCCTACTGGCGGTTTATGGATATGAAGATAACGCATACAACATCAGATTTTTTCGGCGGTTCTTTTGTAGGACAAATCGGCGAATTCGGGTTATGGAGTGAAGCCTTTTGGTCTATGGACGAATTATATGGTTATAGAGAATTTGTGTTTGGTGTCGATCACACTTTTGATAGTGGAGTGTATATCATGGCAGAATATTTTCACAATACACTTGGCGCCACAGAAAATGAGCTATCCATTGATAATTATATTCACACCTATAGCGGGGAAAGCAAATCTCTGATGCAAAATTATATTTTTACTATGATGATGTTTGCCTTCAATGATTTTATTTCCGGAAGCGTGATGGGGTTTGGCAATTTAGATGATAATAGTTTTACAATTGTCCCCCAAATAGAATGGAGCATCCTTGAAAACACAACTGTCAGTGTATTCGTCGGGCAATCTTTTGGTGGAAACAATACTGAATTTGGTGTTCAGGATAGGTCTGTAAGGTTAAGAATGAGATCGTATTTTTAACACACTTCGAAGCAAGGAAAAAACTCAAATGAAAAACATACTCATACTTGGCGGTAGCGGAAACACAGGTGAGAAAATTGCCGGTTTGCTTTTGGAACACACCAACGTAAACATTGTATTAACCTCACGTAATGAAAAGAAACTTCAACAAACAGCAGAAATATTAAATCATCCAAATCGTGTAAGTTGGATTTCAGCAGATGCTTCTGATAAAAATTCATTAGTAAAAGTTTTTGCAGGAATGGATCTGCTAGTCTCTGCCGCATCAACAGCGAAGTTCACGGAAAGTGTAGCACAAGCATGTATTGAAGCTAAATGTGATTATTTGGACGTTCAATATTCGACAGAGAAAGTCCGTATACTGAAATCAATGAATGCTGAAATTGAGAAATCTGATTTATGTTTCATCAGCGAAGCAGGATTTCATCCGGGTTTACCATCAGCGTTGGTAAGATATGCCGACGCTCAATTAGACGAATTGGAGTCAGCCACCACAGCCGGAGCGATCAGCGCTGATTGGAGCGACACAACAATGACAGGTGCGACCAAAACGGAATTCATAAAGGAATTGAATGATTATGAGATGATGTTCCTGAAAAACGGAAACTGGAAAGTCCCGGGTTTTTGGTCAATGCGTGATTTTCCAGTCATCGATTTTGGAAACCCGGCCGGAAAAAAAATGTGTGTTCCGATGTTTTCCGAAGAACTACGTGATTTACCTCAACAGATACCCTCCTTGAAGAACACAGGTTTTTACATCGCCGGATTCGGCTGGTTTACGGATTATATTGTCATGCCGATTGTAATGCTTATGATGAAATTATTCCCAAATGTCATGGCAAAACCAATGGGCAATTTATTCGCCTGGGCATGGAAAATATCATCTAAACCGCCTTACTACACCATGCTGAAATTGGAAGCCCAAGGAAAAAACAACGGAGAAAAAGCATCGATTGAAACGACGTTGAGCCATGAAGATGGTTATGCTTTCACGGCAATTCCGGTTGTGGCGTGCTTGCTGCAATATTTAGACGGAACGATTAAAAAACCCGGTCTGCATTGGATGGGGCAACTGATTGAGCCGGTACGATTGATGGACGATATGGAAAAAATGGGAATTAAAATAAAA
>JACKQG010006667.1_pt1 | contig 12029 bp, 8 predicted proteins | sample 8237621 | NCBI WGS metagenome assembly JACKQG01 (sample SAMN15677084, study PRJNA649215) | marine metagenome | biome: marine; feature: Black Sea; material: saline water; isolation source: suspended particulate matter (SPM) from the Black Sea western gyre | collected 2013-06-09/2013-06-10 | depth...
TGCTCTTTAGTGTTTTTAGCTTCTCCAAGAAATATTTCCCCTGCTCAGCAGAGTTTTCCACCATTTTTTCTTCCTTAAGCACTCGCAAGGCTTCACGCGCCACAGCACAAGCCAACGGATTTGCACCAAATGTAGATCCGTGTTCGCCTGGCTTAAAAAGCCCCAGGATTTCCCGGGGAGAAAGAACGGCGGAGATGACATAACAGCCCCCACCAAGAGATTTGCCAATTACAAGGATATCCGGTTTTACTTCTTCATGTTCACATGCTAAAAGCTTTCCTGTTCGACCCAGTCCGGTCTGAATTTCATCAGCAATAAACAGAATGTTATTACTCTCGCAGATTTTTTTGGCTTCTTTCAGGTAGCCCTCAGGAGGCATAATAATCCCAGCCTCAGCCTGAATAGGCTCAACCAGGAAAGCTGCTGTATTCGGATTAATCGCTGCTTCAAGAGCTCTGAGGTCACCGTAGGGAACTATAACAAATCCTGGGGTGAAAGGGCCAAAATCTTTTCTGTATAAAGGTTCGGTGGTAAAACTTATAATGGTCACAGTACGTCCATGGAAATTGTTAGAGCAGGCAATGATTTCTGCTTTATCCCGGGGAACTCCTTTTTTCTGATAAGCCCATTTTCGAGCTGCTTTTATAGCAGTTTCCACTGCTTCAGCTCCAGAATTCATGGGAAGCACCATCTCATAGCCGGCTAATTCACAGAGTTCTTTAGCTAAGAAGGGCCACTGGTCATTCCGAAAAGCGCGAGAGGTCAGTGTCAGGTTTTTCGCCTGGTTTTCCAGGATTTTTATGATTCGAGGATGGCAATGGCCATGGTTGACTGCTGAATAAGCACTTAGAAAATCAAGGTATTTTTTACCTTCCACATCCCAGACCCAGATGCCTTTTCCCCTGGTGATAACAATATCCAAAGGGTGATAATTGTGGGCTCCGTATAAATCTTCTAAAACAATAAAATCTTTAGTATCCATTCCTTCTCCTCTCACCTTGAGCACTCTCAGTTTATCTAACAATATCCTCAATTCATGAATATTGGCGGAGAGGGTGGGATTCGAACCCACGGTACGACGTCTAGCCGCACACACGCTTTCCAGGCGTGCTCCTTAAGCCACTCGGACACCTCTCCGATTTTATTGCATAAACTAAAACACCGAGAAAAAGAAATAAAAAACTATAGTAAAATTACTTCTTCTTGGCAGTAAAGACACCGTTAGGCTGAGTTATTTTAGCTTCTATAACAGCTCCAGATTCATCCATTACGAATTCGATGCTGAAACCTGCTAAATCCTTAAAATTAAATGTTGTCCCTTTATAGGGAACTAACTCGTATTCCGGCTGTCCTGGAACAACGAGATAAAGAGTATTCTCCCCTTTTATAAAGACAGTTGCCGTCACTTCTCCAAGCACATATTCTCCTGCGAATTTTTCCAGAAAGCTTTTCTCCATCATCGCTTTCTCAGGCAATCTTGTAAATATACTCTCTTTGACTGCCGGCTCCAGCTGAATAGTTAGACTCCCTATGTTTCCTTTTAGGTCTGTGAAAAATGAAGCTTTTGTGCTCATATCTAAAAGTTCATTATTGAATTCAAAAACATCATAGTGGTAATGTTTCAAGGTAAAAGGGATGGAATTGTATTCGGCTTTTAATAAATCACCTTCTTTTTTTACAGAAATAATTCCATATCCTGGATGTTCATAGTCGCCGGCATAATCTTCTAGAGGATGGGATGGCTTGGTATTCAGCTTTTGGTCTTTATCCTTTTCCTTTTTTGCTTTCTCAGCCTCCTCTTTTGCTTTATCCACCTCGTCCCTGATGCGTTTATTCCAGTCAATCTGCTTAAGCCCGAGCAGACGGTCATAAACATTGTTAGCAATAATCGATGGAAGGGGGGTTCCGCTCTTATTAGTAAGGATAACAATTCCGATGTTATCCCGGGGCATAAAAGTGACCAGAGCTGTAAAACCATCGATCCCTCCACCGTGTTGAAGCTTGAGATGGCCTCTGTAAGCTGTTATTCCCCATCCCATTCCATAGGTTGAGTAAAACGTTTCATCATACTTATAGGATTTTGAACTGATCATTTGAGGAGAATGAATTTCCTTAAGACTGGCCTCTGATATGATCTGCTGCTCACCCAATTTACCTTTATTTAAATTTAGATAAAGCCAGTTCGCCATATCCGTGACGCTGGAATTGATCGAACCGGCTGGTCCAACCGTATCTATGTTACGAAAGGGAATTTCTATAATCTTATCGTCTTTCTCCATGTATGGGAGGGCAAAATCTATGTCCTTCTGGGAATCATTCACTGAAAAATTACTGTTATTCATACCCAAAGGCACAATAATCCGGTTCCGGACAAGCCTTTCCCAGCTCTCACCTGCAATTTTCCCCACCATATAGCCTGCGGTCATAAACATGAGGTTTTGATACTGGTAGGTTGTGCGAAAATCCTTGCTCGGTTCTAGATACTGCAAACGGTCAAAAAGTTCTTTCCGCGATGCCGATGAGTTGTACCACATTGAGTCATGACGGGGAAGGCCGGATCTATGACAGACTAAATCGCGGGGAGTCATCTTTTCTGTTGCAAAAGGATCCTTGAGCTTGAAAGTGGGAAGATACTCTTTTACAGGCGTATCCCAACCCAGTTTTCCTTCATCAACCAGGATACCCATGGTTACTGCCGTAAAAGCTTTTGTACAAGAACCAATGGCAAAAAGAGTCCTGGGAGTCACCGGCATGCTGCGCTTTACATCCCGAAGGCCAAATCCCTGAGAAAAGACAACATTTCCATCCTTTAGAATAGATATACCAAGACCCGGGACTTTCCACTCTTCCATTGTTTTGTTAATAAATTTTTCAAGACCTTTCAGGTTTACTTTCTTAGGATCTTTCTTGGCGGCAAGTGGCGTGTAAACAAGAAAGGACAAGATGATCAGAATACAAAAAATCTTAGTTATTCTTTTATTCATGATGAATTCTCCATTTAGGGTACTTTTAAAATTGTGCTACTAAAAATTTTTTAACACTGATACTGGGTTTAAAAATTTAACTCTTTTTATCTATTGAGTCAACTTATTAAAATGGACTGTCAAGGCAAAGCTAAAATGAATGGGTCAGCTTTCCAGGAAACGTAGAGGATTGATTTATCAAGCCCTCTTATTAAGAAACCATGGATTAATATATATTATTCTTCTTGAAAAATTTCTTTGATTTGCACTTTGTTCAAGGGAAATATGTACTTTTTGATTGTTTTACTTCTATAATTAAAAAAAATTAAGGTTGTAGAATTCTTGCTGAAGTTTTTAAAAACGCCATATCTATCTAAAATAATCGGAAATTTTATTTTATTGCCAATTATAAATCCTCTCAATCGCTTTTCCATGATCTTAATGTATTTTTCAAAACCTGATTCATCCCCCTCTCTCTCAAAGGTCAAAATCCCAAGAATTGATTTTTCAAGACCTCTTTTATTAATCATCCCTGTAAATTCAGAGAGAGACTGCACACAAAGAGGACAACTAAGATAACCAAAATCAATTATTAAGAGAAATCTCTTATTTAAAAATTTTCTACCTGTCTTTACGGAATCTGAATCCGCGTGAGTTAAAAAAATAATCAAAACCATAAATAAAGTGAATAGAATTCTTTTTCCATAAATTTTCATGCTTCAATAACCTCCATATAATTTGTTTTATTAAACTAAACAAAGTACAAATTTCGTGCCAAGCGGGTCAAAAATCTCTAACTCATTGAAATAAAATAGATTATTATTAATAAATAAAAAGTGAATATGGAAAAATTGATAACAAATGTCACAGTTTTTCTTAACATCTACCCTAATTCATTCAATTCAAACAAATTATAAAAGTGTGACATGTCACAAAATGTGACATTAAAAAATGCCGACATAAGGTTAAAGTGGGCTCACTGGAGAAGGTTTTAATGTTAATTTTGAGGGGAAAATCAACCTAACAGGGTTATATTATCGAAAATAAAAAATAGTGTCGGCAGTTTTTATGAATAATCCAGGATGGTCAATTGCGAAATAAGAAAAAAAACTATAGATTAAGGATGATCTGTGGAAGATGTTTAGTATCAGAATGCCAATATTTATAGTAAAAATGAGTATTTGGAGGTTTACTATGCAAAAGAACTGCTTCTTTGTTTTTATTATTCTGCTTATCCTCAGTTTTATCTCATGCGGAACACTATCTCTTGAAAAAGAAGCAATAACCACCGGAACTCTTTTCGAGGAGATGATCGATCTGGTCAAGCTGGCCAACTTTCCCGATCCCTCATTTCGCACCATGCAATACTCCTCGTTTGACCGCCGAAGTAATCTTCCTGGCGGACAAGACTGGTTTGCTAACTCCGATGGTTTCGGTAAAGAGCCAATACCCAATTTTCAAAAAATACTCAAAGAGCCGGATGAAGATGGCATTGGCGAATATCTGATTTCCGATGTTAAAGGACCTGGTGCGATTGTCAGACTGTGGAGCGCTGCTATATCCGGGAAAATTCAGTTATTTATTGATGGGCAACTCACTCCTTTGTACGATGGACCGGCTAATGATTTTTTTCACCGTGTCTATGACAGCTTTCCTGATGTAAACAAACTGAATTTAGATCGTTTAAAGAAAACAATATACCAGCGCGATGCAGCCTATGCACCAATCCCCTTTGCAAAAAGTATGCGCCTGGTCTGGATAGGCAATCTGCAGACTATCCATTTCTACCAGGTCCAGGTACGTCTGTATGAGCCTGGCACAAAGATCATCTCTTTCTCACCTGAAGACCTATCCACCTACAGTGATGTTATCAACCGGGTGACCGAGGCACTCTATGATCCAGACCAGAATCTGGCGCCTCATTCCAAAGAACCTGCAGTGCCCTTCGAATCGACTTTGGATCCCTCTAAACAAACAGAGATTCTATCCTTAGATGGGCCCAAGGCTATAGAGGTATTATCCCTTCAGCTCAAAGCTGACAATATGGATAAAGCCCTGCGGCAGACATTACTACATATTCTCTGTGATGACTATCCCTGGGGACAGGTTCAGACACCAGTGGGTGATTTTTTTGGCGCTGCTCCTGGTATAAATCCTTATCAATCGCTGCCGTTCACCGTAAATCCTGACGGCACCATGATCTGCCGGTATGTAATGCCGTTTAAAAAAACTTTTAAGATGAGGATCGAAAACCATGGTGACCAGACAGTTAAAATTAAAGGATTTGTACTGCCTATGGCATTCACCTGGGATGAAAAGCGGTCTATGCATTTCCGTGCCCGATGGCGCACCAATCACAATTTAATTGCCTCTAACAAAGCGGTCCAGGATCTCCCATTTCTCCTGGCTAATGGCAAAGGGCTCTATGTGGGCACCTCTTCCTACATCTTAAACCCCAATAATGTACCCACTCCCTATGGAAACTGGTGGGGAGAGGGAGATGAAAAAATCTTTGTCGATGACGATAAGGTTCCTTCAATATTTGGCACCGGTTCTGAAGATTATTATAACTATTCGTGGTCCTCCCCCGATATTTTTTATTTCCCCTACTGCGGGCAACCCCGTAACGACGGCCCGGGAAACCGGGGATTTGTCACCAATTTCCGCTGGCATATTCTGGATCCCCTGCCGTTTCAAAACAATATCCGCTTTTTTTTAGAACTCTACAGCCATGAAAGAACACCGGGATTGTCCTATGCTCGAATTGGATATCATTACGCACGGCCGGGCTTGACAGACGACCATCTGGCGATTATGCCTGAGGATCTTCGCCACTTACAGCTTCCTGAAAACTGGCAGCCAGCCTCCAGAATGGGTGCACGGAATTCTGTTTTTTACAACGCAGAAAAAATCGTAAAAAGCAAACTTCACACACGATATGAAAAAGGAAGATTATGGGCCGGTGGAAAACTTCTGGTCTGGAATCCCCCAAAAAAAGGAGAAAGCTTAACTTTTATTTTCAGGGCTAAAGAAAAAGGGGAAAAACGGATTCATATTGCCGCAGCTCTTACTCCTTACTCCGGAAAGATCTCCATCCTGGTGGACAATAAGCCCACAACTTTAGCTAATAAAAAAGAGATTATAAATCTTTACCGACCTTTTCGCACACTGCTGCGAAATTTTACACTTCCACCCATGGAGCTTAAGCCGGGGAAACATACACTGACTTTAAAATTTGAAGGCGCAGAACCGGGAATTAAAAAGCCTGCAATCGGCATTGATTTTATCTGGATTCAAAAGTCCGGACAAAATTGAGGCTGCTATTATTTCCATACCATACTATATCTCTTTACTAGCGGGATTCCTTCCTCATCTTCCCAAATCATTGTATACATCTTGTTTTTCTTTACAACATAGAGAAATTCAATCTCTGGAAGAGAAAATTTCGCAATATATCTTCCCTCAGGATCAAAAACATCGTAGTAAAAATTTCCTTCCTTATCTTTCTCATACGTTCTGACATATATTCTCCCTTCATCCCCGGGGATAAAAAAATAAAAAGGATTGTAATTCTTTGGAAATTTCAGCTTAAACTCAGAGGGAACGTTCGTGCCTTTAATCATTTTTTCTTTTTCCGCATTTGATATTTTTATTGGAGTGTAATCCTTAACTATTTTTCGTAATGTCTTTCCCTCAGGGCTGACAACAAATATTTCATATTTTGAGGACATTCCCCACACTATATTATCATTTTTCATCACCCGAATATTAAGAACAGTTCTCATCATGTTAATAACATAAGGAGTCATTTCTTCTTCTATAGTCTCAATCGTAATGATAGGATTGAGGTCCCGATCAAATTTTCTTATTTCAGTCACAGTCTTTTCTCCCGGAATCGAGATCTGTGTTATGATATTTCCTTTAGAATCAGGAATTGTTCTTGAGAATCTATATTTCCCAGCTGAAATCTCCCTGAGACATTTTCCATCCAGAGAATAAAATGAAAGCCGGTTGTTGGCATAGTCATAGATCATGATTTCCTTTCCCGCGACCAAATACATCCGCATCGGCATTTGGATCTCTCCTGGGCCCTGCCCCTTTTTCCCGAATGTTCTAATATGTTTTCCATTTTTATCAAAAACCTTGATACAGATTTCTTTTGAATCTAAAACATAAATATTTTCTTCCTCATCAACCTGTACAGATCTTATCTGGGAAAACATAAAATCCTCTATTTCTTCCTCGTCTCCGATACACAGGTCTTCTTTTATTATTATTTTCTCTGGTGTCCCGGGTGGAGGAGCTGGATTTTTTGGGTTATACACAACTTGAACACCGTTTTCGATCTTGATTTTTATCTTTTCAACAGGGAATGAATAAGAAAAAATAAAGAAAGAAATAAAAACAATTATAAACAAAGCAAGTATTGATGGAAGTTTTTTCACGTTTCCCTCCCTTTAAGTCCGTGATGTTTATATTATAATTTATAAGAATTCAAAATTGAAGACATAAACGAGGGATTTGTTAAAAGCGCCAAAAGGAAATTCTTATCAATAGGTGTCACTGGCGGAGAGGGTGGGATTCGAACCCACGATCCCGATTACTCAGGATAGCGGTTTTCGAGACCGCCGCCTTCAACCACTCGGCCACCTCTCCTTTTTCTATTGTTTAAATACTCTCAGCTGATCTGACTCCACTGGAATGACTACTTCTTTGATGCCCTCTTTATTGAAAAAAAATCCTTTAAAATCCTGCTGCATTCATCAGCCAAAACACCACCTTTAGTTTCAATCCGGTGATTCATCTTCTCAAAAGGAAAATTCATGACAGACTCAACAGCTCCACTTTTTGGATCATATGCACCAAAAACCAATCTCCTGATTCTAGCGTGAACTGCAGCACCTATACACATCACACATGGCTCCAGGGTGACATAGAGGTCACAATCAGGAAGCCTGTAATTTCTCCTCTTCAAACAAGCCTTTCTAAGAGCAATTATTTCAGCATGGGCAGTAGGATCATTCCTTCTAATCGGTTCATTAAAAGCACGACTTAAAACTTTATTCCCTGAAATCAAAACCGCTCCAACAGGCACTTCTCCCTTTCCCAATGACTTATTTGCTTCAACCAGAGCCTGTCGCATAAAAAACTCATCATTTCTCATTTTTTGGGGAAACCTTTCGAGGCTAAATTTTACATTTGTTTACTCAAATATTCAAACGCAATTCCTGTTTAATAGCCTGTGTATAACATTATGTAAACTATTCATAAAAACTGCCGACACTATTTTTTATTCTCTATGATACGAGCTCATCACTTCGATTTTTATCAAAATTAATATTCAAGCCTTCTCCAATGTACTCATTTTAACCTTATGTCGGCATTTTTTCCCCTTCGGGCGAGTCGATATCACCACATCTGCATCATTACAGGGCATTCGCGGTGGAAGACCACAGCTTCATACCCTGTGCCTCGCATCTGCAGCAATCTCAACTCGTGAATAATCCACGTCCACCTGAACTATTCATAAAAACTAAAACCTATTCTGCAAATAAGCACATGAAGGCTTGTCTAAATTAAAATATATAAATAAAATGTACGATAGAATATTTTTGGCATGTGATATATCAAAATTTAGAAAAAGTGATAAGAAATGGAAAAGCTTGAATGTATCTTTTGTAAGAAAGAATACCTTTTAGATATTTTTTCCCCATTCTGTCCCGAGTGTAATGAGCCAATGCTCTGCCCTGCCCCACAGAAAAAAAGAACATTTTATCCAGGAAAGGCATCTCCCCTGGAAAAATTTATTGATTTTCTCCCGTTATCAAAGATCAACCTGGACCTCAGCTTAAAAGAGGGAAACACACCCCTTATCAGGCTTAACCGGCTTATGGATAACCTCAACCTGCCTCCAGTTTTTTTAAAAAATGAAACCGTCAATCCCACTTCCAGCTTTAAAGACAGAGGAACAGCTGTCGCCATTCAAAAAGCTGTATCCTTGGGAATTGAAAAAATAGGAACTGTTTCCACTGGAAACATGGCTTCTTCGACCGCAGCTTATGGTGCCAGGGCCGGTTTAAAAACTTTTGTCCTCCTCAAAGAAGAAACCTCCCTTGAGAAATTGCTTGCAGCGGGTATATATAATCCTGTCCTTGTTAAAGTCAAAGGAGATTACGGCCAGCTTTTTTATAAAAGTTTTGCCTACGGCAGGAAGCACAACATATATTTTATGAATTCCATGGACCCTTTTCGTATAGAGGGGTATAAAGTCACAGGATTCGAGATTTTTCTCCAATTAGAAAAAAGGATTCCCAAGTTCATCTTTGTCCCAGTAAGTTCTGGGGGGCATATCACCGGGCTTGTGAGAGCTTTTCTTGACCTGAAAAAGGAAGGCATCATCCAAAAATTTCCTACTTTTATAGGAGTACAGGCGCGGGGTTGTTCACCTATTGCACAGGCTTATACTACTGGGAAATTAAAAGTAAAAAGAATAAATAAAGCAAATACAATCGCCCATTCCATAGCCAATCCTGATCCTCCCGGAGGAAATATGGTGCTCAAACTGATCCAGGAAAATAAAGGGAAAATACTCGATGTCTCTGATGAAGAAATTCTCAATGCCCAAAAAATGCTGGCTGAACTTGAAGGAATCTTCTGCCAGCCAGCTTCATCCACTGTGCTGGCCGGACTGCTGAAACTCTCAGAGAAGGAAAAATTCGAAGTCAATGACCAGATTGTACTTGTCGCCACAGGAGGTGGCTTAAAAACTATAAAGACCCTGGAATCTTTTAAAATAGATATACATCAGACATCTCTCTCAAAGCTAGAAAATACAATTAGCTCGCTCGCGCATGGAACCTAGCTCAACATACAAAGTGCACAATGCGAAGCAAAAAATGAAAAATTGGAACTGGAAAAAATGGGGCCTGTCCCCATTTTCTAGCTGAAATATTCGGTTCAGTTTCTTTATTTCTTTCCATCAAACTTTAATTGTGCTATCATGACCGCACCTAATCCAATCAAAGGAGGTATCTATGAGAGGTGATTTTCCATCTTTGGATTTTAAGTTACCCAAAATTAGTCCAGGAGTCATCAAAATAATTGTCGCTGCAGTTGTCGTCATTATCCTTCTCGCTACTTCTGTTTACCAGATAGGGCCAGAAGAAATGGGAGTTGTCCTACGATTCGGTAAATTTGTAAGGACTACAGATCCAGGTCTTCATTTCAAGTACCCCTTAGGAATCGAGTCATTGGATAAAGTCCCTGTTCAAAGGCAGTTGAAAATGGAGTTTGGCTTCCGAACGGAACTGCCAGGAATAAGGACCCAATACAGAGTGACACCTGAAACAGCGAGAGAAGCCGTAATGCTTACAGGCGATTTAAATGTGGCAGTTGTAGAATGGATCGTCCAGTATAAAATTAATGATCCCTACAAATACCTGTTCAAAATAAGAGATGTAGACAGCACCTTCCGCTATATGAATGAAGCTGTCGTGAAAAAAATTGTCGGCGACAGTTCGGTGGATGAAGTAATCACAGTAGGAAGAACCAGAATTGCAATAGAAGCAAAGGAGGAACTTCAAAATCTTTGCGACCTCTACGAAATAGGCATTGAAGTCAACCAGCTCATTCTCCAGGACTCCAATCCTCCTGAACCTGTCAAGGCGTCCTTTAACGACGTCAACGAGGCACTTCAGGAAAAAGAAAGAAAAATCAATGAAGCCAAAGCCGAATACAATAAGGAAATACCTAAAGCAACTGGAGAAGCTGAACAGATGATAATGGTTGCTGAAGGTTACGCCATGGAGCGAGTTAATAATGCTCAGGGAGATGCCAGTCGATTCACTGCCATTTACAGGGAATATGCACGAGCTCCTTTAGTGACTCGAAAGCGTCTTTACCTTGAAGCTATTAATGTAATTCTTCCCAAAATCAGCAAAAAAATCATTTTTGACGAGAAGATGAAAAACATCTTACCCCTGCTGAATTTAGGAGAGGAGGTGAAAAAATGAATAAACCAACAATAAACTTACTAATTGGAATTGCGGTTTTTATCGTTCTTATCGTCCTCCTCAATTCTTTCTATACCGTGTCTGAGTATAAACAGGTGATTATCACTCAATTCGGGGAGCCTATCGGGGATGCCATCACAAAGCCGGGATTACATATAAAAATTCCTTTTATCCAAAAAACCAATTACTTTGAGAAGCGGTGGCTGGAATGGGACGGAGATGCCAACGAAATTCCCACAAAAGATAAAAAATACATCTGGGTTGACACTTATGCCCGTTGGAGAATCAGCAATCCTCTTGTTTTCTTCCAGAGAGTACGTGATGAGAGAGGAGCTCATACAAGAATTGATGATATAATAGACGGAGAAACAAGAGACGCTATAGCTAGCTTTGACCTGATCGAGATTGTCCGATCTTCAAACCGTGAATTCGAACTGACAGATGAAACAGCCATTCTTTATATCTCTGCTGCCATGATTAAAATCGAGACAGGCAGAGAAAAGATTGCTCAAATCATCCTTGAAAATGCCTCTCAAAAATCCCCTGAAATCGGGATAGAGCTCAAAGATGTAAGAATAAAGAGAATCAATTATGTTCAAGCAGTCCAAGAGGAAGTATTTAATCGCATGAAAGCTGAAAGGCAAAGAATTGCAGCAAAATACCGCTCTGAAGGGGACGGTGAAAGTGCTAAAATTCGCGGTGAAAAAGAGCGGGAGCTAAAAAGGATTCAATCAGAAGCCTATCGTACAGCCCAGGGAATAAAGGGAAAGGCTGATGCTGAAGCCACCAAGATTTATGCCAAGGCCTACAACCTGGATCCGGAATTCTACCAGTTCATGAAAACTCTTGAGACATACGTCGCAAGCCTGGATAAAGAGACATGGCTGCTGCTCTCAACTGATAGCGAATTTCTCAAATACCTTAAAAGCTCAGTAAAAAGATAACGAAATTATTCCATTAGTCGTAAGCTATCAGCTATAACATGCGGGTTTGATAAATCAAACCCCAATAAAAAAAAGAAGAGATTGCCACGTCGCTGTGCTCCTCGCAATGA
>JACKQG010006668.1_pt1 | contig 12029 bp, 7 predicted proteins | sample 8237621 | NCBI WGS metagenome assembly JACKQG01 (sample SAMN15677084, study PRJNA649215) | marine metagenome | biome: marine; feature: Black Sea; material: saline water; isolation source: suspended particulate matter (SPM) from the Black Sea western gyre | collected 2013-06-09/2013-06-10 | depth...
ACACCCCCCCCCCCCCGCCCCCCGCGTCCCAGCTCACGACCGCGGCCACCCCCGGTGGGCCACGCGCGGGCAGCGCCCCCCCATTTCGAGAACAGGTTCGGGGGGTGCCAACCCCTCTCCGCCCGGGTCGCTACTTGCCCGCCCGCCTCCGCGGCGACCCCCCCGACCCCCGCGATCTCGATCGCGTCCGCCGCCGCCGCCACTTCGACCACCACGCTCTCGACCACGTCCACCACGATCACCGCCCCGGCTATCACTGTCAGACGATGCGATCGGCTTGGCGCCCTTCGGAACCGCAACCACGATGCCTCGCGCTCCAGCGCCAAACACTTCTCCGGCTCCCGGAGTGACTACTTTCAGCTCTGCTTCTTCTACACCAAAAAATCGGCACGCCTTCGCGACGGCTTCAGCTTGGTCATCTCCGATAAACTCATTCGGCTCTGCTTTCGGGTCGTACATATTCGCTCCTCTCTACTTCAGTTGGTTAGATCAATGAATTGCACTGCGATGTTGGGCCAGTGCGCGCCTAACTCTCTTTTTCGCGTGACTTTCGTACCCACAGCTGGTGACCAATTCCGAGGAAGTTGCTGATCATCCAGTAGAGCACCAAGCCCGACGGAAATTGATAAAAAAGTACCGTCATCATCAAAGGCATGACCGTTGTCATCATTCGCGCCTGGACGGGATCCATGCCCGTCATCGGCGTCATTCGCTGCTGAATCAGCATGCTTGCTCCCATCACGATCGGAAGCACGCGGACCGGCACATCGAGGCCGGGAATCACGAACAACTCCTCGGGCGCCGAAAGGTCCGTGATCCAGAGCATGAAGGGCGCATGGCGCAGCGCGATTGTGCTCTGAAGCGCGTAAAAAAGACCGATGAACACCGGAAACTGCAGCAGCATCGGGAGACAACCGCCGAGGGGATTTACCCCCTCTTCTTTATAGAGCTTCATCTGCTCTTCGGACTGACGCTGGCGATTTTCTTTGTGCTGATCCTGAATCTCTTTCAGGCGCGGCTGCAACTCGCGCATCCGCTCCATGGACTTCATCTGCTTCTGCATGATGGGGAGCGTGACCACTCGAACCATCACGGTCAGGATAATGATTGCCACCCCATAGTTCGGAATGAAGCCGTAAAGCAACGTCAGGAACCAGTGGAAGAAACGCGTGAGCGGTTCGAGCCATGAATAACCAAAGTCAACCGACCGCTCGAGCCCAGGCGATATCTCAGTGAGTCGCTCCGGAATCTTCGGCCCGATATACGCACGAAAGTTTCGCGAGACCAACTCGCCGGGCATGATCTCTACACCCTCGTAGGCGACGCGCGAAACCGCGACCTTGCCTTCGATCACCGGCAGAAATGTTACGCGCGCAACCGAAGCACTTGTTTCATTCGGGATCAAACCCGCGAAGAAGTATCGGTTCGAAACGCCGGCCCAACTTACCAAGCCCACGTAGGTAGAGGGTCCTTCATCGCCATTGCCCAGAAAAGAGAAAAACCCCCCTGAACCTACGCTAGGGACCATCTCCGTCTCAACTTCGTCATTGACAAGTGTGCTTAACGACTGCTCGCGAAAATCGTTTCCATCGACCATTGCCGCTGGCCACTCAACGTCTATGTCGGTTTCAAGCGCGCTGTCCGTCGAGTTCAGAATCTCGACTTCATAATCGAAGACATAACTTTCAGGGTCGAAGGTGTAGGTCTTGCGAACTTCAATGCCGCCGCGCGAAATCGCAAACACGACACGTTCGCCTTCACTCGATTCAACATCCCACAACGCCTTCTTTAGATCACCTATCCCCAAACCCCGAAGCGAGTTCGTCAGCACTAGGGTGGTGTCGTCGATGCGAGTAACAAGCTCGAGCGGCTCCGTCGTTCCCTCTTTCGAGTCGGCCGTATACAGCGGGTCGAGCAAACGCCAACTCGAAATACCGCCACCGCGGTTGTCGAGCCGAACCCGAAAGAGATCACTCTCTAAACCACCCGTCCACGGGGCTGCTTCATCCGAGGGCGACGGAATCAGGACATCAGGGCGTTCATCTCGCTTCGCAATTTGCCTGACGTCGCTCCCCGGCGCAGCGCCACGATCATCACCTGGCCATGCATCACCCGCGTCCCGCGCGGCCCCAGTGTCCCCGCGGGTCATCTCGGAAGCTATTTCACTCGCCGGGCGTGGGGGAGGGGCGTTGGCCGCCTCATAGGACGTCCAAGCGCTCAAAACCAATAGGGAGAGTGCGATTGCGAGAAGGGTATTACGATCCAACGGTTTGCCTCTCAGGGTACGGGGTCGAACCCGCCTTCATTTAATGGATGACATTTTCCGAGGCGCCGAGCAGCGAGCAGGCTTCCTCGAAGAGCACCATGACGACCCACTGCTTCGATTGCATAATGCGAACAGCTGGGACCGAAACGGCACGCAGGGCGTAGAATCGGTGATATCAATATCTGATAGGCCCGAATTAAAAATATCAGCACCGACCCCATGATTCCGTGGACAGGCGACTTCATGTCTTAGAGCCGGTTTCGGCGCTGGCAGCGAGTCCCTGCGTCTTGGGAGACTTCACCGGGCTAGCGGCCGCAATTTTCGAAAAGAGCTGGTTGAGTTCATCTGCAATCTCGCAAACCTGTTGGTCCCGAGCTCCTCGACGTGCGATCACCACGATGTCGACCTCGCCGCCGCAGATCCCATCGCGCGACGTGCGGAACCAGGCGCGGACAGCTCGTTTTACGCGATTGCGCACCACGGCGTTGCCAACGCGGCGGCTCACGCTCAAGCCAAGACGGGTGTTCGATGGGTGTTTGACGCCGCCCCGGGGAGTCTCCGGTCCACCGACCGGAGCTATCGAGACTGCGAAGTTCTTTGAGGAGACCCGTCGACCACGCCTTCGAATTCGAGCGTAATCGCGGGCGGAAACAATTCGATCCGCCAGTCGAAACCGAGCGGAACTCATCATCCTTAACCCTGCTTCGAGCCCACCGAGACCGTGAGACGCGCACGCCCCTTCGCCCGGCGGCGGCTCAAAATTGCCCGCCCCGCCTTGGTGCTCATGCGGCTTCGGAAGCCGTGCTTTCGCTTACGCTTGATTCGACTGGGCTGATACGTGCGCTTCATTGGTCATGCTCTCTTTGGTTGGCTTTCTTGGCCGCAACGACGATTGTTTGACGGCCTTAAAAACGCTTCGGATTTTTGTAATGGCTCCACCGGGTCCTTAAAGGTTTGCCCGGCCAAATTTTGTCTCGCGTTTCGATCTCTTCCAATTTTCGAGAAATGCTCCAAAACCCTTGATTCAACAACGATTTCGGCACTTCCGGTTTAGCGGAACCATCTCTTTACGCTCGCGGCCGCCCGTACTTCAACATCGACTTCATCGATCCACGCGAACACTTGGCTTTGCGACTTATTGCACAAAGCCCGGAACGCGAATGCATCTCGCGACCCAACTCTGGTACATCCTAGTACGTGACACTGTTTGGAAACGCTGGCTTCGGTTCGCGAAGCGGCGACACAACATTGCGGAAACATCGAACATTGACCTTCGCCGAAACGACCAAACGGCGACACACAACCGCTGGACAGGGTCCGGTAATTTCGAAGGTTCTGACCACCGGCCGTGATCCCGCGAACGCGGGATCTTATCCGCGCTGGCACCCACCTGCAACGGCACATTGCACCTCTATCCCGATCTATCTCAAATCTCGCCAAGTGCGAAAATCCCGATAGAACAGCGACAAAGCGCCGACTTATAGGGGGTGTTCGTGGTAAGATTCCCGTCAAAGTTAGGTGGCAAAGACGTAGATCGCGCCTATTAGGCCCCGTTTTCTACCCAACGAACGTCGACCCAACCGCGACCCACAACACAAACACCACGTTCAGTCCTTAACGCGACAAACAGGGCAAACGCAAAGCCTCAACGACATCGCGTAGCTAGATGAGTTTTAACCGGATGTCGGCCACTAACTCCTACTAACTCTCTCTTAAAAATTTTCAAGAAAACAGAAAGAATAGGAAGACGATGAAACTCACAATCAACAAGGGCGAGCTCCAAATTGGTCTATCACGTTTGCAAGGAATCGTTGAGAAGAGAAATTCAATGCCGATCCTCGCCAACGTCTTGATGAGTGCATCGAATAAAGGCAAGGACGGTGAACAGCTTCAACTTGCAGCAACTGATCTTGAAGTTGGAATACAAAGTTCACATGAAGCAAAAGTAACAACGGCTGGAGGCGTCACAGTCTCGGCAAAGAAGTTGTTCGAAATTGTTCGCGAACTTCCCGACGAAGACATTCACCTTGAAGCCACCGCGAACGGCTATCTGAACATCAAATGCGCACGCAGCAACTTTACCCTCGCTGGAACCTCGACCGAAGAATATCCGACGCTTCCAAACTTCACGCCGGGCAAGACCGCATCGGTCGAAGCCGCAGTGTTGAGTTTGATGATCGAGCGAACCATGTACGCAGCCTCGGTTGATGAAACTCGATACAACCTCAACGGTGTCTACCTCGAAGTGCTTGATCAACCCGGTAGGATCCGCATGGTGGCAACCGATGGACATCGTCTCGCAACTGTCGATCGCACACTTTCCGAAGATCCTCTAGGCCTAGAGAACGGGGTCATTATCCCTCGTAAGGGCCTCGGAGAGCTAAAGAAGCTGGTCGACGAAGATGATGCAGACGAGATCGATCTCGCATTCGAGGGCAACAATGGTCTCGCACGCAAAGGCAAGGTCACGCTCGTCATGCGATTGATCGAGGGCGAGTTTCCCAACTACTCACAGGTTCTTCCGAAAAAGATCGAACGCAATATAGTCATCCCCGGCGAGGACTTGATCCGCGCGCTCCGTCGCGTCGCGTTGCTTTCGTCGGAACGCAGCAAAGCGGTAAAGCTTGAGTTCACCGATGGACGCCTGACGATCAGCTCGAGCAATCCCGACCTCGGCGATGCACGCGAAGAACTCGACATCGACTTTGCCGGCGACGAAATTACGATCGGCTTTAACGCCAAATATCTCCTGGACGCACTCTCAACCCTAAAGGCCAAGGAAGTACGCTTCGGCCTGCAGAACGAACTCGCTCCGGCGCAGTTCGTACCGACTGATGACGACGATACGCTCGCGGTCGTAATGCCGATGCGAGTCTGATTGGCCGCTAGACCAAGCACGAACCACCACAAATCACGAACTTGATCAGACACTCCGCGGAACGCACAGATGCCCAGCTCAACGGGGACTGTTGCGGCCTAAGAGCGCGCCGATGAAGCCGACAGAATTACGCTTTTTTGGAGCCTTCGATCAGAAGCGTTTCCGAGACGAAATCGAGCTTGAATATGAAGCATCGACATTCGTTGTTCCTATAGTCTTTACGCAGACTTACCCTTTCAGTAACTTACTCACCACGGCAGTTTCCCGCCCGCGCTAAGCACCGTCATTTTGACGGGAAACTTAGCGGCGAAACGCTGGCAACTTCTCCGCCACATCAAGCGAAATTTTCAATTGACCGCGCTATCGCTGCGCGACGATTGTGTTCAGACAACTGCAGAGCAACACGGCATAAGACCGCATGACTCCGCAAAACACCGAAACAGAAAACGGCAGCACGAACCGCAGCACGACCCAGTATTCACAACGCATTAGAAGCCGAGTTAGAAGCCTTCCCCCGTATCGCGCAGCAAGCGCACGAAACGCAGGTCGGAATCTCGAACCTCAAGCACAGCAAGTACAGGGGATCACCCGAGCGTGACCTACGATGCAAGTTCCATTGAAGTCCTAGAAGGACTTGAACCCGTTCGAAAACGACCGGCGATGTACATCGGGACCACGGGTCCGGCTGGCTTACATCACCTCGTCTATGAAATCGTAGACAACTCGATCGACGAGGCACTCGCTGGATACTGCGGGCTCATCGAAATCGAAATCCGCGAAGACGGAAGCATCAGGGTTCGAGATGATGGCCGCGGCATTCCTGTCGACCAGCACCCTGTTGAAAACAGGTCGGCTGCCGAAGTTGTCCTCACCACACTTCACGCCGGCGGTAAGTTCGACGAAAACAGTTACAAGGTTTCTGGCGGCCTGCACGGCGTTGGCATTTCGGTTGTGAATGCTTTGTCGACGCACTTGGAAGTATCAATCCGTCGCAGCGGCCGGACATGGGAACAGCATTACGAACGCGGCGTTCCAATGGCCCCGCTCGTAGACGTTGGCGAAGCCAGCGACACCGGCACCACAATTACCTTTACCCCCGACACCGAGATCTTTCCTTCGGTTGAGTACTCGTTTGACATCTTGTCGAAACGCTTGCGAGAGCTCTCGTTCTTGAACGCGGGTGTCCGCATTAAGATCACGGACAAGCGCGACGATAAAGCCCACGACTTCTGTTACCAAGGTGGCATCCGCTCTTTCGTCGAGCATTTGAACGTCAACAAAACCCCGCTTCACGAAGACGTCGTCTACATCGCAGGCGAAAAGACCTTCAACGACCATGGTCGTGAAGTCCCGGTCGCCATTGAGATCGCACTCCAGTACAACGATTCCTACAACGAGAACGTCTACTCGTTTGCGAACAACATCAACACGATCGAAGGCGGAACCCACCTTGTTGGCTTCCGCACCGCACTGACACGAACGATTAATCGCTACCTGGCGAATTCGGTGAAGGGCACAAAGAGCACCGCAGAATCGGTAAGCGGCGACGATCTGCGAGAAGGCCTCACTGCCGTTATTTCCGTGAAGCTTCCTCAGCCCGAGTTCGAAGGCCAGACCAAAGCGAAACTGGGCACCAGCGAAGTGCGCGGCATCGTCGAAGCCATCATGTACCAGGAACTCACGAACTTCCTGGAAGAAAACCCACGCGTTGCGAAGCCCATCGTGGCCAAGGGTGTCGACGCCGCGAAGGCGCGGGAAGCCGCGCGCAAAGCGCGAGACCTCGCACGGCGCAAAGGCGCACTCGCAGATTTCAGTTTGCCCGGCAAGCTCGCTGACTGTCAGGAACGCGACCCTAAGGTCTGCGAGATCTTCATCGTCGAGGGCGACTCGGCTGGCGGTACCGCGAAGCAAGGTCGCGACCGCAAGACGCAAGCCATCCTCCCGATCCGCGGCAAGATCCTAAACGTCGAGCGGGCGCGACTCGATCGCATGCTCGCAAGCGTAGAAATTCAAGCCATCATCGCGGCACTGGGCTGCGGCATCGGGCTTGACTTTAAAGCTGAAAAAGCGCGCTACCACAAAGTCGTCATCATGACGGACGCTGATGTCGACGGAAGCCACATCCGCACGTTGCTTTTGACCTTCTTCTATCGCCAAATGCGTGAGCTGATCGACCACGGCTATCTCTACATCGCGCAACCGCCTCTCTTTCGCGCGGTTCGAAACAAAAGGGTCACGTACCTCAAAGACGAACCGGGCCTCGAAACCTATTTGCTCGATCACGCGCTTCAGAATGCAGTCGTCACATCCGGACCGGATTCGAACACAATCGAGGGCGAGGTCCTCGGCAAGTTGTTCGAAAAGGCCAGCATGTTTTGCCGAGGACTCGAACGCTTCGCCGTTCGCATGCTCGACGAACGCGTGATTAATGCAGTTGTTCGTAGTGAGGTCCACAAGGAAGAGAACCTCGGCGACCCCGAAGTCCTGTTGACTCAAATTGCACCACGGATCCAGGCCGCGTTCTCTCGCATTGACCCCGAAGCAGATGAAATTCTCTTTACGACCGAAGGGGGTAACGGCGAAGGCGACGCACGACTCGTGGCCGCAACGCGTCGCGCGGGGATCGAGCATCGAATCGTACTCGACAGCGAGTTCTTTGAGTCCACCGACATGCGACGGCTCTGTCGCCTTCACGGCGAGATCAAAGAAGTTTCACCGGCTCCATACCGCCTTCAGCTCGAGAATGACGACAACCAAGAATTCGGCGGTGCGGACGAACTGCTGGGCGTCGTACTCGACATCGGCCGCAAGGGGATCTCGATTCAACGCTATAAGGGTCTGGGCGAAATGAACCCCGACCAGCTGGCCGAAACGACGATGAACGCCGAAAATCGGATCTTGCGCCAAGTCCGTGTCGACGACGCGGTCGAAGCCGACGAAGTCTTTACCACCTTGATGGGGGATGTCGTCGAACCTCGCCGCAAGTTCATTGAAGACAACGCACTCAACGTCGAGAACCTCGACATCTAGAAGCCCAAGAAGCCCAAGAAGCCCAAAAAACCCAAGAAACCCAAGCAGCCCCAAATAGTTGACCCATTGGTTGACTCAGACCGCTAAACCGAACGCCATGCGCGCGGCGGTTAGCAAATAGACCCGAGCGAGGATCCATTGAGCGACGATCCCCAAAATTTCGAAACCACGGACGACGGCGGAGTGCCGCCCGAAGACAACAACTCAACACCCATAAATATCGAAGACGAAGTACGCAGTTCGTTCCTCGCGTATTCGATGTCGGTCATCATTAGTCGTGCCTTGCCGGACGTGCGCGACGGTTTGAAGCCCGTTCATCGCCGCATCCTCTACGCGATGAACCAAGAAGGCCTGCTTCCTAACCGGCGCTACTCGAAGTCCGCCGGTGTCGTTGGCGAAGTCCTCAAGCACTATCACCCGCACGGAGACTCCGCGGTCTATGACTCGATGGTCCGCATGGCGCAGGACTTTTCGCTTCGTTACCCGCTGGTCGACGGCCAGGGGAACTTCGGCTCAATCGACGGCGACCCTGCCGCCGCGTATCGCTACACCGAAGCCCGCCTCGCCTATCTCGCGCAAGAAATGCTGCGCGATATCGATCGCGAAACAGTCGATTTTCAACCGAACTTTGATGGCCAGATGCTCGAGCCCATCGTATTGCCTTCGCGCTTGCCGAACCTGCTCGCAAATGGTTCGTCGGGCATCGCGGTCGGCATGGCGACCAACATCCCACCGCACAACTTGAGTGAACTCTGCCGCGCCATCAAACACCAAGCGCGCAATCCCAACTGCAATGTCGATGACATCCTGGCCATCATGCCGGGCCCCGATTTTCCGACGGGTGCTCAACTCTGCGGCACCGACGGTGTGCGGAGCTACTACCAAACCGGTCGCGGTCATCTCACGCTACGCGCGCAAGCCGATTTTGAAGAAACAAAGCGTGGCGAACGTATCGTCGTTACAGAAATCCCGTATCAGGTGAACAAGAGCGCCTTGCTCGAACGCATGGCCGACCTCGTTCGCGAAGGCCGCATTGAAGGCATCGTCGATCTGCGGGACGAGTCAAACCGTGAAGGCATGCGAATTGTTGTCGAGCTGCGACGCGACGCAAACCGTGACGTGATCCTCAATCAGCTGTTCAAGATGACGCCGCTCCAAACGACCTTCGGCGTGAACTTGCTCGCCCTTGTAAATGGTCGCCCGGAAACACTGCCGATCCAGCACTGTATGACTCACTTCCTCACCTTCCGTAAGGAAGTGGTGATCCGTCGCGCGATCTACGACCTCGCCCAGGCAGAGGCGCGTGCCCACATCCTCGAAGGTTTCGAGATCGCACTCGACAACCTCGACGAAATCATCGCGCTCATCCGCGCTTCGGCGAACGCCAACGAGGCGCGCGGTGAATTGATGACTCGCTTCGTGCTGACCGAGCGCCAGGCCCAAGCCATCCTCGAAATGCGCCTGCGAGCCCTCACTGCGCTCGAGCGCGATAAAATCTTGAACGAACTGCTCGCGCTTCGCGAAAAGATTGCGGACCTAAAGGCATTGCTCGCAAGTGATGAGCGTATCCTCGACGTCGTCATCGAAGAGATCGACGAAGTCGCAGAAAAATTCGGCGACGATCGACGCACCGAACTCACGGTTGCGGTCGACGGCATTTCCAACGAAGACCTGATCGTCGAAGAAGACATGGTCGTGACGCTTTCGCATCTCGGCTACATCAAGCGCAACCCCATTACCCAGTACCGCGCACAGCGGCGCGGTGGCAAGGGTGCGCGCGGCATGATGACCCGCGACGAAGACTTCGTGCAGCATCTCTTTGTGGCTTCTACGCACGCGTACGTCCTGTTCTTCACCAACAAGGGTCGCGTGCATTGGGTGAAGGTTCACGCCCTCCCGCAACTCGGCCGCGCAGCGCGGGGCAAGGCGATCGTCAATGTCTTGCAGTTGGCTGAAGGCGAAGTCGTGCAGACCACGCTCCCGGTACGGAGCTTTAGTGACGAAGATGTTTCGGGTCACTTCATCTTGCTCTGCACCCGCAATGGTCTGATCAAGAAGACTGCCCTCAACTCGTTCGCGAATCCGCGCAAAGCCGGCATCATCGCGATCAACCTGACCGACGGCGACGAACTGATCGCTGTGGGGCGCACGAACGGCGACAACGAAATCATTCTCGCGACCCGAGCGGGCAAATCGATTCGCTTCCCCGAAGACCAGGTTCGGCCGATGGGGAGAAGCGCTGCGGGTGTTCGGGGTGTTGCGCTCAACGACGAGGACAAAGTGGTGGGCATGGAAATCTTGTCGCCTGACGCCACCATTCTTACGGTCACCGAAAACGGCTACGGCAAGCGGACTCCGCTCGACAACTATCGCGTTCAGCGGCGTGGCGGACAGGGCATCATCGCGATCCGCACCAATGAGCGAAACGGGCAGGTCGTGGGGATCGCGCAAGTCGTCGAACGCGACGAGCTCATGTTGATCACCAACGGCGGCAAGGTTCTGCGCTGTCCCGTCAATTCGATTTCGACGATGGGCCGTGCAACGCAGGGTGTTCGCGTCATGAACCTCGACGAAGGAGAAGTCATCGTCTCCGTCGAACCGGTTGCGGATGCGGGCGTGGACCCGGATCTTGAAGCAGAAAGTTCGATCGACACCAGTGAAGCGGTCGACGCCGAGATCGTTGAAGAGACTGCTCCAGAAGATTCTTTGCCCGAGACAGACTCCGACGAGAGTGAAGATTAGTTCGCGAGATGAACTCCGAGTCGAACGTCAAGTTCTCCCAGCGGCACAGGACTGTGCGGCGAGAGGTTGTCCTGGTGGAGGACGGCATCAAAGTATTGGTTCGAGCGCTTGGAGAAAAGACCGAATTCACGGTCCCCTATGAGACCGTGCTACGCGACCCGATCGAGTTCACAGAAGACCGAACCAGGACCCCGATCTTCGCCGGCATTGCGTTTGCGTTGGGTCTCGTCGCGATCGTGAGTGGTACGTCGGGACGCGAACCCGCCGACGTCGGGCTGAGCCTGATGGTGGGCGCGATCCTGCTGACACTTGCGGGTGCGGACCGGCTTCTGCAAAAAATTCCAAAAACGCAGTTGTTTCAAGTATCGGACAGCCAACCCGCACTTGTCGTCAACGCCGACGCCCCGAACCGCAAAGAGGTTGTGCGGTTTATGGAAGAGCTCAAAGGCCAGTCGGACAAGTATCTGGTAGAAACGTACGGCACGGCGGCGAATCGCGATTCAAAAGTCGGCCAGATCGAACGGCTCGCACAACTGCAAGAACAAGGTGCGATTTCCGAAGACGAATATGAAAACCTCAAGGCGGAGCTCGTGTGCGCGACACCGGTCGACGACACCGGCCACGGCCAGTACCTCTGACGCGTATCGACAGACATAACAAGACGCGAACCCCGAGGAGCACCAGATGAACTCCGATCGATCACGCGAACTACTTGAACGCGCACTGAAGACGATACCCGGTGGCGTCAATTCACCGGTACGCGCCTACGGCTCGGTTGGCGGAACTCCGCGCTTTATTGAACACGGGAAGGGGTCGCGCGTTTTTGACGTCGATGGAAATGAGTACATCGACTACGTGGGTTCATGGGGCCCGTTGATTGTCGGCCATGCGAACCCTGCGGTGCTCAGCGCCGTGCGCGAAACCATGGATCGTGGAACGAGCTTTGGGGCGCCCACCGAAATTGAAATCGAACTTGCGGTAGTAATTTGCAAGATCGTCCCCAGTATCGAGAAGGTCCGCATGGTGAGTAGCGTCACCGAATCCCCTCTGCGTGCCATTCTTTTTGCCCGGAGCTGTACCGTTCGCGATCGCGTTTTGAATATCGACAGTCGG
>JACKQG010006669.1_pt1 | contig 12028 bp, 6 predicted proteins | sample 8237621 | NCBI WGS metagenome assembly JACKQG01 (sample SAMN15677084, study PRJNA649215) | marine metagenome | biome: marine; feature: Black Sea; material: saline water; isolation source: suspended particulate matter (SPM) from the Black Sea western gyre | collected 2013-06-09/2013-06-10 | depth...
TGCCGAGAAGTTGTTGCGTCGATCTTTAGCCCTGCGGGAAAAAATATTAGGGCTTGAGCATTCGGACGTCGCCCTGACTCGTTCTGAATTGGCGCGCGTCTTGGATCGCCAGGGCAAGAGAGAAGAAGCGATCCTCTTGGATATTAAGGCACTCGATATTCGTAGCCGTGTTTTCGGTGAGGATCATCATTTAACTGCTGAATCAATCCAAAACTTGGCAGCTCGTTATGGAGCGCAGGGCGATTATGAAACCCAACTGGAGATGCTACTTCGAGCTCACCGAATCTTTACGGAAGCTCTCGGGGCGAACGCTCACCACAGCTTGGTGGTTTTGATCAAGTTAGGCAAATGTCGGGCTGCGCTAGGGCAAGAGGAGCAAGCTCGGGCACTCTTTGAGCAGGCGGCGGCAGGCTTGAAAGAGTTGTATGGTGAACTTCACCCACACACTATTTACGCGCAGAATAAGTTGGCCATTCAGCACTATATACTCGGCAGCCGTCAAGACGGATTGCGATTGAGCATTCGAGTCCTGGAGAATTCACTGAAGTACCTAGATTCTGAATTGCCAACGATGAGTGAAGCTGGAAGGTTGCGCATGTTGGCTAGCAATGGCGACCCTTACTACATACTCGTTGGGTTGGTCGACACACAAGCCAGCATCCAGCCTGAGCACTTCGACCTTTATTTGCGCTGGAAGGGCAAGGCCACTCGTCTGCAAGCGGCCAGTTTGAAAATTCGCCAGGGAAAGGGCGACCCCGAGTTGCGTGGTTTAATTGGAAAACTTCAGGTGGCTTCGAAAAGCCTGGCCAGCATGGTGCTTCTGCCTGCCAGTGAACAGCCACCCGATCATGCAGAAAAAATTGCTACGTTACGGGGGCAACGATTGATTTTGGAGCGACGTATTAATGCCAGCGCTGGGTTGGACCACTTCCTGCTGACTCCGACCACTCAGCAAATTCAACAGGCAATGCCGGCAGATAGCGTTTTGGTCGATTTTTACGCCGACAAAGAAGTCTTCGCCTGGGTGTTGGGTACGAGCGGTCCGCCGCAATTAATTGACTTAGGTTCTGGTGAAACCCTGCGCGAGTTGCAACGTGCCTTTTTGTCGGCCCGCGCCGTGCGTGGTGGGCGGAAACTGGGTGAGGATGATGCAGACCCTGTTGCGGCGCTAGTTGAAAAGTTATGGCTGCCCTTAGCCGACGCCATCGGCGATGCGAAAACAGTCTTCCTGAGTCCAGATGACTATCTGTGCGAACTTCCATTTGGAATCTTGCAACTAGCCGACGGCAGCTATTTGCTGGAAAAGCACCGCTTCAATTATATTTCGGATTCCACGCGCCTAGTGAGGGATGAGCAAATTGAAAAAGAATCCGAAGGTTCTTTATTGGCCGTCGGTGGAGTCAATTATTTCCGCCGCGACGATGTGAAGGCGCCAAGCAAAGAGCGGGTTTCTACACGCTCTAGAGTAGGCAGCTCCTGGAGTTCGCTGCCAGCGACTCGCGAAGAAATGCAGTCCTTGCGCGACTTGCATGAGTACATCCTGGAGTGGAAAAGTCCATTGAGCGTCATCGAAGGCAAAGCCGCCACCGAAGAACGAGTGCGGGCCGAAATGCCCGGCAAACGATACGTGCACATCGCCACTCATGGTTATTTTGAACCCGATCACCTTCCGTCACTGGTATTGAATGCTCAAGAAAACCAATCTCAAGCGCAATTAGGCGAACAAATCCAAGCCGTAGGTTTGCTACCTGGCTTGCTGTCGGGTTTGGTTTTTGCTGGTGTCAACGGCGACCCCGATCCCTCGCGCGACGACGGCTACTTATCCGCCGAAGAAATTCAGCACCTTGATCTTTCCGCCTGCGACCTAGTGGTTCTCTCCGCTTGCGAAACAGCGCTCGGCAGTTCCCGTGCGGGGGAAGGCCTGATGTCTCTGCGACGCGCATTTTCGGTTGCAGGCGCAGCCTCTGTCATCAGCTCGCTATGGAAGGTCGACGACCTCGCCACCGCAGAATTGATGAAGGATTTTTACACCAACCTGTGGGAGAAGGGCATGAGCCGCAGCGACGCGTTGCATGAAGCCAAGTTGCGCATGCTGCGCCGCAATCGCCTCGAAGAAAACGACGCCAAGCCCAGCACCTGGGGGGCATTCGTGCTCAGCGGCGATTGGAATTGACCTGGAATCGGTCGGTGCGTGGCTTAGTTGGAACTTAGTACACTAAGGGCGAACATGGAAATTCGGCAAGCCACAATCGACGATTTAGACGAACTGGGCAATATGTTTGACCAGTATCGGCAGTCTTTTCACCGCGAACCCGACCGCGCGGCTGCGACGGAATTTATGAGCAAACGATTGACGAAGCAGGATTCAGTTTTGTTCATGGCCATTAAGGATGGGAAATGCATCGGATTTGCCCAGCTCTACCCGACCTTCGCATCGGTGGCGATGCAGAGGATTTTCACCCTCAATGACATGTTCGTGCTGGCGACCGAACGCCACTCGGGAGTGGCGACGGAATTGGTATTGGCCGCTGAAAAATTTGCCAAAGAAGAGGTTGCTGTGCGCTTGTTACTAGAGGTTGATTTCAGCAATAACACCGCGCAAAAACTATTTGAGAAGCTGGGCTGGGAGAAGGACGAAGTGCACTACTACTACGAAAAAGACCTGTAGGCTCCTCGAACTCAACCGATTTGAGCCGCGTCGGCCGCGCAAGTTGAATTAGGCGCGTTGCTGGTTAACCAAGGGGAATACCCCGAAGCGCAGACACTCTTCACCGCTGCACTGGCCGCCTACCAAAAGACGCTTGGAGAAAATCACGAATACGTGACCATTGTTTTGCGGCACCTGATCAAGCTCCACCAAACCACTGGAAATGTAGCTGGAAAGCAGAGTGCACTGGAGCATTTACTTAGGGAAACTCTGATCAATTCGGATCGGCAAGCCTGCGCCGTAAACCGCCAGCATCTGCGTTGCTTCATCTCGGCTGTAGCGAGGCTACAGCCCACGATTCGCGCCTTGAATCTGACGATTTCCACTCGCAGTCTCACTCGCCCGAATTAATCAGAGCTCCCTTAGTGTTCAGGAGCAACTTTTTGGGGAGGAGCAGCCTCAGGTTGCTACTACATTGAACAGCATAGGTTTTTTACTCCAAAGTCAAGGCAAGTATGAAGCCGCACTGCCGTTTTACGAACGAGCCCTGGCCATTCGCCAAAAAGTTTTTGATCCAGGCCACGTCGATATAGCGCTCAGTGCGAATAACTTGGGATTTTTGCTTGGCGACATGCAACGCTTCGAGGAGGCCTTGATTTATTCCAAGCTTGCCGCCGCCGATGTTGACTCATGGATGGCCTCAAATCCGAAGGGTGCCCATGGATACGTTCTCAACTTAGGCTTTGCTCATTTACAGCTCGGGCAAACCAAACAAGCTATCCCTCATTTTCGTAAATCAGTAGCCATTTTGGAAACAACGCTGGACGAGGATTCCCCGGCATTTATTGCGGAACTCGCCTATCTCGAAGAAACGCTCGATAGCTTTGGTGGCGACGAATTCTGCAGTGAATTATCTAGCCGCGCGATTGAGATCGGAAAACGCATTTATGGTTCCGATGACATAGAAATCGCTTCTTTGTTGAACAATTTGGGTAATGCATGCTACGAGCTGGAAAAATACGATTTAGCTGAAGCCAGCCTTAAAGAGGCGTTGGCGATAAACAATAAATATTACGGCCAAAATCACCTGGAAGTGGCAACGGTGCTCGGTAATTTAGCTTTGGTTTATGAAGACCAAGATAAATTTCAGTTAGCACGTCCGTTGTTGGAGCGCAGTTTGGAAATAACGGAAGAGCTGTCGGAAGAAAATAGTGACGCACCTTCCATAGGTCGAATTAACTTGGCAATGGTGCTGAAGGAGCAGGGCCTTTACCTGGAAGCGCAAGCACTATTGGAAAGAGCCCTGCATGACCTTGAAAAAATACTTTCGGCAGATGATCCGTTGTTATCGGTAGCAATGGCTAATTTGGCCAATCTATATGTTTCCTTGAATGATTGGAATTTGGCATTGCCCTTATATCGGAAGTCGGCGGCGCTTTGCGTCAAGATTCGAGGTGACTATCATCCCGAGACTTGGGCTATTCGATTTAATTGGATCAATTGCTGCCTACGCGCAAAGGAGTATGGCGAAGCGTTGGAACTTTTGAACCATTTAGAGGCAGACTATCCTGGCGAACCGAGGTCGATCCTGCTCCGTGGTATTTTCCTTTGGCGCGCGGGTGATAGAGAGACAGCTAGGGATCATATGCGGAAGGCAACTCAGGAGTTGCGGAAACTTTACGGCCCAAATCATCGGCGCACGGCCAATGCATCTTTGATCTTTGCAAAAATGCCTATGGAGCATGGCGCCTTGGCTGAGGCTGAAGGCGAATTCGCATCCCACTTGGATTACAGCTTTCACTGGTTGGAGACTCAGCTGCCGGCTATGAGTGAATCCGGTCGACTACGATTGCTAAATATTTCGGCTAATCCCAATTCATATTTGCGCTGTGTTTCCGAAAATAAAAATGGGCGACCGACCGCAGCCTATGCCCGCTGTTTGCGTTGGAAGGGCATGGCCACACGATTGCAAACCGCCAGTTTGGCGACGGCTGCCGCCCTGCAAGAGCCAGCCGCTATTCGGTTGCTAGCGGATGTGGACTACCTCTCAAGGGAGTTGTCTCAGCTCATCCTTTTGCCAATGGCGCTTCAAGCTCCGAATCATGCCGCAAATATCGATGACTTGCGTCGGAAGCGAGTAAGGCGAGAGCGAGAATTGAACGCAAAGCTTGGCTTGGCTGAATACCTCCAAGCGCCGGATTTCAAGGAAATGCGTGACGCATTGCCTGAGGATTCTGTGCTTTTAGATTTTTATGTAGGCTCTAGAGTTTTTGCCTGGATTACCAAGCCGGGTGATGAGCCGATACTGCTTTCGCTAGGTTTGGCGACTGAAATACGCGAATCCATGCAGGCGTTCTTACAAACCGCGGCAGTTCGAGGGGGTAAGGCGCTGAATCCAACCGTGGCCGATCCGGCAGTAGAGTTCCAGCAAAAATTCTGGGCCCCGCTCGCCGACATCGTTGGAATTCGCTGCCAGCCACGCGCGAAGAATTGCAGTCTATTCGTGATTTACATGAATACGTGCTAGAGTGGCAAAGTCCGATTCACCAATTGGAAGGTAAGGCGGCCACCGAAGAAGCAGTTCGGGCCGCTTTGCCTGGCCACCGCTATATGCACATTGCAACCCATGGCTATTTTGAACCGGATCATTTACCTTCGTTGTTGGTGGACGCCGCAGAAAAGCAGGCCGACGTTTTCCTAGACCAGCAAATCCGAGCCGCTGGCATGCTGCCGGGATTGCTATCCGGTTTGGTCTTCACCGGGGTCAATGCTGAGCCAGACGCCAGCCGGGACGACGGCTACTTGTCGGCTGAGGAAATCCTGCATTTGGATCTTTCAGCTTGTGACTTGGTTGTGCTTTCAGCCTGTGAAACCGCGCTCGGCAGCGCTCGGGCTGGCGAAGGATTGATGTCTTTACGCCGTGCCTTCGAAGTCGCCGGTGAGGATACCGTCATCAGCTCTCTTTGGAAGGTAGACGACCTTGCAACCGCCGCTTTGATTAAGGATTTTTACACCAATCTATGGTGAAAAAATCAACCCCGCGGCGAGGCACTGCATCAAGCAAAACTGCAAATGCTGCATCGCAACCGTGCTGAAGAAGGAGAGGCCAAGCCAAGCACTTGGGGAGCTTTTGTGCTCAGTGGTGTTTGGCGCTAGCGAGTACCAATTTTGTGTTCAGCGATTGGCGCTAGCGTCCTCTTGACGAGTGACGATGGGTACGTAGCCGATTTCCATGCCCGCAGGCGGAGTGACGAACAGGGCCGGATCTAGGCGCACCAATTCTCCAGTGGTGGGTGGTGGCATGTAATCGCGATCGATCGGCCAATGTTGATGGATTTTTTCGACGAAGGCCTGCAGCTTCTCGCGTTTTGCTTCGCTCCATTTGTATTGTTGGAAGGACGGCTGATCAATGAACCGATACCACGAATAGGTGACCAAGGATCCATCACCCAAACGCACTTGTAGAGGTCCGCTTTTCGGCCCAGGCTTGCTCCAAGCACCTTTGCCAGGCGACGTAAACGGCTGCCCGCGTTCGGCCAGTTGGAAATTTTGAGTTAGCAAGCCGGTTTCCGTCGGCACTTCTTCGGCCGCGATTGCGACTCGTTTATCGCCGAGGTGCTTGTAGTACTGAGGGAAGGTTCCGACCGGGCTAGGACCATCTTGCGACCACTTTAGACCCCAAACATTGCCGTCGAAAATGGCGGTGTCGAAGCTCTTTTCAATCCCGGTCAGCTCATTACCAGCTTGGTCGAAATGCGGGAAGCGCGTCGTTAACTCGGATTTCCAAGCACCTGCTGGATCAAATTCGCCGCTACATAGCTCGCCACCGTCGCGCCACGTTTTGAAGGCGTCGTAAAGCGCGGCTTTGGAGTAATAGGTGACGTCTTGGACCAGAATGGAGCGACCTTTTTCGTCCACCGCAAAATTGAGTTTAGGGATTTTGGAATAGGTGGTTCCGTTGGCGGCCTGAACCGTGAATCGCGGCACCGTATTGATTTCCATCGCGCCACCGCCCATGTTGCCCGGACGCGAATCAAGGCCGCGGCCGTGCAGGAATGGGTAATCAAACAGGTCGGCAATTTTGCTCCACGTTTCGGGAATGTAATAGGCCATCGGCCCTTTGAAATTGGCCGTGCTCAAAAAGCAGGTCCAAGCTTGATCGCCGGTAGGGGCGACTTTGTTGGGGGAGCCAGCCTCGGCAGTCTCAGGGCCTGGGCTGGCATCTACACCGACCGGATCTGTGAACGGAAGCGCCATATAGGTGTAGCCCAAAAACTTGCCGTTTGGATTGCCCTCAAATGGCAGTGCGTCAGGCGGAATCAGCAGGCGATTACTCAACTGCGCGATGCCCAAGCGGTCGTCCGGCAAAGCTTCGGTGTCATAAAAGAAGGACCAGCCCGGCGAGCCTACTTCGTAGTCGTAACACTGCGGCGTTGCGTTCATGCTGAACTTCGGCGGGCCATAGCGAAAGCGATTTCCACGCCAATAACCCAAGCCGCCTTCCACGGTTTGGAAGACACTCTCCCAGGTCGGACCGCGCTCCGGCCACTTGCGCGCCAAAGTTCCTGCGGGCGCTAACGGTTGGTCTTTGTTGTCCGAGTTGTCCGGTGAAATCCACGCCCCAGCCAGCCCAATTTGAAAATTCGCCAGCGGCTTTTCGATCAATGGCCAAACCGCCGAATAAAAGCCCATGCCGGCACTGTATTCCGATTGCGTAGGCGGCCGCGTAGCCGAATAACCGATGTAACCATGCAAGCCGCGATGGTGCGGCGTGATCGGTCCCGCCAGCAATGCTTTGGCGGCGGCCTGACCGATCTGCGAATAGGTTTTGACCGAACCTAAGTAGTGATAGCCACCATTCGACTTACCGCGTTTTTCCAACGCGAGGTCTTCAGCACTGAACAATTGCTTTTCATAATCCGCCAAAAAATCTTTGATGTCCTGCTCCGACATCTTGCCGTCGGCGTTTTCGTGGTTCGGATTTTTGGTATTCAGCAAATGCCGCTTCTGACGAATGTCCGCGCGCTTTTGGTCCAGTTTGCCAATTTCTTCATCCCAATACGGTGCCGTCGGCACTACCCGAACATTGCCGACGAATTCCGGCAGGTCGGCGATGGCTGCTTGGCTGATCCGGAAATCCTGCGTGCCTTGATTCGCATTCAACCCGCCGACGCCCAGCACACACATGACGAACGGCAATTCCGGCGCTTCCAAATCCTGACGTACATCGCGCACAAAATTGGCAAACCACTCGGTGTACTTGGCAAAGCGCGGGGTGGCATGATCCGCCGGGACCTCCGGATAGACATTGCGACCTACTAAGTCATTGAAACCCTGAAACCAGATGAAACCAGCCAACTCATAGCCACGCTTCGGCTTGTAATCAGGATATACGCGCTCAATATCATCCAGTACCATCCGCACGTGATCCACCATTTGCCGATAGCGTGCCCCGGTCTTGGCCTCCAATTCAGCCTTTTGCTCATCCGTCTCAAACCGCTTGCGCTTGACATCATCCGCCGACGGCACATAAGGCCCCGAACTCGGCGAGCGGAAATCAGTGTGCATAGACTGTCCACCCCAAGCCGTTTTTATGATCAAAATCGGCTGCTGTAACCCTTCTTGCATGGTAATTCCAAAAGCCAATTCCGGTCCGATGCGCTCGCCCGGTTGGTCGTAATTGCGATTGACCTGACTGCCAAATCCAGTCGTCAATTGGCCAAACACCTCGCGGTTTTCGGCATCAATGCGCCCCGAAATCCCGGTCAGGTACGAAATCCAAACATCGTCGATCATGCGGTGATCGCCGTTGCGTTTTTTCATTTTTGCAAGCAATGGCTTGGTGAGCGGATCTTCGCCCATGTAGTCCATTACCCGAACATGGCCGTGGCCTTCCATATTGGACTGCCCAGCCATGATGTATACCTGCAGCGGCCGCTTTTCCGACGACTTCTGCGGGCGGCAGTCAATCGCCGCTAGGTGCGGTGAGCAAAATGCAGAACAAAGCAGGGCCAGGGACAGTACAGCAGCACGCTTGGGATTCATGCGGCTAGTCTAATGAATGCGCCATGCTCCACTGTTGCTTAAGGTACAAGTGTCCAGGTCTAGGGCTTGTAGATAAACAAAAATTCCCAGCGTATTGGGTGGCACATTGCTGGCGAAAGTGACGGACCCGGCGGCGTCGGCCAGGAGAATTGCGGGCACGGTAACTGGCGTGGATAATTCGGCAGTAATCAAGCCGCATGGTCCGGCGAACATGTTGGTCGGACCTTGGCCGGTCAAGGAATAGCCTATACCGACTAACTTGGCCGGTGTGGCGCGAGAAACAGAAATGGTGGCGACCGAAGCCTCGATGATGTTGCTTACCTCCAACAATGGCTTGCCGGGTAGCGCCACAGTGATGTTTGCGACCATGCCAGAAAGCAGGTGAGGCGAGCAGTGGTAATCAAACGAGGTGCCGAGCAATCCGTTGGCTTCAGCGTTATTCAAAAAGGCTTGGTTGAATACCACGTCATATGTATTTGGCCCAACCGTCGGTGCCCCGGATGAAAACAACCCATGAAAGGAGTCCACGCTGTGAAAACCATTAACCCAAACCCAATGCACGGTGTCGCCCAACTCAACGGTCAATTCGTTCGGGGTAAAGCGGCCCTTATTGGCCGAAAAGTCGACGCTTACGGTATGGGTGGCTTGAGCAGCGGCGCTGGAACTCAGCAGTAGCAGGGAGAAGATTAGGTGTGGCTTAATCATGGTGGTGGTGGATGTGAGTGATGCTTTGCGTAAATGCAAATCACCCGTTCCAGACTAGCACGGATTCTGATATTGCGGTGTTATTGGCTGGTGAAGCCTATGGAAAGGAGGGTAGAGTCTTCGAGCTCTTGAAAACTGCCCTCAAGGCCCTTGAGTATCGTCGCTTGTATGTAGATTCCCCAATTTCCAGAGGACCACCAAACCAAACCCGCAGAGGTGGATAAGAAGGTTTCATCAAATTCCTCCTCATCAAATGAGAAAAAACCGTCGCTATCGGCGTCACCCTGGATGTTGACGCGAGACACATTTTGTTGTGCCACCAAGTAGGGCTCCCATTGCCCGTGGCGGTAGCTTAGGGTGGATCCTGCATTAAGATAAAATGCGGTAAAGGTAATCAGCGGTGTGATCCCGATGCCGCCATGAATTGCAACAGCCAAGCCATCTTCTGGATTTAGCACCAAACAGCCAGCGCCCCTCCGGAACGATGATCCGATTGCCGGAATGAATCAGAGTTTCCCTAGTGTCATACGCGCTATTTCCGGCGCCGATGGTACGTCCACTAGGATAACTAGAAATGGGGATCATGCACGAACCAAGGCATGACATGAAAAGAAAGAACTGGAGCCAAATGAAATTCCTAATCATTACAAAGCATACCCGGTTTCTATAAATCAAATTGATACTCCTTTCCCATTTGGGTGGTGAAATCAAACCTTTGCTTGCCACAAATTAATGCCACCGGACCACCTAAGGTGGAGTGCAGTTTGCAGTGGATTAATACCCCATCCTTCCATTCTAGGTCCAACTTGAAGCCGCCGCGCGCTCGCAGGCCGCTCACTTTGCCCTGAGGCCACGCTGACGGCAGTGCCGGTAATAATTCGATTGCATAATCCAATGCATCATCGCCGTGGCGGATATGAGACTGCAATAGCATTTCCAGAATGCCGTTTGCCGCACCGAAATTGCCGTCGATTTGGAACGGTGGGTGGGCGTCGAGCATGTTGGGAAAGAGGCCGCCGCCAGTGTATTTGGTTTTGGGCGAGCCGGTCAGCCGCACCAACTGTTGGATCATTTTGTAAGCATGGTCGCCGTCGCGCAACCGCGCCCAAAAGTTAATCTTCCAAGCTCGCGACCAGCCAGTGCCGCCGTCGCCGCGGAAGAGTAAGGATTGTTTGGCGGCAGCAAAGAGGTCGGGCGTGCGCGGGGTGATTTCTTCGCCGGGATGTAGGCCCCATAAATGGGAAACATGGCGGTGCTGGTTTTTGGGATTGTCCTTGTCTTCCAGCCACTCTTGCAATTGACCATGCTGACCGATTTGATTCGGCGCAATGCGGGCGGCTGTATCGCGCAGGCGGTCGCGCAGTTCTGGATCCAAGCCCAACTCCTGGGCAGCCATCGCGGTATTGCGCAACAACTCGCGAATGATTTGATGATCCATCGTCGGCCCCATGACCAAGCCACCATTTTCAGGCGAATTGCTCGGCCCGGAAATCAACCACCCTTCCTTGGAACGCGGATCCACCACCAAATAATCGAGGAAAAATTGCGACGCCGATTTCATTGCTGGATACGCCGTTTCGCGCAAGAAGTCGCGATCCCCGGCGTACAAATAATGCCACCACAAATGCTGGCTCAGCCAGGCGCCACCGGTCGGCCAAATGCCGTGATTGGAATGATTAATCGGCGCACAGCCGCGCCATAAATCGAAGTTGTGGTGACATACCCAGCCGTCGGCGTTGTAATGCTTTCGAGCTACACTTTGCCCAGCCTGTGAGAGCTCGCCAACGGCAGTGAATAGCGGCTGGCCACATTCTGCAAGATTTGCCGGTTCGGTCAGCCAATAGTTCATTTCTGTATTGATGTTGATGGTGTACTTGCTTTCCCAAGGCGGCCGCAGTTGATCGTTCCACAAGCCTTGCAAGTTGGCTGGCTGGCTGCCGGGACGACTGCATGAAATCATCAAATAGCGCCCGTACTGGAACAGCAAAGTGCACAGTGCCGGATCGTTGCCGTCGGCAAATTGAGCGAGGCGGTCGGCGGTTGGCAGGGCGGCCGCGGGAGTGGATCCGAGGTCTAAATCCACGCGCTGGAATAATTCAGCGTAGTCGGCAAGGTGATCTGCTTTAAGTTGCTCATAACTAAGGTCGGCGATTCTTTGCAGAGCAGTTTGGCAGCGCTCAGCTGGGTTTGCATCGATCCGTTGATAGGAATGGAAGCTAGTGGCCGGAATCAAGATCAGAGTGGCCGAATCCGCATTTTTGATTTCGATCGATTTGGTATTCAAACCTTCGTGTGACTCAGTGGCGTCACCTTTGCAGCGGATCAACAAGCGCGCTTCGAAGGCCATCGTGCCCCGAAAGATGTGATCACGAGCGTCGAAGTCATTGACTACACCCGTAAGGGATATTTGATCCTTGCCCAAGCGCTGGCTTTTCGACTTGGCATGCTGACTGCTCAATTCGGCAGAAAAGCTGAGCATGGATTTTTGATTGGCCTGCAAATGCACCACCAATACCCCAGCCGGGTGGCTAACAAAGGCGGTGCGCGTGTACTCCACGCCTTTCACCACATATCGCGTGGTCGTCATCGCGGTATTCAAATCCAGCTGACGTCTATAGTCTTGTGCCGATT
>JACKQG010006670.1_pt1 | contig 12028 bp, 11 predicted proteins | sample 8237621 | NCBI WGS metagenome assembly JACKQG01 (sample SAMN15677084, study PRJNA649215) | marine metagenome | biome: marine; feature: Black Sea; material: saline water; isolation source: suspended particulate matter (SPM) from the Black Sea western gyre | collected 2013-06-09/2013-06-10 | depth...
CTGAACCTGATCATCTTTTTGACGTTGCGACCATCAGCAAGTAACGAAGCCAACTCAATGGCCACCAAGGTCGTGTCCGAAGTCGACGCCTGCCAAGGAACAGCATTGCTTTGATCGCTGAGTGTGAGCAATTGATCAAAGCGGAACACCAACGACTTCTCGGCGACGTCCATGCGAGCACGATTTGCCAGCAGCCGCAACCCGTCGCCTTGATCCACCGATACGACGACGTCTTTGAAGCCGCCGCGCGGATCACGCTCCTTCCATATCATGTGCAAGCCTTTGAAGTGAAATTCATTAGCTCCGGGATTCGTATTTTCCAACGCAGCAATGCGCGAGTGCAGCGATAGTTCGCGCATTTTTTTATATAGCGCCGGCATCACTTGCGATGTCAGCGGATAACTGATTGCCGCCAGCAAAACACCAGCCAAAATTGCTGGCCGCATCAACCGAGTCGGACGAATTCCGGCGGCGAATAGCGCGACTTCTTCGCCGTCGGCGGCCATGCGGCCATAGGTCAATACCACCGCAGTCATCAATGCCACTGGCAGAAAGTAGGGCAGCGCGTTGCCGACAAACAACGGCACCAAAGTCAGGACTACGCTTAACGGCGCGCCTTGGGCAGTAGAGGAGGCGCGCACGGCCGCACCTAGCGACAGCAAAAACACCATGCCCGCTAGCACCATGAGCAGGTGTCGCAGGATCTCTCCGAAGTATGAGCGGCCAAGAATCAACGGTGACTTATCGTAGCTTCGCGGTGCTTGCGGCCGTGAATGCTGCTGTTTGTAGGCAGCGGCCTTGCTAGCCTTTGGCATGCATAGCCTGCTGGCGACCAACTTGGACTACCTGCGCGGCCGCGCGGCGGCGGCTGATGTTAGGGATCCGCAATTGGCCGAGCTTTGGCAAGCCGCTTTGGCCGGCGACGGCGAGGTATTGCGCATTTCGCTGCAGCGCACGGTTTTCTGTCTGTCGTTGCCTAGCGGAAAATGGCTGCTGAAGATTTATCACCCGCGCCGCCCTTGGGAACGTGCGCGACGTTTACTCCGCTCCGCCCCAGCCGTGCGCGAAGCGGAAAATTGGCAGTTGTTGGCGCATCGTTTAAATATTGAATTACCGATTTTAGTCGAACAAATGCAACCGGCGCTAGGGTTGTTTGCACGGCCGTTTTGGCAAGGTCGAAGCGTCAGCACCGCCTTGGACAGTCCAACTTGCTTTAAAACCGTGGCCAAAGGCCTGGCGCGTTTGCATCACCACCATTGGAGTGACCGCGACCTTTCCGCAGATGACCTGCTTTTCGCCGACGCCTATGACGGTCAAGTTTTGCCATTAGATTTAGGCCATGCAAAGGTGGGTTTGATGAAGCCGTCGCCTGAAATGGTTTATCGAGATTTACAAAATTTCATTGCCAGCATTCCGGTGAAATACGCTCAGCTTGCCGCCACTGAATTTTTGCGCGACTCGCTGCATGGTGCATGGTTGAAAGATTATTCACAGGAGAAGTTGGTCAAGCGCTCGATCCGACAGCGCACTGGTCAAGCATGGAAGCGCAGCCGCCGATGTTTGCGCACTGTTTCTGATTTTGAACGGGTTGATCGTAGTTCCATTCGACGCAACTTCGCTGCCCCTGCGCCGTCGTCCGAAGTAGCGGTAGTGCTGGTCAAGTCCGGTCCGCGCAGCTCGACCCAGAAACACGCCGACGCTGCGTGGAAGTTTTATCCACGCAGCGGTGCGGTGCAAAAGTTGCGCAAACAAATACTGTTGGGGCCGGCTTGCTTAGCCTTTCGCAAATTGTACTTCTTGGAATTATTGGGCTTCGAAGTTGCCGCGCCGCAAGCCTGGCATGCCACCCACGACGGCGAATGGCTGGCCACAACTTGGCTTTCCGGCACCCCGCCGAAGGCATCGCAATTGCCGCAAATTGCCACCTTTTTGGCGCGCTTGCACGTGCACGGCGTCGGCTTGCGCGATGCCAAACCGCAAAACTTTATCGTCGATAACAATGCAAACGGGGCTCCCACCCTATACCTGATCGACGCCGACGGCATTCGCCCGCAATTAAGAAATCCATGGCGGGATCTGGCCAGAGTTTTGGCCGAATGCGAAGTGCAATCAGAATTGCACCACCTATGTAGCCGCGCTTATTTGCAAACCTGGAAACGCATGATAGGCACCCCAGCGCCGTGGAGCAGCGCCGAAATTGAGCAGAAAACCGCCCGCTTTGCCGCTTATTTCCGGGATCTGCTGGCCAAATAGCCGCAAATTCCAATTTCTAAAAATAATGGCATCAAGCCTTGGTGCAGGTGGGCAATGCCTTTAAGCGGCACAAAATCCGCCGCCCCTTGGTCCCTTCCACCCCACCCGACCCATGAAATCGCCCATCCTCGCTTTTCTTTTGCTCCAGGCAGTGGCGCCAGCCCAAACCGTCGGCGGCGGCATTGACACTTTTTTTACTTAAACGGCAGCCACGACGATGATCCATTCGCCTACTCCGTAGATGGCGCTGGTGACGTTAATGGCGACGTCGACCGTAATGGTTTTGATGACGTAATCATCGGCACGCCGTGGAATGATGTCGGCTGGAATCTGGAGGTTAGCTACGCCTTTGTCGCTGGTTTGAGTCCTTTTCTGCGGGCTAATTTGGCGACTGTATCTGCGGCTAACGGTGGCGCGATGGAATTCGACATCGGCTTTCCGCATCAGGTTGCGGGTTACTTTTACAAAATTCTGATTTTGGCGTCGGGCACCGGACCGACCTACCACGGTGCAGCCATTCCACTGACATTGGATCAAATGGTGATTGATACTTTTTGGAACCTCTACCCGGTTCCGGTACCCGGCGCTATGCCAGGAATCCTGGATGCAAGCGGCAATGCCAATGGAACGATGACCATCCCGGCAGGCCTGCCGTCTTCCTTAATTGGAAATACTTACTATTTCGCCGCAGTCGCTATGTACGACATCTACGCAGCGAATTTCAGTTCCGAAGCGGTCACGCTGGAAATCTCTCTCTAAGCAAAACCACTAGAGTAGCTCTAAGAATTAACTAATTAAAACAGCGGCACCAGAGTATTTTCCAGCCGACGGAATAAGTCGGCGGTGGCTCTGGTGTCGCGCAAGCAGTATTCAGCAATTTCGTCGTAGCGACCGTCGCGAGCTCTATTCGCCACCATGGAACCATCCATTTTGCCTTTGGGTGATTCCACCCCAAAACGCCGGCACCAATAATCCAGCGAGTAACTATCGCGGGCTGCGCCTTGAAAATTGAGCAAATCCATCAGGTCGCAATGGTCGTCAACGCGGTAGCGATAACCACAAAACTGACGACTCGGTTTGACGTCGAGCATGGCCGAACGAGTGATTAATACCGGACCGTCATATGCGCGACCATTATAGGTCACCACCGTGCCCCACTTACTCGCCTGCTTCCAAAATTCTTGCAACAGTTCGCGCTCGTTGCCGCGAAAAACTTTGGTGCCCGGGACGACGTCAAAATCTTCCCACTTGCAACCACTGCCGTGCACCAAAACCGCACCCTGATCTTTGTCCAAGTTCCACATGCCGATGGAAACCACGCGGCCCATTCCGCGCACCAATGCAAGCCGATGCTGCAATGCCTCGACATCGGGCGCACCCCCTTTAGGGTTGCGTCGTTTTTCGCGCGCCATCAAATAATGGCGCGTGGCTTCGTCGACCTCTTCCCATTCCAAACCTGCGACTTCTATGTCGAAGGCAACGACGGGACTGGCCAACTTGGCAGCGGATGCAGATTTAGCGGCGGACATGGAAACTATTGCGATTCGAGATCAGAACTATTCCGGCGAATCGTCACCCATGTGAATGGTGAACACCGGGCAATGCGCGATGCGCACCACCTTTTCCGCGGTTGAACCCAGCAAAAACTTCGCCAAGCCGCCGCGTCCATGGGTGGAAATCACGATCACCTTGCACTTCAGCTCTTCAGCCGCACGCACGATCACTTCCGACGGCCGCTTGCCCTGAATCAAGTGAATCTCAACCTCCGCACCCAGGGCTCGAACCTCCTCCGCAGCCTTTTCCAAAGCTGCCTGCGCCGCAGCGCGAAATTCTTCGCGATAACGGCTGACGTCTAGGGTCTCGGCCTGCATATAACCGGCAAAAACCGGCGCATTTGCGACCAAATCGCCCTCCAGAGCGTGCACTAAAACCACCTTGCCATCGTTGGTGGTCGCCAAGCGCGCGGCCCATGGATAGGCCTGCTTGGAGTGCTCCGAAAAGTCTGTGGCTAGGAGAATGCGTGAGAACATGATCCCTAGTTTAGCGAGCCGCCTAGGCCTCCCAATGTTTAATGCTCGGCCACTTCACCGTAGCCCAGAGCGCCCAAAACTCCAGCCTCAAACTCTTTGTCCAAGCCCTCTTTCGGCACTCGTGGCGGCGTCGCGGCGCGATAACCAACATTGTAGGTGGCGATCGGATTCAGCGGATGGGCATCGATCCATTCCTGCTCAAAATGCTGACGCAGGCTCTGGCCGCTCATGTCACGCGCCGGCGGCAGGTCCAGCAAATCCAGCAAGGTCGGAGTGATGTCATAAACACTGCCGACGGCTTCGGGTGCCATTAGGCTGCGTTGCTGGCGCACTGGCCGTCCATCTGGGCCGGGAAAAATCACTGGGTAGTTCCACTCAACTGTCGGTTTCAGGCCCTCGTTGCGGATTCCAGGACCAGCCATGATCAACACTCCGGGAGGGGCGTCTTCATGCAAGCCAGATTGAACCGCACTTTCGCTACGAAAATTGCCGCCGTGCATGCCATGGTCGCTAATCACCATAATGCGCGCGTTATCTGGCGCAGTAGCGACGATTTCACCCAGGAAACCGTCGGCGGCGATGTAGGCCTTGTCGATATGAGTTTGCAGTTGAGCGACGTGGTCTGCGGGCACGCTGTACTGATAAGCACCTGGCTCGCGGTAGCGCCACCAAAAGTGACCGGCGACGTCGGGCAAACCGAAGTAAACCATGTTGAGGTCGGCGACCTGCTCTTCCATTTGCTCCTTGAAGATCGCCAGGTGAGTGCGATCCGAGTGATAGCTGATGCGGAAAAACGCATCGCGGCCGCGCGGGAAGGCCCAAGGGTCCAGATGCATTTCTTCCCGGGGGCGCAAATCACCTGGAATACGGTTGAAAATCTCTTCGTATTGCGACCGGATCGGACCGTCCGGGCGACCGGCTTCCAGATGCGGGAAAATGTCCTGCATCAGCTCTTCGGGATAAGTCAATTGCGGCAAACCATCGGCCCACACTCCGGCTTTCCAAAATATTTGGCCTTGCGCTTGGGCGGCATAAGAAGCGACGACACGACCCTTCACTTCTTCGGCTGGCCAGGACACCCACCAACCGACCGACAGCACGTCGCGATCGGCGTCGGAGGCGATGTTCCAAACCGCTGGCACTTTGCGCGAGTTGGAAGTGTAAGGAAGTCCTCCCGGTACCCGGCGGCCGCCCTTCATTTCAGAAAAGTACAGTATGCCGTGTTTTTCGGCCGGTACTCCAGTGGCGATTGAGGTCCAAACCACTGGTGAGAAGGTGGGTTGGAAAGTCGTCAAACCACCGGCCACCCCACGATCGATGAGCTTTTTGAAATTAGGCAGCTTGCCTTGTTCCAACAACGGCTGCAGCACCGACCACTCTAGACCGTCCATGCCGACTACTACTACCGGCGGATCCTTAGGTGCAGGATCTTCGGTAGTGCAAGTGGGCAAAAACGCCACGAAAAGCAGCGCTAACGGTGAAAATTTGCGTTGGGGTGCCGAATCAACCACGCCCTAGTTTATCTCAAAAGGGGCGGGGAAAGTGCGGACCTCTAGTTGTTCTCAAGGGCTTTGATGTCGTCTTCGGTTTCGAAGTAGCCAATGCCTGTCTGGCCCATCAGGTTTTCAATGAAAGTCTGGTCTAGCCCTTCCTGTGGCACTCGTGGCGGAGTGGCAGCCCGGAAACCAGCTCCGTGGCTGGCAATTACCTTCAATGGGTACGCTTCATTCCATTCACGCGTGAAGTGCTGGCGCATGGATTTGCCACTCATATCTGCCGACACTTCGATGCCCATCCAATCCAGCAAAGTCGGTGTAATGTCATATACAACGCCGACTGATTCCGGTGCCATCAGACTGCGCGGCTCGCGTTTGGATTTGCCGCCCGGACCTGGCACCACCACTTGGTAATTCCATTCCACGGTCGGCTTCAATCCGTCGGCGCGAATGCCGGGGCCGGCCATGATGAACACTCCTGGAGGTGCGTCTTCATGCACGCCGGATTGAGCAAGAACTGGGTTGTTGAAATTGCCGCTGTGCATGCCGTGATCACTGAGCACCATGATGCGTGAATTGCCGGGTGAGACGGCGACGATTTCACCGAGGAAGCCGTCGGCGGCTATGTAGGCACGGTCGATGTGCTGTTGCAGTTGAGCGATGTGTTCATCCGGAATGGAATAGTTGTAAGCACCCGGTTCGCGATAGCGCCACCAAAAGTGACCGGCGACGTCGGGCAGGCCGAAGTAGACCATGTTTAGGTCAGCCGGTTGTTCTTGCAGTTGCTCTTTGAAGATCGCCAAGTGAGTGCGGTCGGAGTGGTAGCCAATGCGAAAAAACGCATCGCGACCGCGCGGGAATGCCCACGGATCTGCTTTGACCGCCTCTGGGTTGCTCGGAATACTCCCAGGAATGCGGTTGAAGAGTTCTTCGTATTCAGAACGGATCGGTCCGTCCGGCGCAGCCGCTTCCAGATGCGGGAAAATTTCTTGCAACAATTCATCCGGGTAAGTCATTTCCGGCAATCCATCTTCCCAAACGCCAGCTTTCCAAAAGATCTTGCCTTGAGCTTGCGCGGCATAGGACGCGACGATTCGGCCGTTCACTTTTTCTGCTGGCCAAGATACCCACCATCCGACGGACAAGATGTCGCGACCTTTATTGGAGGCTATGTTCCAAACCGCCGGCACCTTGCGTGAATTTGAAGTGTACGGCAGGCCATCTGGAACCACTCGACCGTCTTTCATTTCGGAGAAGTACAAAATGCCATGTTTTTCGCGCGGCACTCCGGTGGCGATGGATGTCCAAACGACGGGTGAATAAGTAGGCTGGAAGGTAGTCAAACCACCGGCTACGCCACGGTCGATCAACCTTTGAAAGTTCGGCAACTTGCCTTTCTTCAGGAGCGGCAGCAATACTGACCATTCCAAGCCGTCCATGCCGATCACCACAACCGGCGGGCCGTCGAAATTGCTGGTGCTAGGTGCGGCTGCTTCTGTTTCACTTGCTGATTCACCGCCACATGCCGGCAAAAAGCCTAATATAAGCGCCACCAGAGCCGTTGCGCCCCATTTAGAGCTGGCTTGAACTAAGGTGCACGAGGGAATAGATGGTTGGTTTGCAGAATCAGCCACGCTCTAGTTTATACCGATTGATGCCTAAATTTCGGACGTTGCAGCAGATACCAACCGCCAATCAAAATGACGAAGGCCAGCCAATCCGACGGTTTGCCGCCACTCTGGCCAGTTGCCACACCGCCGCACCCTCCACCCGCGCTAAGACTACCTTCAAATTGGAAGGTGGAATTGGCGATCGCGCCCTGGCCGTTCGGCAATTCGACTACCACGCCGTAGCTGCCGACAGGGTTGGACGGGGTGGTCATCGTCAGCTTGCTGTTTGCAGCCAATTCCACACCACCTGCGAACTGACCACCTTGTGCGGTTACCGGGTCAACGCCGAATCGCACGCGCACGCTGCCGCCTAAGTTGTCGCCGTAAAGATTGACTTCGGTGCCGCCGTTTTTCTTGCCGCTTTCGGGTGTGAAAGACTCAATTCGAGGATCCGGTGTATTTACGTAGGTGTAAATATCGGCGTAACTGGTACGCACCTGGTCGGCGCTGACCAGCACGATGTCGACGCTTCCGGTTCGGCTAGCGGGCGGCGCGATGACTGTGAAAAAGGTGCTGGAATGAACTGTAGGCGTGGATGTAGTTCCGTCGATTTCGACGCTCATGCCACTGGTAAAACCACTACCAATGACGCGCAGTTCGGTACCGCCGCCGCGATAACCGGCACGCGGAAACAGGTCTGCGTAACGCGGGATGGCGGAGTATTGGAAGGCGTCAATGAGGGTGGCTTCTTGGCCATCAGGGTTCTGCACGATGACGTCGGCAACACCGCCGTCGCTGGCTGGAGTGGTGAATCCGATGCGAGTGGAATGGATGAATTGTGTCGCTTGAGCCTCGCGCCCACCGACGATGACGTATGCACCGTCGACGAAATTTTCGCCCTCGACGATGACTTCATCGCCGCCAGAAATGTCGCCATTACTTAGGTTTAAACTGGTGACTTTGGGCGCCGCCGCAACCACTTCTATAGCGCCGGGCACAACTTCTAATTCGCCATTTGCGAGTTCCAAAAATAGGTCATAGCTACCCACCGGACAGTTGCTGCCAACGCTGGCCATGGTGCTCACCATGCTCGAAGTTGAGGTGGAACTTCCTAACAAAATCTGATTGCTGAAATCAATCAACGTAGTGTTGTTCGCTTGCAAATTGCTGCCGAAAACGGTCACCGCTTTAGTTTCACCTTGGGCGATGAGCTGGGCGTGGCGAAAAACGTCCTGCACTGCGCCGTCGCGGGCAACTTGCAACGTGCCGCAATCGGTAGTGTCCCCTTGAGTGGCAGTGATTTGATATGGGTTGCCGAAACCGCCGTAAAATTCGACGCCAAAATCGGTCTTCACCGCCGAATCACTGGTGAAGTTGGCCGCCGTCATGTAGCCCTCAATGGGGAAGGCATAAACGTAATACTGCCCAGCCGGTATCCCTTTCACAACCCAATTACCGTTGGCGTTACTAATCCCAGTTGCCGCCAAACGTCCGTCGTCAGCGCGAATCAAGCCGACGCCACCGCCTTGCAAATTTTCACCTTCAAAATCGTGCAGCTTGCCTTTGAGCACCGCGATGCCGCCGATTTTCGCCGCCGCGATGCCACCAGAAATATCGTCCTGCGTCAGCGAGCGGTGCAGCCATTGTCCCGGCGCAACGTACGGCCACATGCTTGAGCCATGCACCGGACTATGATCCAAGCCGATCATGTGACCGATTTCGTGCGTCATCACATCCTGCAAATCAAAATCATTGCCGCCTGCGTGCAGCGCAAAATCAAAATCCTTGCCATTAAAAATAATGTCGACGTCGATCATGCGGCCGTCGGAAGTGCTGTAAATAATCGGCGTGATCGCGACGGTGCCGCTGCCATTTGGAAAAAAGCCGCTGCTGTTATCCGAATCTAGGTAGACCAAATGACTGGACTTGGAATAGTCCGCAGCAGCGGTGTCGGCGCCGCGTTGAAAATTGATCGCACTCTTGCTGATCTGATTCCAGGTTGCAAAGGCCCGATCCGCCGCATCCGAAACGCCGACGCTATCTAAGCCGCTAAATGACTCCGTGTTCAGTTGCCAATCAATATTCGGGTCACTCCAATGCAGGGTCTTGCCACCCAGCACGATGCGCACATAGCCATCCGCCATACCGGCACCTGCACCAAATGCAGCCACCAACAGCGCCGCCCGCGACAGCAGGCGCTTGAACGAAAATTTGGCCTCCTGCGTGGAACCCATGCAGATTAATCGGCAAAACCCGCGATTTACCTGCGCAGTTCGTCGAAAATCCGCTGCACAAACTGATCGTAAGACTCAACGTGCTCGCGGTGAGCAGTTTCATCGCAACAAGAGGCCGCGCCGACGACTTGGGTTTGTTTGGCAGTGCTTGCGGTACGGACTTGGAAGGCTCCGGCATTGAGTCCAACCGGCATACGCCATTGTTTGGCGTCGGCGGCGCTTAAGAACAGGATGTGGCGCTCCCCTACTTCGAAATTGGGCATGCCAGGGATGGCGAGGCCGCGGCCGGCGATGGCCCCACCGGGTAGTCGAACTTCCTGGGTTGCACCCATAGAGCCTTTGAGCGGCAGCAAAGTGGCGAAGGTGTAGCGCGTTTCGATGGCGCCATCGGCGAGGCGCACGAAATCTTTAGCTAAAACTTCAACTTCACAAATACGTTCGGCGTTTTGGCATAAATCAGCAAGGTCGTCCGCCTGCGTGGTGGACGCATTGAGGCGAGCGAATGCACCCAGTACGAGTGCCGCGAGGATAGCGAAGGGTAGGGGGGTAAAACCCATGGCCTCCCCTTTGCGGATCGGGCCTTGGCATAGAAAAGCACTTTCCTAGAATTTTTCTCGTCCTTGACTGCCGGACAACTCGCCGTCCAAATCGCCTTTGTACCTGTCCACTGACGTTTTCCCAAACCAGCCAGATCGCAAAAGCACGATGCCGACGACTAAGAATTCGTTGAAACGTTTCATCTCAATTCGCACAAACGCTGATACTAAATTAGAGCTTGTTGAGGGAACCATTCCCCGTTATACAAAAAAGTAAATCCCAACAAAACTATCGCGCCCTCGCCGACGGCGTCGCCATCTTGGCTGACATTGATTTCGGCACCCATACTTGCGGTTAAGTCGAAGGACCATTCGCCGTTGCGGAAGGGCCATGAATATCCGCCTTCAATCGCCGGTTGAATCACCCAAACGTCGGTTTTACCAGTAAGCGGTACACCAGTGTCATTGCGCCAATCAATATCCAAATTCCAGACGTCGGCGCGAGCGCCATAATGCCAACCACTGAATTCAGGCTCCAGATAACGACGCCAACCAAAACCGATTCCGAAGCCATCGCCCTCCTCGTTATCGTGCTCACCAAAATCCTGGCGATCGGTAATATTCGCTGCAACGCGAGTAAAAAACACTTCATTTTCGTCGAATGGATATTGCCAATTCATGCCCAAAATTACCCCGGCAGGATAGGCCTGAATTTCAGGCCCCAGCCGCGCTGAGCTAGGTGCAGAGCTGCAGGCAGTTAGGCAGATGCACGTAACTGCTGACGTACAGATCATTACGATTAAATTCTTCATTTTCACTGTGAGTAAAAGCAAGGCACCGGTTTACCGAAAGCAAACTGATTTCCTGACAGGAATTTCGACAAATTCCTCGAACCCACCCTAAGCAAAATTTCCGCCCAATCTGAAATTATCCAATATATTTAAGGTTAACCGTTCTGGTTGCTGTTTCCCCATGAAAAACCTTCTCCTCATCCCATCTCTGTTAGCCGTTTTCCCAGCGTTGGCTCTACAAGCTGGAGCACAGCAAACTGCCACTCCCGATCCGTGCTCAACACCACCGGGGGCGCCCTCCTTCCTTGCTCCACCGCTTAGCAAGCCCGGAGTGAATCCCGCCGCTTCTGGTAACGTCCTAATTATTGAAAGTCAGAGTGCCAATTCAGGCCATGACATGGACGTTGAATGGCAGGCTGTAGCCAGAGGAATGGGCTTTACCGCCACCATTAATTCGCAGTCCACACTAGACACCACCGCGTTTTTTGCGACGACCGACATTCTGGTTATTTCTTCCGGAGTCATCACACTGAGCAGTTCGGGCATCGCGAACATCATGGACTTTGTTGATGCAGGCGGGCAGGTATATTTGCAAGGCGAGTACTTGCCGACTTACAACACTAACATTGCATTTGCAAATATCGTCAATGCGCTAGGTGGTGGCTTCTCCGTTGGATCCACCTGGTCCGGTGATTTGGTTCCTATGGGAGTTTCGGGCGTACTTTCTACCACGCCGAACTCGGTGCCCTCGATTAGCTACCACTGGTACGGCTGCGACGGAGCCGCTGGTGCTTTGGTCACTCCATTCATGCATTACCAAAGTGGCAACTTCGGTTGGATTTTTGATGCACCAAGTGGTGGCCGGATCGTGCATAACACCGACCAAGATTGGATTCGCGTAACGACCTCGCCAGCCTTGGTGCAAAACATCCTGACTTTGTTGAGCGATACTGGATTCAGAATTTCAGTCACGCCCGACCCGATGATTGGAGGTGCCGTTGCAACTTTATCAGCCAAAGACGCGACACCAGGTGGTGCGGTCATCGGTGCTTATTCCTTGACCGGTACCGGCCCGACG
>JACKQG010006671.1_pt1 | contig 12028 bp, 14 predicted proteins | sample 8237621 | NCBI WGS metagenome assembly JACKQG01 (sample SAMN15677084, study PRJNA649215) | marine metagenome | biome: marine; feature: Black Sea; material: saline water; isolation source: suspended particulate matter (SPM) from the Black Sea western gyre | collected 2013-06-09/2013-06-10 | depth...
TGGCGGAAGTGCATGGGAATCGAACCCACCTATCGAGGTTTTAGCCCGATACACCGGATTTGAAGTCCGGGAGCCCCACCAGTGAGCTTTCCACTTCCACTCTGGCGCTGTTCAGCCGCCATTCTATTCATACCGGCTGTTTTGTCAACACAGAGATTCATGACTACGTTGAGAAGATTTTTCTCAATTCCTAAATGCCTCAATCCCTAAATCCCTAAATCCAGAATCCCGGTTTATCCGGATTAGGATATGGACTCGGTTATTATGTTCAATATCCTGCGAATAGGTTCCGCTGCCCCCCACAGGAGCTGATCCCCCACAGTGAAAGCAGCGAGATATTCAGGGCCTAAGAGCATCTTTCGGAGCCTGCCCACCGGGACGGTCAGGGTTCCGTTTACCGCGGCCGGGGTCAGGTATTTCAGCGTGGACTCTTTATCATTCGGGACAAGATCCACCCACTTATTCCCCCGCCGGATTATTTCGGTTAATTCATCAAGCGGGACATCGCTGTTCAATTTAATGGTGACCCCCTGACTGTGGCAACGCATGGCACCCACACGCACACAGATGCCATCTACGGGAATCGGCTGTTCTGTCTGCAAAATCTTGTTCGTTTCCACAAACCCTTTCCACTCCTCCCTGGTCTGGCCTGATTCCATTGGAGAATCAATCCACGGAAGAAGACTTCCGGCAAGCGGCGCCAGAAAGTTATCAGTGGGAAAATCGCTGTTTCGCATCTCCCTCGTGACCGCTTCATCCATGGCAATGGCCGAAGACGCGGGATCATCTAACAGTTCCTTTGAGACGTTTCCAAGAACATACATCTGGGCAATCAGCTCTTTCATGTTCTTGGCCCCGCCACCCGAGGCAGCCTGGTATGTCATGGCAGATATCCATTCAACATGGCCGGAGGCAAACAGCCCCGAAAGGGCCATGAGCATCAAACTGACCGTGCAGTTACCACCCACATAGGTCTTGATTCCCGATGACAAACCTTTGTCGATGCCCGATCTGTTTACAGGATCGAGGACTATAATGGAATCGTCATCTAATCTCATTGTTGAAGCCGAGTCTATCCAGTAGCCCTTCCAGCCGTTATTCCTGAGCTTCGGGTAAACATCTTTTGTGTAACCCCCGCCCTGGCAGGTGACGATGATATCCAGTGTGGAGAGCAGATCAACATCGTATGCGTCCCTTAATGGAGGGATCTCAAGACCCACCTCAGGACCCTTTCCGCCCACATTGGAGGTGGTAAAAAAAATCGGGTCAAAACCCCTGAAATCCTGCTCCTCCCTCATCCGGCCCATGAGGACCGATCCAACCATTCCCCGCCATCCCACAAAACCGGTTCTCAACATAAATCCTCCTTAGGAACTGTTCAGAGCAACGTTCTAAATAGCGCAAATTCGTTATAATTTCAAGGGAAAAGAATTTTTGTTCACCTGTACCACCTAAAAAAATTCGCGGAAATCATACACAGTTGCACTTAAGCCATCAGATGTGCACACCCCTCGACTGAGAAACATGCAGTTCAATGCCTCAAAGGATTGACATTATAAAATGTTATACAATAGAATCATAGCCCTGAAATGAAGATACTGCCTCAGGAGTAACAGATGGTTGCAATTCCTCAAAAAATAATGATTTTTCAGCAGAACAACAGCGGGAAGGGGAAAATCGAGGGGATAACACGATTCGGGAATAATTTGTTTAATATTGAAATCCTTGACATTGACCAGACCTTTCCGCCCGTAATCGACGATACAGGCCCATTTCTCCCGGAAGACATTCGGGCGGACCTGGTTCTGGACTTTCTAAGGCACCCCGATCTCTCCCACGATCTTTCCCTAATTTGCCTCAAAAAGGGAATACCAGTGGTTGCCTCCGGCAAGAAAAGCAGAATCAAAGGGGTCCTTACCCCTCCCACCTGATGTTCGCTTCCGAGGCAGGTCTGCCTCGGAGAGTATGGCGAGCGATTTGGTGCACCGGAATACATTGTGGACATTAATGACGGGCGCATTTCCAGAATAGATGTGGTGCGTGGGGCATCCTGCGGAGCAACCTGGGATGCTGCGGAGCGAATGGTCGGGATGTCACCCGATGGAGCAATTATACGCATGGGTCTCGAAGTACAGTTTTTTTGCACGGCAGATCCCTCGGGCTGGGACCCCATTTACGGAAAAAGCCCCGTGCATCTGGCCGGCAAACTCCATAGCTCCGCACTTGGCAGGGCGATAGACCTTTCAAAAGGCAGGCCCATAGAAAAGACAGGGTCCGGGGGTATAAAATAGTGTCCATCCAGAAATGAGATATTTTTTGCAAGGTCAAGGAAGATGAGGATTTCAACCACAGGAATACATTGAAGTATTTCGAGGATTAAAATCCGAATCTGACGTCCCGCCGATAGGCGGGACGAAAAATAGCCATTTATGGGTGGGCACTAAGGAGCCAGACAGAACATGGGACTTCTCGTGAGATGGTTAGTGCTGACAGCGGCTATTGTGATCGCCTCTTACCTGATAAGCGGCATCGAAATAAGCGGCTTTTTCAGCGCATTCTTTGCTGCAGCTATCCTGGGCATTTTAAATATTTTTTTTCGTCCGATCCTCTTTATCCTCACCCTGCCTATCAATCTCCTGACCTTTGGCCTTTTTACGTTTGTCATAAACGCTCTCTTGTTGAAGATGGCATCCGGTGTAATAGAGGGGTTTCAGGTCCATGGATTCTGGTCGGCAGTATTTGGTGCCTTAGTGATCAGTGTAGTGAACTGGCTTTTGAACTCATTTATCAATGAGCAGGGAAGAGTAGAGTACACCGACCTGAGGAAAAGAGATGATGGCAGGTGGGAATAAGGATAGGGGTATCAGCTATCAACATGACTAAAAAAGAAAGAACGAGCTACATCTGCCAGAGTTGCGGCTATGAAGCCCTTAAATGGATGGGTCGATGCCCTGACTGCGGCCAGTGGAACAGCATGGTAGAGGAGGTCCAAAAACCTTTCAAAAAGCAGGCAAGACCTTCTACAATGAGCCAGGCAGAGCGTATGGATGCCATATCTTTAGCACCTGAGATGAGATTGAAGACCGGGTTGGCCGAATTTGATCGAGTGCTTGGCGGGGGAGTGGTTCCCGGATCATTAATCCTTATCGGCGGAGACCCCGGGATTGGAAAGTCCACTATTATCCTTCAGGTGCTCGACAGACTTGCCAGACAGGATTTTCGTTCTTTATACCTTTCGGGAGAGGAATCCGCACAGCAGATAAAGTTAAGGGCAGAGAGGCTTGGCATTAACTCAGAGGGTCTCTATGTAATGACAGGGACCTGCATTGAAGATTTTTTTGATCGTGTAGCTCCGCTGAAGCCGGATCTTGTGGCCGTTGACTCGATCCAGACATTCTACACTGACGATCTCGCCTCGGCACCCGGCAGTGTGAGTCAGGTAAGGGAAGTGGCCTCACGTCTGATGGCCTATGCAAAAGGATCGGGGACACCCGTCTTTTTGGTGGGCCATGTTACTAAAGATGGTGCCATTGCAGGGCCAAAGGTCTTAGAGCATCTGGTGGATACAGTCCTCTATTTTGAGGGAGACAGGGGACATCTGTACAGGATACTCAGGGCGGCCAAAAATCGTTATGGTTCAACCAACGAGATAGGCGTCTTTGAAATGCAGGACTCAGGCCTTGCCGAGGTGGACAACCCCTCCAGAATTTTTCTCGAAGAAAGACCTGAAGACGTGCCGGGATCTGCCGTAATCGCCTGTATTGAAGGGACAAGACCCCTCCTTGTTGAAATCCAGGCATTAGTCAGCCCAAGCCCGTTAGGCATGCCGAGAAGAACGGCCATCGGTGTTGACCAAAACCGTATTTCCCTGCTTGTGGCTGTTCTGGGAAAAAAATTGGGAATGGAATTGGGAGATCAGGATATCTTTGTCAATGTGGCCGGAGGACTGAGGGTAGATGAGCCCGCGTCGGACCTCGGTATCGTATCTGCCATGATGTCCAGCTTTTTGGGCAAACCGATCAGCCGTAACATCGTGGTGTTTGGGGAGGTGGGCCTTGCCGGTGAGGTAAGGGGGGTAAACCAGCCGGAGATTAGAATGAGGGAGGCCAAAAAATTGGGGTTTTCGCACTGCTTTTTATCTCAGGCCAACTTAATAGGGTTGAAACCGCCAGCCGGGATGAAACTATCTGGAATGAAATCGGTTAAGGACCTCTATGAATTCTTGTTTGCCGGTTAAAGCTATTCTTCGTGAAGAGCAACAGACTGTCGTATCCGTTTGGTCTGACCGTGGCGTCGCTTGGTTTCCAGCCGGCGTTTTTTTGATGCGAGCGTCGGCCTTGTCTTGCGGCGGGGTTTGGGCTTCAGAGTCGCCTGACGGATCAGACCGATCAGCCGGTCCATGGCATCCTGACGGTTTTGATCCTGTGTGCGGAATCGCCGGGCATGTATGATCAAAACGCCCTCTTCGGTCATCCGGCTTCCGGCTAAGCCATATAGACGTCTGAGAACATCCGGGGGAAGTGAGCGAGATCTGCCCGCGTCAAAACGAAGCCGGACAGCAGTAGCAACCTTGTTGACATTCTGCCCTCCCGGACCTGAGGCACGGATAAATTCCTCCTCGATTTCGCTTTCGTCAATTGCGATGGTATCTGTTATGCGAATCATTCCCTTTAGTCTCCAGAAAGACGTCCCGGTCGAAAACCTAATCTATGGCTTCAAACCCGTCTAAAGTTTCATCATTTCGATTTCTCCTCACTCTCTCTCCTTCCTGAAACCCGAAAACACCCAGTAGAATCCCCATAGCAATACCACCGGGCCTGCAGCAACATAGAAAAACAAAGCCCAGCTGCCTTCCCAGGGTTCCAGAAAAAACGCAACTATGGCCGGCCACAAAAGAGAAGCCACAATTGCAAATCGCATCCGTCCTGTAAATCTAAAGCCCTGATCACGGGGTTGAAGATCCCCCTCCGGTTTTCTGGTCATCAGTCTGGGGAGAAAAAAAATGCCCAAAATAATTGCAATTATCAAAAGTATTTCCATTACACCAGACATTCTCGCTATTCCTTAGGAGTAGAGCTTTCACCATACAGGGAGTCCATCATGAACATGACTCGAATCTACTATCAGAAAAAGCATACTGATGCAAGTGCTTCTGGTGAGCTTGACTACATCTATCGCACCGCGTATAGTAGGGGAAAATTTGAAACTTTTTGAAAGCACGGTTAGAGACATGACAACAGATCATAACGAAAAAATGAAAACCCGTACTGCAATCCTGTTTCCCCATTCTTATCTGTCTGAGTTTGCCAGGGACCGAATATTGTCTTCTTTTGGCTCCATAATAGTTTGCAGGCCATGGTACATGGAGTCCGCTGCCGGCACAGAAGAAAATGACAGCCATATCACCATCGTACGCCCACCAGAAGACCTGAAGCCCCCGAAGGATATAAGGAAAATCCTTTCTGAATACCGGCTGTGGATGAGCCAGAACCAGGGATATAGTCCTTTACCAGCAGGGGGCGGGGAAAATGCAACGTGGGAAATCAGGCACGCCCTTCGTCAGACAGGAAAGGAGGTTCGCGAACCGGTTAAAGAACTGGCGCTCAAATGGCATCTCGTCCTCCATTTAGAACGGGAACTTGAAGAGAGCCGGACCTCTGCAGATGAGATGCTGCTTCGAGTGAAGGCAGAAAGATCCCCCCTTGCAGAGGCGATCGAGGAGGCGAACCCTTCACACGGTCTTTTCGACGACCTCCCCCTTTCCAGTTCACAACTTTCCATAGGGGAGCGCCACCTCAGCCCAGTGCTGGGAGCATGGTTCGGTCTGTTCGGCCGCTCTTTTCCGGAGGACGGCAGCTTTGTAACGATTGCCCCCGACGTTCTGAGCTATGCAGCCGAGCTCTTTGGAACCGGGCTCCCCGAACCATCCAGGGAGGACGGCAAGTCATCCTTCAGGACAATACATCTCCCCCGGGTTTCAGTTGACACCCGGATGGAGAAAGATTCTGTAAAGGCAGGATTTTCAGGCAGGACCCTTATGCTGGTAGATTGTGGATAGAGAAAAAGCAACAGTTAAGGCCCTGGAACAACAGGGCTGGACCAAACAGTTTGTAACCAATGAACCTCGGCTCAGCGAAGCAGTCAAAATGTATAAAGAGGCAGGATTCCAGGTTCACCTTGAACCCCTTCCTCCTCAACGGAAGCACCCGGTAGAAGAAAAATGCGAACTGGATGCTGATTGCCGCCAATGTTTTGAGGGCTTTGAAGATCAGCATAAAATAATCTTTACCAGGAGGCTGTCCGAGAATGAGAGATTTTTTGCAAGGTCAAGGAAGGCGAAAATTTTAACCGCAAGAATACATTGAAGTATTTTGAGGATTAAAATTTGAGCCTGACGCAGAGATTGCGGAAAATAGCCATTCTCGGACAGCCTCCTAGATTAGATGAGGACAAGACCGACCGCCTGGAAGACGAGATCTGCTGATGAAATATCACCTTAATTGCCCCTGAGGTTTTCTTTGCAGTCATAGAATGTGGTTGAGAGATTAAGTGGTTAATTTGACACTCTCTGAAAGAGACTTTGGCAATCGTCCTTACAGTCTTTGAAAACTGGCTTTTTAGAAAGGAGGCATTATGGACATAAAGGAATTGGCAGAAAATCTGGGATTGGAAGAAGATGAATATCTGGAATTACTTGAACTCTTTATCGATACCGGAATAGTTGATGTAGATAAACTTCGCTCTGCGATTGAAGAAGGAAATACAGAGGAAGCCGCCAATGCTGCCCATTCGTTAAAAGGTGCTTCGGGTAGTCTTGGGTTGATGGAAATTTATGATCTGGCCATGAAGACTGAAAAGGAGGCCCGTAATAACTCCCTGGACGGGCTCGTTGAATCCGTTCAAACACTAAAGGGGCAGATAGACTCACTCGCAGAGGTTGCTCGCAGGTAATAATGGGGAGGTGATTGAACTGTCACCATATACAGATCTTTGAAGGACACCAAACCAGGAGGGATAAGACAATTATGAAAAAGACGACCTTGTCCCTGTTGACCATCCTCAGCCTCATAATAATGTGCAGTAACCTGGCTAACGCTGAGGATGAGATCGTTTTCTGGACCACCGAGGTGGAGAAAGACCGCCTGTCTATCCAGCAGGATATCGCTGAAGGATTTGCTGAAAAAACAGGTATCGATGTCCGAATAATCCCTGTTGAGGAGAATTTTCTGGCCGCAAGAGTCACAGCAGCTTACGCTGCCAGGTCTCTCCCTGATGTGCTGTACCACCCCATTGATTTCACAATCGGCTGGACAAAGGCGGGGATACTCGATTCGCAGTCCTCTACCGAAGTGGTGACCTCCCTCGGCAAGAATACTTTCAGCCCGGGACCTTTAGACCTCGTCCGGGTCAAGAGCGGCTATGCCGCAGTACCTTTAGATGCATGGGGCCAGCTCCTTCTATTTCGCGAAGATCTTTTCAGAGAAAAAGGGCTTGAGACCCCTGACGCCTGGGACAGAATCCTGAAGGCAGCCAAGGCCCTGAACAATCCACCTAAGATGTGGGGCTTCGAAGTTGCAACAGACCCGGGTCAGACCTACACCCAACAGGTATTTGAGCATCTTGCCCTCTCCAACGGGGTTAGACTGGCAGGTCGAACCGGAGACCCCAACCAGGAGATCAATCTAAACACCCCCGAAATGGTGGCGACCCTTCGATTTTACAAGGCCCTTTCCCGTTTTACCCCACCCGGAAACATCAACTGGCTACACACGCGGATTGACTACCTTTCCGGTAGGGCGGCCATGATCATCTGGTCACCATTTATTTTGGATGAACTCTCCGGACTTCGTAACGACCAGCCTGTTTTGCCTGATATTATAAAAAAGGACCCGGGGTTTCTGGCCAGGAATACCGGTTTTGTTACTGTCATACAAGGGCCAAACGGCTCGGCCCAATACGGGCAGATAAACTGTATCGGGATAACACTGGATGCAGCCAGGGCCCCTGCCAAACAATGGGTGGAATTTCTTTTAGGCGAAGGATATCTGAGATGGCTGAGTATGGCGGCAGAGGGTAAATTGCCCGTTCGCAAGGGGACTAAGGTTAGGCCTGAGTGTTTTATCAACGGCTGGATGGATCTCGATTTTGGAGTAACCACCCGCGCTAAGGTCTCTCGCTTTTATGGGTTGTCCGTGGCCAAAAGCATGACCGCGGGCGTGAATGGACTTGACCGGTGGGGCCTTGCCAGGGGAAAAGGCGACCTCATATCCAAGATCTATGGCACAAAGATCATCCCCGAGATCCTCAAACGCTTTCTTGACGGAGAACTGAATGCAGAAGAGGCCGCCCGGCTGATGGATGAGAAGGTAAGGGCTTTGGAAGACAGATGACCATTAACAGCAAATACCACAGGGAATCCCGTCTTGCCTTCTGGATGCTGGCCCCCACCTTCGCGGTCGTCCTTGCCTTTGTTGTATTCCCGGTGCTCTGGAACCTCTGGATCTCCTTAAAGCCGGTTTCTTTGGCTGACCTCAGGGGAGACGCCCTGTTTCAATTCAACCTTAGCTTAGACAACTTCCAAAAGGTATTTTCAGATCCTGACTTTGAAACAGTCCTTTTGACAACACTGGTCTATACCATCGGGGGAAGTCTCCTCTCTATTCTCTTAGGTTTGATGGCGGCCCTGCTGCTCAATTCGAGGTTCCTCGGGCGTGCCCTCTTGAGGGGGCTTTTTATCGCCCCCTATATCGCCCCTGTAGTGGCACTCACCTTTACCTGGAGCTTTATCCTGGATCCCCAGTTGGGCGTATTCAACCAGTTCGCAGTGAACCATGGTATCCTTGCCCAGCCGATCCCCTTCCTCTCCCAGCGCTGGCTTGACCTTGGTATCATAGGCGTCGGCTTTCGTATCCCCCTGGCTCTCTTCTCGGTGATCCTCTTCGAGGGATGGCGTTATTTCCCCTTTGCGTTCCTCTTTATCCTTGCTCGTCTCCAGGCCATACCGGATGAGTTCTTTCATGCTGCATCAGTGGACGGGGCCACACCGTTTCAGCGTTTCTTCCACATTACCCTGCCGCAACTTGCAACTGTTCTCTCTACGCTCTTTCTCTTCCGGTTCATCTGGACGTTCACCAAATTCGATGATGTCTTTCTGCTCACGAGGGGCCAGGCAGGGACAAAGGTCCTTCCCCTTAATGTGTATGACTACGCTTTTGGTGAGTTCAATATAGGGGCGAGTTCAGCAACGGCGATGGTCCTGTTTGGGGTTCTTGCTATCTTTATTTTCATCTATTTCCGCTGGGGCATGAGGATAGAAAATTGAATATTAACAATTGGGTACTGGATTGGGTACTGGGGATTAGGTATTGGGTATTCGTCATTGGCAATAACTAATAACCGATAACAAATAACGAATAACAAGTTTGGTGGACCTTGGATACATCATGAGCAGAGAACAAATTGAACACACTATTATCCGTGTCCTCAGAATCGTGGGAATCCTCTTTTTTGTCCTCATGGTGGCCTTTCCATTTTACTGGATGATAGCCTCATCTTTGCGTCCTCTCGAAGAGATCCTCATGAACCCTGCCAACTTGGGATTGGATTTCCGGAAAATCGATCTTAGCGCCTATTATAACGTCCTCTTCGATCATGGCTTTGTCAGGTATATTTTAAACAGCCTGTATGTCTCTATTATTACGGTGGCGCTATCCGTAGCCTTAGCAACGGTGGGGGGTTACGCAGTGACACGACTCCGTTTCAGGGGGCAATCGTTCATGTCCTATAGTATCCTGATCATCTATATGTTTCCGGCCATTGTCCTGGTAATCCCTCTGTATGTGATTTTTTCTCATATGGGGCTCAGGGATTCCGTTAACGTGCTGATCCTGGTATATCTTGCCCAGACCCTTCCTGTTGCCCTCTATATGCTCAGGAGCTATTTCAAGACCCTCCCCCTCGAAATAGAAAACGCCGGTCTGATTGACGGGTGCACCCGTTTTGGCGTTATCTGGCGAATTATCATCCCCCTCTCTGCCCCTGCCCTGGCCAGTGTTGGTCTGTACACCTTCATGATCGCCTGGAATGAGTTTCTGTTCGCCTTCATGTTCTTGGACACTCCTGATAAATTCACCCTCTCCAGGGGTGTGGTCCAGTTGGCCGGTAGTGTTCATCTCTCCAAACAATTGGTGATGGCCGCGTCGGTATTGGTTACCCTACCGATCTTGTTTCTCTTTCTTTTCTTTGAACGCTACCTGGCGCGCGGGATGACCTCTGGAGCAATGAAAGGCTGAAAATGGCTTCTCTGACTCTAAAAGACGTTGGGAAGAAATTCGGGAAAACAGCAGCCCTTTCCGGGGTGGATCTACACGTGGAAGATGGCGAGTTCTGCGTCTTATTAGGTCCGTCAGGCTGCGGGAAAAGCACCTTGCTCAATGTTATTGCAGGCCTCGTGCCCCAGGACAAAGGCATTATTGAGCTTGATGGTCATTCCATTGATCGTCTTGCCCCCCGTGACAGAGACGTGGCAATGGTCTTTCAGAGCTATGCACTCTATCCCCATATGACCGTTGCAAAGAATCTGGGTTTCGGGCTTCGTATGCGCGGGGTTCCAAAGGCAACCATCCGGAAAAAAGTCCTGGACACTGCCAGTCTATTGGGAATTGATGGCCTTCTTAACCGAAAACCACGGGAGCTATCGGGTGGACAGCGCCAGAGGGTGGCCATGGGCCGCGCATTAACGCGCAGGCCCAAGCTTTTTCTTTTGGATGAGCCCTTGAGTAACTTAGACGCCCGGCTGAGGTCCAATGTACGTCTCGAACTGAAGCAGTTGCACACCCGGCTAAAGACCACCATCGTTTATGTCACCCATGACCAGGTTGAGGCAATGACCTTAGGAGAAAAGGTAGTCGTCATGAGGGATGGCGAAGTCCGCCAGACAGGGCGGCCCGAAACCATTTATTCGTTTCCGGCTGACACATTCGTCGCCACCTTTATCGGGTCTCCCGAAATGAATCTCTACCGGGGGATGATTCTGCACAATGGTGAGCACCCTGTTTTTCAGGGCCGGGGATTTCACATGGATATGGGAGATCTCCAGCTAAATCCCGTAGACGGGGAAGTGGATTTGGGCTTTCGTCCCGAGGATGTTAAAATAGTAGAGGCAGGGGCAGAGACGCTCCCTGTCAAGGTAGAGATGATAAGCGATGTGGGTTCTGAAAAGTATATCCATACACAGATCGGCCGGGAACATCTAACCCTCCGCGCTCCCAAAGATGCGTCATTCCGACCGGGCGAAATCATCAACCTCACCATAGACCTTACCCGATTGCACATTTTTAAGGGGGGAGTTAGGATGGATTGAAAGCTTTATTCTTGCCAATTAACACCACGATCTGGTAATTACACAACATCCATTAGGGGGCCCTCCCATGACCAATATAGACACCATACTCTTAGGCATTATCCAGGGTCTTGCCGAGTTCTTGCCGATCAGTAGTTCAGGTCATCTTGTAATTTTCAAAAACCTGCTCGGGTTCAAGGAACCTGAACTCCTGTTAGACGTCTCTCTGCATTTGGGGACCCTGTTGGCCGTATGCATCTACTTCCGTTCTGACCTCAAGAAAATGGTGGAGGAGATATGGGAGATTGCTGCACCGGGAGCAGACCACGGGTTTAGACTCAAGCCTCATGCCTCACTTGCACTGATGGTCGTGATCGGTTCCATTCCTACGGCTCTCATAGGGATTATTTTTAAAACGCCTCTCGAAAGGATATTTGGTTCTGTAACCACGGTAGGGGTGATGCTTGTAATAACCGGTATTATTGTCGGCTCAACAAGGTTCATCCCCAAGACTCACGAAAAGCTTACACAGGTGGGGGTACTGATAGCTTTAGCCATTGGCACGGCCCAGGGGCTGGCCATCATGCCCGGCATCTCCCGCTCGGGTTCCACTATAGTATGCGCCCTGCTCTTAGGCCTCAACAGAGAATTGGCGGGTCGTTTCTCTTTCCTCCTCTCCATACCGGC
>JACKQG010006672.1_pt1 | contig 12027 bp, 7 predicted proteins | sample 8237621 | NCBI WGS metagenome assembly JACKQG01 (sample SAMN15677084, study PRJNA649215) | marine metagenome | biome: marine; feature: Black Sea; material: saline water; isolation source: suspended particulate matter (SPM) from the Black Sea western gyre | collected 2013-06-09/2013-06-10 | depth...
TTTCATTCATTTCGGCAAAATCAGCCATATTATCAAGCCAGATTGTAGTTTGCAGAATACGTGTTTTATCTGACCCGGCCTCATTCAACAGTGATTCAACACTCTCAAGGCAGGTTTTAGTTTGTTCCGCCACCCCATCTCCGGGCTTGCCTACCTGACCTGCAAGATAGATAGTTTCATTATGAATCACAATTTGACTCATACGGTTCCCGGTCTTTATTCGAGTGATTTCGCTCATGCCTGTTGCCCTTGCTGAAGTTGAAGAATACTTATGATTGTACTCCATATATTTGTAAGAAATTACCTTGAATAAGTAACATCATTTTCTCAGTTTTTCAAGCTAAGGTTTTGTGAAAGTTTGAATAAAATTAATTTTATGATTTGATATATATTAATTCTATAACCAAACTATGTTAACCCTGACAACAGCTACTTAGAGCTTCCTGAAAAACATTTTATTGACTGGCTGAATTACTTTCCTTGCTAAGCAAGCTATTCACAAACTCCAAGGGGGTTATCCCCAGTTTCTCAGCCAAATCCTTCACGAGTGCATCCCCATCAGTTGAAACACCTTGTTGTTCAGCCTTAGTCAGCATGGCTTCCAAAGGCTTGCCCAGTTCAGTTGACAAATCACGCATTGTCTTACGGCCATAGCCCTTTCCGGATAAGCTTTCCTCAACACTTTGCCCAGGTGTTGAACTTGTCTGTACTTGATTTTCAGCAGTGGGAGGTTCGATCAGAGCAAATAACTGCTTGGGACTTACTCCGTTTTCATTGGCGATTTCTTCCAGCGTATCCTCTTCAGATTGGATTTGGAAACCTTCAAGCCGTAATTTTTCCACCACAAACGCAAGATCCAACTCCAGTTTTTCTACAGTTGAAACAAGAGACTGATGTTGTGGCTGTCCCCGGGACTGTTCACTTAACTTTTCTTCGACCCATGAATTCTTAAATTTTTCTCCCCACTCCAGCACATAACTCAGTGGTTTGCTGGAACTTATTCCAGAGTAGACGAAAATTCCGCAAATGATCATTGCCAAGCCCATTTCCCTGACACGATGCACTCCGCTGGCTTTCTTGTAAAAGTAGTTCATTAACGGTTTCCAGTTATAAGCAATGTGAATGCAGGAAACAATCAAAAACAACAGTGCTGAGAGTGTGTGTACTGCTGACCACTGCCCCTTTTCTAAGCCAAACAGCTCCCAGTTTATCCAGTTCGCAACCCTTCCCGGCGGTACCACATAAAGCACCACACCGGTGAACAACAGGATCAGAAAATCGAAAGTAACAAATAACGTCGTCAGTATCCGATAACTAAATTTTGACTGTACCATAATTACCTCTAGGTTTGAGTGTGAATGGAAACAGCCTCCTCTAAAAACATAACGCAGAAGTTTACCGAGCATTGTTGAAAGAAAATTTCGGCATCACCCTTTATCATGCTCTTGTTGCTCAGTTTAGCAAAGAATTGTGACGAAATTATGAAGAAATCATGTTGTTTTAAAGGAGAAAATATGGGCACCGTTTTTCCAAAAAAACAACTGCAGGAACCTGTTGACAAAAGTAGAGTTTGTAACTGGAAACATTGAACTTGGAAAAATTTATCCAGAATTAATCGTAGGTACTCATTCCGGATGTTTACAAATCCTGAGCCTCAAACCGGAAGGCAAACAGGAAATGGACCCCGATTCTTTTTTGCAAGGAAACACACAGATCGCAGGAACTATGCTGACGTAAAACCTTGCTAGAATTGTGGAGACATGATGGATAATGGTCTAGTAAAAAGTTGTCATTCCTGCGAAACTTGGCCTCGGCTTGATCGGAGAGCGGAAACCAGGTTAAATCTGAAAATCATGATAGAATAAATTGTTTTGTTGAAAAATCTGCAGCTCAGGCAGTGATTCGTTGGGCTTTGCAGCGTGGACATACTGTTATCCCAAAATCTGCAAGACCTGAACGAATCAAAGAAAACGCGAATGTCTTTGATTTCAATTTGAATGAAGATCAAATGAAAATGTTAGACGGCTTAGATCAAGGTTTACGTTTTTGCCCTGATCCGCTGATAAAATAAAGCAAATAGATACACCCTAGACCTCTTAAAAAGTAAAAACTCTCTTGCTTTTGTGTATTTAATGCGCTATTCAATTACAGCAGAAATATAAAATTTTCTTCAGATTCATCAAACAACAACTTTAAAAACAGGAGTGTTATGAAACTCTTATCCGTTACTATCAGCAAAAAATTGTTTTTTATTTTTATAATAAATTCATTTATTACTTTAACTATTTCCGGAATGGTGATTTTTTCTTTTTTGGGTTTATCCGGTCAGTTCAATTTAAATTCAGAGCTGTCATCCTATAAAAGCACACTTGACTCTATCAGGATAGAGCAATCCAAGCTGAAGGGGCATGCACAATCATTTTATTTGAATGTGTCAGATGAGACCATTAAAGAAGGTTTGGAAAACATTAGTGCATCAATCATCTTTATTGAAGAGTCGCTGGCAAAATTGAAAGATGAAAATAATCAGAAAATCAACAGCAATTCTCTTGAAAGTATTCACAGGTTCAATTTGACCAGCGAACAATTGCTCAAAATTGAATCTTTGCGTGCAAAAATAGGGACAGCAAAGTCTTCAGAGATTTATGAAGCAGAATTGAAAGTATTGAAAAATAAGCTGAAAAACGAAACTTTTATCTATGACTTCCAACTTGATGATTTAATTACCCGGACAGGAGACAAGGATCTAAATCAACTTATCAGCTCTTCAAAATTTAAAACTGTTATTTCAAAGGATTTGGAGCAGATTGAAAACGGAGTAAAAAACCTCAATCTTTTCACCAATAGAATTGCAGAGATATCCAGTGAGAAGATGAACTCGGGACCTGTTGCAAAAAAGAATATATCAAACCTTATCAATGCCTTTAATGAGTTTAAAAATAAAAGAAAGAGGATAATTTTCAAAATTAGAGCAAAAAGGAGTCTGATTGCAGGCAAACCGGAATACGAAACTTTCATGCAAAAAATGCTTGGTGGTGAAGCTGATGGAGTGGATGGATTCCAGAAAAAAGAATATCTCAATAAAAATTTATTCTATCAGTTGGATCAACTAATTGTTGAACTTGATGAAATCATGAGCGCATCTCAGGCAAAACGGGATAAGGTTGGTTCCGCAAATATTTCAGATCTTGAATGGATGTTCGATGACTTTAAATTAATCCGTGATGATTTGGACAAGATTGTCAAAGAAACAGAGTCAAAAAACAATATTGATGCTTTCATAAAAGTTGATAAACAGTTTGTGAAGACTTACGAGAGTGTTAAGAAATCCGGTTTACTGGTTAGTGAAAGTCAATTACTGGACAACAATTATTCAGAGTTAAATCTTGGTTTGTCCAGGGTCCTGGATGACATCAATGCTGTTCTCAGTAAAGACATAGATACAATCAATACCAGTGTTATTGGTGAAACCGGCAGTTTCATCTGGATCGTATTAATCATCACAATTATTGGGCTGCTGGTCAGCCTTTTGTTCGGATTTTTGGTGAGAAGGTCAATCACTGCACCGGTTAATAACCTTGTCGAAATGTCTAAAGACATTGCACAGGGAGAAGGTGATCTCACCAAAAGGATTATGGTTGCCGGTAAAGATGAGCTAGGTGATTTGTCAACATGGTTCAACATGTTTCTCAAACGTCTCAACAAGATGGTAATTGAGGTCAAAAAACATGCCACAAACATCAATGTATCGTCACAGGAGATGGCACTCGGCAATCAGGACCTTTCAAACCGTACCCATCAGCAAAGTTCTTCACTGGAGGAAACTGCGACTGCAATGGAAGAGATCAACAGTATTGTGCAAAACAACGCGGAAGATGCAAAAAACGCAAATGTAATCACGCAGAAAGCGCAACAGTCTGTGGTTGACAGTAGGACCGAACTACTGGATACAGTCAATAATTCCATCGAAACAAACCAGGAGATGCTGCAGAATCTGCAAAGTACCAATACCAGTGTGGTTGAAGCCATGGAAGAGATTATGGAAAGCTCCAAAAAGATTGAAGGTATCACCACGCTGATGAACGACATTGCTTTTCAGACCAACCTGCTTGCACTTAATGCTTCAGTTGAGGCCGCAAGAGCAGGAGAACATGGTAAGGGTTTTGCGGTTGTGGCATCAGAAGTTCGCAAACTTGCTCATCGTTCCGCAAAAGCATCTACTGAGATTGGAGAGTTAATTCAGACCAGTCTGGAACGCATAAATTCCGGCCGGAAACTTGTTAAGGACGGAGAGCAGGGCATGGACGAAATGAGAACAAAAATTGAAACCATGCTCAATAATCTCAAAGCGGATAGTGATTCAAATCTTAACGGCATCCTAACTTCAGTCAAGGAAGTTTCAGAAGTAATGGAAAACATTAAGGTTGCTTCACAGGAACAGGCGGAAGGTGTGGACCAAATCAACAGAGCAATAGCGGATATGGACCGCATTACTCAGGAAAACTCTGCCCTCGTTGAACAGAACACAACTGCAAGTCAACACATGGCCGAAGAAGCAGAAAACCTGCAGGAATTACTAAACACTTTTAAGGTGGAAGAAAATGATTCCAAGTCCATTGACAACACAAATGTAAATAGTCAGGCCAACCTCAAACTTGAACATAGCAAGTTAGAACAACTTCCGGAAAAAACTGAGATAGAGCCTTCAAAGTCTGAGCCTGATCGTACAGCAAACCAGGATTTTGCTCCATTTAAATAATAGACTCTGTATAATACTCGTAAATTACTGAGAATATATTGCAAACTCATAAAAGCACTACATACTCATTTTACAAGTAAATATAAAACAACAAAATCTTTCACAATCCAAAGGTTGAGCGGAGTCAAAACATGAATTAATTCCGGAATTAACCTCAGGGTTAAAAGAATATTTTTAATAATACAACTTTGAGAGACCAAACCAATTTCTGTCAAGAATAACGCTTGCAGAGATTTATTGAGCGGACCACATATTTGTACTAAATACAATTTAAAAAGAGATCAAAATGGGCATTAAAAAGATGATGATTAACTTGAGTTTAGCTGCAGTTTTAATAATTGTACTCTCAATAATTTCGCAAACCATGTCCAGAGATTCCAATGATGTTAGTAATGAAACACAAAAAACCAGATATTTGTCTTACGTTTTAGCAGATGAATTTCGTCAAACATCCCTGGACCTAACCCGCTTATGCAGAACTTATGTGTCAACTGGTGAACAAAAGTACTGGGATGCTTATTGGGAAATAGTAAACTGGAGAAATGGCAAAGTTCCTCGACCTGATTATGTAAACAAAGATCTTTACCGGAATAAGTTAAGAAAACAAATTGATATCATGAAAGAATTAGGTTTTTCAGCGCAGGAATTTAAACTGCTAAAGGAAGCATCTGCTAATTCTGATGGTCTCATTGCTACTGAAGATCAAGCTATGAAGACCATAAAACTAGGCAGGTTTGTTGATGGACCTCAGAAACCGAATCCAAACGAAACACCGCAGCAATTCGCTTTAAGAATAGTCTTTGATGAGCAATATCACGGAGAAGTCTCAAAAATAATGAAACCTGTAAACCTTTTCTTTGAGGCAATTGAAGATAGAACAGAACAAGAGGTAATGAATTCTGCATCAAGATCATCCTTCTGGCTCAATACTGCTTTTTTTCTACAATTGGTTATCGGTTTATTATTTGCGGGTTTTGTGTGGAATATTCGTTTGATTTTAAAGCAACTGGGAGGTGAACCAGACGAAGCGGTTGGAATTGCAAAAGAAATTGCAAATGGTAATTTAATGCTGGACTCATCCTCTACTGCAGGAAATCGAACAGGATTGATAGGTAATATATATGTGATGAAAGATCAGCTCTATCAAATAATTACAGACGTTAGAAGAGCCGCTACAAACATCAATGTGTCTTCACAAGAGATGGCTTCCGGCAATCATGATCTCTCCTCACGTACGCACCAGCAAAGTTCTACCCTTGAAGAAACTGCGACTGCAATGGAAGAGATCAACAGTATTGTGCAAAACAACGCGGAAGATGCAAAAAACGCAAATGTAATCACGCAGAAAGCGCAACAGTCTGTGGTTGACAGTAGGACCGAACTACTGGATACAGTCAATAATTCCATCGAAACAAACCAGGAGATGCTGCAGAATCTGCAAAGTACCAATACCAGTGTGGTTGAAGCCATGGAAGAGATTATGGAAAGCTCCAAAAAGATTGAAGGTATCACCACGCTGATGAACGACATTGCTTTTCAGACTAACCTCTTGGCACTAAACGCATCAGTCGAGGCAGCACGTGCAGGAGAGCACGGTAAAGGGTTTGCAGTGGTAGCATCTGAGGTTCGTAAACTTGCTCACCGTTCCGCAAAAGCATCTACGGAAATTGGCGTGTTGGTTCAGACCAGTCTGGAACACATCACCTCCGGCAGGGATCTTGTCAAGAACGGAGAACAGGGCATGGATGAAATGAGAACAAAAATTGAAACTATGCTCAATAACCTCAAAGCGGAAAGTGATTCAAACCTTAATGGGATTCTCCAAACAGTTAAGGAAGTTTCTGAGGTGATGGAAAACATCAAGGTAGCCTCACAGGAACAGGCAGAAGGCGTGGATCAGATCAACAAATCAATTGCAGATATGGACCTTATCACACAGGAAAACTCCGCCCTCGTAGAGCAAAATACCACTGCAAGCCAGCACATGGCTGAAGAAGCAGAAAACCTGCAGCAACTGCTAAATGCTTTTAAGGTGGACGAAAGGGATGCCAACTCCACTAAACGTATAATTGAGAATAAACAGACAAACCTCAAACTTGAGCAAAGCAAGGTTGAACAGCTTCCGGAAAAAATACGGAAACAGTAAATCCGGATTAGCAGTCTGAAAAAACACTAAACCAGAGATTAGCGCTTTTCGGTTGATCAACTTTAATCAGTCCAGAATTTTACAGATAACAGTTTTAGATGCTATTGGATAATTCATCAGATATTGTGACCACAAGAGCAAGATTGACCAAAGTCAATGAGCCGACGGACGATGAATTTAGGTTATTCAGAGACCTTGTGCTAAAAGATCTTGGCATGGAATGGGGAGATGACAAAAAATATCTGCTCTATGCACGGGTTCAGCGAATACTTCAGGCACATCAGTTGGAAACCTTCCAGAGTTATTATGATTATATTGAAAGTACAAATAACAGGAATGAACGTCAGCTTCTCTACAATGCAGTCACAACTACCAAAAGCGGCTTCTACCGTGAGAAGCAGCATTTTAAGTTTCTCCGGGAAAATGTTTTTCCTGAGATGAAAAATCATAACAGTAAGCGCTATTCAAAGCTGCGGTTCTGGAGTGCAGGTTGTTCAAGTGGAGAGGAAACCTATACTCTTGCGATGGAAGCACATGATTTTTTTGGAACTGCTTTGATTTCAAACGGAGGTTTGCGAATTTTAGGTTCTGACGTAAATACCGGTGTTCTTGAATCAGCCATTCGTGGAGGCTATACCGAGGAGCAGATTAGTACTATTCCTGTCTCTTTCCAAAAACGTTTTTTATTACCAACTGCAGTTGGAAAAAATGTTTTTCAAAGAAAGGTCATAGATGATATCCAAAATTTGATTCAATTTCGCCAATTTAATCTCATGGACAATGTCTACCCCATTGCAACTAAGTTCCAGCTGATATTTTGCAGAAATTTGCTCTATTACCTGCATCCGGACAAGAGAGAGTACCTGTTACAAAAACTGGTGGATCATTTGGATGAAGGAGGTTGGCTCGTGCTGGGCATTACAGAAACAGGATACAAGTTGGACGGCATGAAAAAACTGGCTTTCAGCATTTATCAAAAAAACTGAATCTACTTTTAATATTTCTAAAAAACTATGGAAGTTGAACTTGAAAGTACGGGAATCAAAGTCAAAGGCAATTGTATCATTCAGGAACTCCAGCCTTTACAAAAGACTATGCTGGAGCTTATTCAATCTGAACGCAGCAGTATAGAGCTTGATTTATCAGGTATAGAAGCCATTGACACTGCGGGGATTCAACTACTTGCAGTTTGTCGTAATAATGCTTTGGAAAAAGGGATGACATTCCAGATCACCTCTAAGTCCGAAGCAGTCAAAGAAGCACTTGAGATAACAGGATTGGAATCAGTGCTTCAAGATTATAAGAAAGCTTAGCCGGTTATGCCTGCAACAATAATGACAGTTGACGATTCGAAGACTATCCGTGGACAAGTGCGGAGAACACTCGAACAACAAACCGAAGAAAATTATACCATTGTGGAAATGGAAGATGGCTTGGAAGCCTTACGCTGGCTGTCTAACTGTATACGAAAAGATCTTCCGGATGTGATAGTTCTTGACAGGAACATGCCAAACATGAGCGGAGACGAGTGCATCAAAATTCTCAAACGTGATGAAGACTGGAAGAATATTCCTGTTCTCTTTCTTACTGCACAAAGTGATATCCGCCAGTTGGTGCTTGGTCTGGCAAAACTTGGCGCAGATGATTATTTACCTAAACCATTTGATTTTGATGAATTGGCGGCACGCGTCAAAGTGATGGTGAGGATTAAACAGGCAGAAGACGAATCGCGCAGGCTCAACAAAGACTTGGAAATTTCTCTGGTCCAGCAAAAAAATGCCTTTGAGGAATTAAAGACTACAAAAATGCGTTTGGCCGAAACGGAGGCTGCGGCAAAACTGACTGCAGTATTTGAAAAGTTTGTTCCCAAGGAATTTATAAAACGTATTGCCCCTGACGGGTTGGAGCATTTAAAATTTGGTAAAGCGGATACTGACTTCATCAGCATCCTTTTTTGTGATATCAGATCCTTTACCAGTCTTTCTGAAAAGATGTCTCCTCAAGTTTTGGTAGATTTTCTCAATGATTATTTCAAACGAATGACTGAACCGATTTCTAAAAACAAAGGTTTTGTCGACAAATTCATCGGTGATGCAGTAATGGCATTGTTCAGTATTCCGGAAGAACCAAATGCGGGAGATGCACTTAACAGTGTTTTGGCTGCAATTGGTATGCAGGAACAGATTGACTCATTCAACAAAGATAATGCAAGAACAGATGACAACCTGCTCAGGATTGGGATTGGAATTCACAGCGGACCTGTCATTATTGGAACAGTTGGTTCCGAAGAACGTATGGAATCTACTGTTACCGGTGACACTGTAAACCTCGCATCGCGCCTGGAAGGTTTAACGAAATTCTATAAAAGTAAAATATTAATTTCTCAGGCAACTTATGAATTTGTTAAAGATGATGATTCTCTCGAATTTCGTGAACTTGACCTGGTGCAGGTAAAGGGCAAGGAAGAACCTGTCACCATTGTTGAGGTCTGCAACAGCGATCCTGAACCAATACGAGGACAAAAACTGGCCTGTAGAGAAATGTTTTCTGAAGCCTTAACAAGCTACCGTGCACAAAAATGGGCAGCAGCAACAAAAAAATTCAAATCCTGCTTAAAAGACTGTCCTGAAGACGGTGCTGCAGAATTATACTTGGAACGCTGTAAAATATTTAAGAAAACACCGCCTCCAAAAGACTGGAAGGGTCAGCAGATTTTTGATCAAAAATAAAAAACATTAAACAAGCAATATTTGCTGGCCTCTTAAATGCCTTATAGCCGTGTCATTTCGAGCAAAGCGAAAAATCTAATTTATCTTAAGCACTAAAATCATTAAGATTTATCCCTGCATTTGAAATAGCAAATTATCGAAAGCAGATTTTTTACAAAACCATCATACTTAATAAACATTCGAAACAGGTAGAAACAAAGTGGATAATCCAGCTTTGGAAGAATTTGTAGAGGAAGTCGAAGAGATAATCGAGGATTTGGAGGAAGGAGTACTTGAACTCGAAACCCAACCAAAGAAACGCTCTTTGATTGACCGTATCTTTCGAGATATGCACACCATAAAAGGTGGAGCAGGAATGGTTATGGAGACAGAATTAGCAGAATATGCTCATCATTTCGAAAACCTGCTCGACAAAGCACGAAATGGCGAAATTGTCTGTAATCCGGAAATGGCATCTCTGCTGTTGAGTTCAATCGATGGATTCAGGTCTTTTTTAGATAGAATTCGTGAAGGTGGTGAGCTTAATCAGGAACTTATTGACAAGACACTTGGACAACTTAAAGAATTTGAAAGTAATGCAGGCAAGACCTCAAGCAAAGCACCTGCAGAAAAAACCAAAAAGAAAACACCTGCCTCCGCTCCAAAGCCGGAAACAACTCCGGATGAAAAGATAGAAGCGGAACAAAGTCCTCCACCGGCAGAAAAAACTGCTGAAAGTGTTGAGACTGAAGAAGAGGAAGGAGTGCAGTGGGATGATGAAGATGAAGGAGAAGAAACTGCTTATTTGCTGCATCTTAAATTTGACACAGAAATGTTGCGAAAAGGTTCTGATCCAATACTTTTAATTAAAGACTTAAAAGAGTTAGGAGATTTGCACATAATTCCACATTTGGGCAAATTACCTTCAATGAAGAACCTTGACCCCGAAGATATTCATCTCTGGTGGAGTGCAAAACTGGTTACCACTCATCCTGCAGAAGAGATTGAAAATATCCTGATTTTCTTTCAGGATGAAAAAAATGAAGTCCGGTTTGAACCTGCTGAGACTCCTCCTGAAGATCCGGGGCTGGCCTCCTTTGGAATATATGAAGATCAGGAAAATAAAGAACAGGAACAAATTGGAGTTGATGAAACTCAAGTAGAAGAAAATTCTGTACCGGTTCCGGAAGCGGCTGCGGAAGTGGCAGAAGACGCAAAAGAAGACAAAGAGCCGGCAAAAGAAATAATTGCAGAAAAAGATTCGAGCGCAGAAGAAGCAAAAACAGACCCTCCAAAAAATGAGACTAAGAAAGACTCCGGTATCAAGACCACACAGTCAATTCGTGTCACGATTGACAAACTTGATAAACTGCAAAATCTGGTGGGAGAAACTGTGATCAACCAGGCCCGACTGCACCTGCTGAGCGAAAAAATTATGAAAGTTGATGACAGTCTTGGTGAGATGCTTTTGCAGTTTGTTGAAGATAACGAAAAATCTGTGCAGGAACTCCAGGATCAGATCCTTCAGGTACGTATGATTCCAGTCGGAAGTATCTTAAATAACATGAAACGTACCGTACGTGATTATGCCACCCGCAGTAAAAAGAAAATTAAACTGGAAATTGAAGGTGGAGATACAGAACTGGATAAAACAGTCACAGAGCAGCTACAGGGACCGTTAGTTCATTTAGTTCGTAACTCAATGGACCATGGGATAGAGGATTCAGAAACTCGGGTAAAAAACGGAAAGGACCCTACCGGAACCATTTCTCTCAAAGCATCGCAACAGGAGGGTTATGTTATCGTCGAGATAGAAGACGACGGAAAGGGAATTGATTCCAAAGTAATTTTTGATTCTGCAGTCAGGAAGGGATTTATCGATGAAACAGATGAACTGACTGAAGGCGAAATTTACAATTTATTATTCATGCCGGGTTTTACGACAACAACTGAAGTGACAGATGTTTCAGGACGCGGAGTTGGAATGGACACCGTCAGGCGTGACATTGAAGCCTTGCTTGGAACCATTGAAATATCAAGTGAACTGGGCAAAGGTACCAACACTAAACTTAAATTACCACTTACACTTGCCATCATTGATGGAATGATGATTGATGTGGGGCATCAGGTTTTTACCATTCCGCTACTTTCGGTAAATGAGTCACTGAGGCCGGTTCCAAAACAAATTAAAAAAATTAAAAACAAAGGTGAGCTGGTGGAAATACGTGGAGAATATATTCCCATGTTAAGGCTGCATAACCGCTTGGGAATAACACCCCGGTTTAAGGAACCCACTGAAGGCCTGGTTGTTGTAGTGCAGCATGCAAACCATAAACAATGCCTTTTTGTAGATGAAATTGTAGATCAAGGACCGGTAGTCATCAAGAGTATGGAAGATAATTTTATTCAGGTAC
>JACKQG010002152.1_pt1 | contig 12023 bp, 16 predicted proteins | sample 8237621 | NCBI WGS metagenome assembly JACKQG01 (sample SAMN15677084, study PRJNA649215) | marine metagenome | biome: marine; feature: Black Sea; material: saline water; isolation source: suspended particulate matter (SPM) from the Black Sea western gyre | collected 2013-06-09/2013-06-10 | depth...
CCAGTGGAAAAACAAAAAATGATTGCTGGTTGTGTGTTTCTTGTATTGCTACCGGCAAGTGACAACGGGCAAAAAAACAATCGTGGTAGGGTTTATAAGTGTTGTCTTTAGTAAGTAGTAAGTAAGTCTATATAGGTATAGATATTTATATATATGTTGCAGTGGAAAACTACTCCCGCTGGCGCAGAAAAGCGTGAGCATAATTCTCATTGCGGTTCACTGGAGTTTGCAGGCGAACCGCAATAAGGCGGTAAGTCGGAGGTAGCTAAAATGAAGCAAAACAGAACATCAAAACAACATGGGCCGCGGCAACTGCCAATGGTGTATCTGCACGGCATCTATTATTATGTAGATGAGCGACTAAGACAGTTCAGGGAAATCAACAATCTACAAAACGTCATTGATTTTGATTCGGCACATGGACAGTTGTTGTGTGATGAATGCTATCCGGTGGCGTAGGAATCGTAAAATATATATAGTAGGGGCACTTTACAGGTCCCATGAGACTGGCAAAATCATTTTTGGATTTCCCGTTCGTCCGATTATTCGAGTCGCTGCTGCCTGATTTTATCCTTGGATTTGCTTTCTTCACGGCACTGGCCTATGCGGTATTGGGAAAACGTATGGAACATCAACGATCAGCGGTCGCTATGAGTGCTTCGCTTGGTTTAGCTCTTTCTGTGGGTCTTGTCTGGTGGGAACACCAGCGGGGCTGGTCGATTAAGAATCTCGGGGCCATTGCAATAGGCTTTGCCGTTATCATGCTCGCTATGATAATGTTCCAGGCGATACGCCAGACGGGCGGCAGCTGGGCCGGCGGAGGAATCGCCTTTGGGGCAAGTTTGTTGGTAGCCTGGGCGATTGGCTTTGAAGGGCCAATCGTCGCCGAGATGATTCAGATACTGTCGGTCGTTGCCTTGACCGTTGGGGTTCTGGCGTTTCTGTTGCACTCGCACGGCGTTACCAGGCCAAACGGGCGTTTCGCTGCTCCTGCCTCTGCAAATGCCGAGGTAAGGGATATAAGGCATGATATGAGCGATCTGTATGAGGATAGACGTGTTGGTACGCAGCTGGCCAATAGATTTGACCAGCTGCAAAAGAACTGTGTAACTTCATCCGACCGCCCTTCGAATACAGATGATATTATGAACCAGCTTCGCCGGATACTGCCGGCAGAGGGCTGGTTGACCGAGCGTCTGGCAAAACTCCGGGCCAGGGCCCATGTTTTCCGTCAGGGGCACATCCATAGAATCGATGAGATTCACCAGGTAATAAAGGAACTAGCTCCCGCTTCCAGGAAACAGGCGAAGCGGGAGCTGGCAGAAAGATATAAGGAACTGCATCTGGATAAGAGATTGGAAAGGCTCGATAAGGCGGTAGCTGAAAATGAGCGGCGGATCAAGGTACTCACGCAGGAAGCACAGGCGGCCCTGGCCCGGTATGATTATCCAAAGCTGAACGAGCTGTTGGCATCAGCCGGGAAACTCCAGATGCACAACGATAAACTGCTCAAGACCATTGAACGTACAGAAAACAAGCTGTCACATTTGGCGAAGCAGGTGGAAAAAGAAGCAAAGGAGGTTGCCGACAAATGAAAGGGGCCATATCAGAAACAAACCTTGAATACTATGTTGGTAAGCTCGAACCGGCGTATGAGTCGCAGGGCGAGCAAAAGATAGGCCGAACGCTGGATCAGTATGGCATTGCGTTTTTCTACAGGCACCCCACCTTGATCTATGAGAACGGCCGGCGTGAGCTATGGTATCCTGACTTTACGCTGCCGAGGTTCGATGATATGGTCATTGAATATCCCGGCAGGCATCATCAGAACAAGGTGATGATTCCGCCGGAGCGAAAACAAGAAGTCTATCGCCAAAACGACATCCCGGCGTTATTTCTGAAGCCCGCCGACCTGGCCCGGCCTGACTGGGTAGAAAAACTCTACGAGACGCTTGAGAATACGTACCATCGACCATTAACAGATTGCCTTTTATATGATCGATAGGTTCCTAAAACAGATCACGATATATCCAAATTCTTAGCCGGCATCGGTCAGCCATACAGGTTAGAGCCAATGTTTAGCCGGGGTGCTGAGGAATTCTTCCAGGGGGATTCCCTGTCCGCCAACGAGTAGTTTTTTGGTCACTGTAAAAGCCTTGCTGAACGCGTCCAGACCGCCCAGAGAGGTTTGCTTATGGTGACTTTTCACTTCAATCGCGGTGAGCCGGTCGGCTTGCTTGAGAACGAAATCAACCTCTCGGTTGCGGTTCAACCAATAAAACACGTCAATATGACTCGGCCCGGCGGTATTGATTAAATGCGTACCTACCGCTGACTCGGTTATCCTGCCCCAATACTCGCCCTTGCCGCGTGCTTCCTGCAAATCGATATCGGTCAGGGCATTGATCAGAGCTGTATTTAACGCCATCAGTTTTGGGCTTGACCCGCGCCGACGTATGGTCTTGCCGGAATACTTATTCAATCCCGTTACCAGACCGGCTCCGCTCAACAACTCCAGGTAATGCGCCAAGGTAGTGGTATTTCCCGCATCGTGGAGTTGGCCGAGCATTTTCTGATACGAAACGATCTGGCCGGAATACTCACATGCCAGATAAAACAACCTTCGTAAAAGCGCCGGCTTATCGACCCGGCTCATTAACAGAATATCGCGGGAGACCGTGGTTTCTATAAGCGAGTCCCGAATATAGCTGCGCCAGCGTTGCGGCTGGTCAATCAATTCGGCGGCTCCGGGGTAACCTCCGTAAAATACATACTGATCTACTGAAAAGCCAAAGCAACTGTGCATCTCGGAAAACGACCAATGGGTTACCGGGATCAGCTCAAACCGTCCCGCCAGGCTTTCGGTCAATCCTTTTTGCAGCAGCAGCGGCGAAGAGCCCAGCAGGATCACCTTCAGCGGAATATTCTTTTGAGTATCTTCATCCCAAAGAAACTTGACGCTCTCGCTCCAGTCGGGCAGCTTCTGTACCTCGTCGATGATGAGAATAGCCGAACGACTGCCATCTTCAGTTTTCAACCTGCAGATATCCCACTGGCTTTCGATCCATCCTCGCTCCCGCAGGGTCGGCTCATCCGCTGAGACATAGTGATATGGCTGGTCAATAGCGCTGAGCAACTGCCGGACCACAGTGGTCTTGCCCACCTGCCGGGGGCCGGCCAGGATCTGGATAAATCGCCGCTTTTCCTCTATGCGGTTGCGTATAATTTCAAAAACAGGCCGTTTGAATGCTTCCATAACTCACTGCCTCACAACATGATACATATTTACTCAACGTATTGAGTATTTTACCGCGAAGCCTTGAGTAGTCAAGTTTATTCCAAAAAAATATCGGCTACTACAACAAGAGACATTCACATATTCACCATTCCCATTTTGTATAGCCGGCCAAGGTTCTATAAATCCAGCCAGGTCATAAGCTCCACTGATTGCCCGACAGATTCAACTGCTTTTTGGCATGCCGTGACCGCATTCGCTGAGGTGGCGATTATGATGATCCGATCGAATTTGGCTTTTCGGATTTTCCTGAGGTTCTCTTTGATATTAGATTTGCCGGTCTCCACTTCGACGGCGATCCGTTCGTCGTGTCGCTCGGCTAATATGTCAATGGCACCGTTGCCTTTGATAACGTGTTCGCAGGTAATTTCATAATCATCTTTTCTGAAATGATCCGCGGCTTTTTTGACCCAGTAGCGGTGCTCCAGGCTCTCGCGCGGCGATGGCGGCAGTTCGATTCCGATGGAACAGCAGACCGAACGGCCCAGGTCAGAGACCTGGTACAGGACAACCTGGCCGGAGCGGGTGGCGATGGGGAAGGCCTCGATAATGTCGGCCTTATCGAGGTGCTGGCGGACGGCGTTGCCGCGGCGGTGGGATAGATTCAGTCTGTGGTATCTCGATACGGTTGTCGATAACGGTCGAGCAGCTATATCGGCCAGGAATCGTATCTCCTCTCTGGTCATTTTTGGCATCTGTGGATTCATCTCTGAGGGTGGGTCAGGTTCAGGATCGATTGGTGGCTCTTTGCGTTTAGATATTGTCATTTCCCGATCCTGAACCGATATTGGGTGGGGATTCTTATTTGTTACGGTGATTTCACTGGTTGTTGTATTGTCTCTATCCGGCGATGGAATAGGTGAAAGAGGCTCGGGTGTGGTCGATACTCGATTAGTTCTGCTGGAATCGGTGTAATAACCGGCCATTCGATTATGGACTATTTCATCGCTGATCGAGCCTTCATCTATGGGAAAAAGGGGCACATTGACAAGGAACGGCTCGGGGTGTTCATCGGCAAGCCGAATGATCGCGGTGCCTACCGGCAGAGTGTTCAATGCCTGTTTTTGCTCATCGGTCAGGTTCATCGCGGATGTTATCGCCTGAACATCACTGCGAAGTTTTTGGCTGAGGGCAATTGTCGCATAGGAATTGGCGAAAGCTACCTTGCTCAATAGCGAGGCGGACTGATCCACAAAGACGTATCCCATGCCATACTGTCGGATCATCCTGATAGAGTTTTCCAATACCGATTCTTTTGTCTCCGCTGCCTTTTGCAGCAGCAGGTTATGTGCTTCTTCCAGGACGATCAGGTTAGTGAGTTTGCTTTGCGGGCCCTGTGCGAGCCTGTAGCGGTACAGGTATAACGTCAGGGCTTCCGAGAACATCTTACGGTCGGAATTGCTCGATAAACCATCCATCTCCAGGACAACATTGTGATTCAATAAATCTCTTATGTGGCTGTTGTCCTGGGTGTTCACAACCGAGCCGAACTCACCGTAGCTCATGGACAAGAGGATTCTTTCTGCCGATGCCTGCCACATGGCGGCACGGCCTCTGAGCTTGACGGTCTTTAGCCAGATGAGCAAGTCCTGGATTGTCGGCCATTTGGTATTGAGCTTGTCGAATACACCGGCTTCGCGAAAAAGCTTATCGAGTCCGGCAACGAGCAGACTGATAACACCTTCGCCGCCGAGATAGGCTGAGGCGATAACATCGACGATCAGCTTTATCCAAACATGAGGCTCGCAGCCCGGCGGCGGGATCAGCGGGTTGAATCTAAAAGGTGAGATGTCTCTGCCGATTGTGTAAATGCGTAGATCGTCCTGGTTTGTCAGTAAGTCTCTATAGCCACGCTTCCAGTCCAGTGCGAGAACCTTGATACCACGCGTCATGATGCCTTTCATGAGTACGAAGGTCAGGTTGGTCTTGCCTGAGCCGCTTCTGCCGGCTATGAGGATGTGTTCCCTGAGCCGATCGCTTTTCAGAAAGAATTGGTACAACTGTTTATTGCCGTAGCTGATTTTACCGAGTTGAATATCACCTGATCTGGCGAACTCGCTATTAGGCGGTGGGAAAGGCGATCTGTCCGGTTCGTAATTCTGGCCGAGGTATTTGGCGGCGAGCAGTTCTAACGTCTGTTCGATGTCCGCTTTTCCAGCCATATCCGATTCTGCCAGATAGACAGACCACAGGCGGTCTATCTTCCTGCCGATAACAGGTCGTAGTTTTCTGCAGAGTTCCTGAACCCGATTCATCATGGATAGTCACCTGCTATGTCGTTTAGTATCTCTATCTTTCGGAAGGCGGATAAATACTGTTGAGCGGATTCGGGAAGCTGTTGCCTTAATCTTGATATGTCCTTCCATAATGAAGTTCTTTCATGACGCTGATCGGAATGCAGCTCCAGGAGTCGCTTGCTATAGGTATCTTGCTGTTCGGATGTAGGCGGCCAGCCGCCCCGGGCCAGTTCGTTGAAGGCATAACATTTCGACCATTCGATCTCGTTCATGTTCTGTCCGTATATCTTCTGACGCTGATCGATCTGTCCGATCACATCATCGAGGCCCAGCCAGGAAGTGTGTTTCTTGTCGGAAAGGAAAGCGGTTTCAGGATCGAAGGCCGGGACCGCGAAATACCCTTGCGAGACTAACTGCTCTACGGTCTGTGGGCCTTCGTCTATCCGGGTTATAGGTGTGCCGGTTGAAAAGAAGCTTTTTGCGTAGAATTCCTGTTTGGCAGGATAAAGAGCGGCTGATGATGAATATCCATACGGCTGCTTTTGGCCGTACAAGTACTTGTAAGCGACGCTGCTGTACATGGGGTTGCCCGGTTGGATTGGTTCGTTGTTCTGCATTTTTGTTTACCTCCTGCCAGTAGTAAATTGGGTGGATTATTTAAACCTTTCGCTTTTTGTTACGCCGGGGCGGTGATTACAAACATTTATATAGTTCAGGTCCCTCACGTGTCCCTTGAGGTGATACGAAGATGTCAAGACCATTTAAGTGCCCCTTTTGCGGTTCGCATCGTAACGTAAGGAAGGGAGTGCGTTTGACTAAAACGATGGGCATACGCAAGTTGCGACGATGTAAGGATTGCGGCAGAAAGTTTACGCCAAAGAACCAGGCGTTGGCTGAATCGATGGAAACTGAAGATGTAGAACTGGTTGTCCAACCTGAGCCGGACACCACACCTGAGACTAATCCGGCAGAAAACTGTAAGCTGCTTCCGAACGCCCAGGAGCAACACCAGGAACAATGAACATAATAAGCCTTGCATTTGATCTTTCAAAAACAGTAGAGGTCTTTATCTCCCACGCACGCCGGTACTTTTATGAGGTCATGCTTTCAGGATATCTCTGTCCGCAATGTGGTGGGAACATCACCATGACAGCCGAAAGCCGGTGCCAGTGCAAAAGCTGCCATTACAACTTTGATCCGACCATTGCTTTCCAGCGGTGCGTGGCTTGCGAGGGTAAGCCAACACTTAAAATATGCAGGTATCAATGCACAGGGTGCGAACAGATTATCCAGTCCCGCTTTGTTTTCGAAGGTAATATATTTGACAATGAGTATTTCAAAGAACGTATGCGGCAGTCACGGGAAAGACAAAAGCAGAATAATCAACTGGCAATAGAATCGCTAATTGAAAACCGCAGCGAGTCTTTAGTGCCTGGATACGCTGACCTCGATGCTATACCAGGTCTGGCCGATGCCCTCGATGGTCTTTCGATGGGACCTGAGATAGCGGCACTGCTGCCGTTGTGTAAGGGGTTTGACCTGAATCGTTATCAAACGCATTTGCAGGAGCATATAGGGCCGATCGAGGTGTGTTTCGATGACATACCACCTTTGGAAGAAAATGAGCGATTGGACCGTATATGGCGGTTTGTCGCGGTTATATTCATGGCCCACGCGGGGCTGATCGAGATTTGCCAGGAAGGGCAGACAATTAAATTGGCGAAAAAAGATGAAACTAACTGAGAAGGATAAAGAGTTTTTGGCCCGCTTGAAGGAGTTGATAGATTCACGGGATTTGTCGGTTGAGATGAAAATCGACAAACCCAGCTATATGATCCTTCGCGGAACATACGGCGAGAAGATACACAATACCTTCCGCATGACCCGCCAGGGTGTAAGGTGGCGGTTCCAGAGATTGTTCGGGGACATATATGTATCGGCGTTCGAGACCATCCTTATGATCGAGAAAACCTTCGGGACATACCTTCGTGATTATGCCATCAGGATCAGTAAGGACCGCTATGCGTTACGCCAAGAGATAACTCAGAGCAGCTTTCAATCGGCTGACACCCTGGTGCCTAAAAAGGCAGATGCAGAAGCTCAACCAAACGATCAAAAATGACCGAGCCCACCAAGATCAATTTCAACCATCGGCGTATGCGGCAACTGGATGATATTACCGATCTGGCGGAGATGCTCTTTCCCGGCAATCGCAATCAGCAGCATGCCGCGGCGAGGATACTGCTGGCACTGAAGCGGTCCACGGATATTATGAGTTCGCTGAGCGAACTCGAACAGAAACACAACATATCTCGGCGAACATTGCAACGGACCCGTGCCAAGCTGGTTCGGCTGGGATTGATCGAGCATGTCTCCTGGATGAACCGCCGCTATGGCGGCAGGCAGGGCTGGAAGCTCTCCGGTAAGATGAGCACCGCACTGCGTCATCTGGCCGAAAGAATAGATCAATGGCGAAGCGATACGCAGCCGGGGCATCTGGAAAAAGAAGAGGTACTGGCGGAGTTCCTGCGGCCGGGATGATCGATAAAACAACCGAGGTGAAACGCATTGAAACAAAAGTATCTATTATTGATTGTGATCTTGCAAATAGTGATATTCATAACCATCGTGATCCATATGGTGTTAATGGCTAAGCACATGCAGACTGAAACACAATACCCGCCATCTCTGCCATGTGCCGCGGTGCCAATTGGCTTTGTTGCGGAGTATCCTGAGTGTGCCGACCTGTTAGTCAAGGCCATGAACATTAGCAATTTCCGGATCAGACCATTTAGAGAAATACGAGAAGCAGATTGATCGATAGTAGTGCCAGACCGCAAACTTTATAAGTACCGCTGAATTAACCCCTGTTTGCAATTAAAATAACTGTTTTTTGGTGATCACACTTTTCCCACGGAAAAGTCACCGAAAACAAGAGGAAGCTCCGCACAGAAAATCGCCACCCGCCAGGGAAGGTCGTTCTGAAGCGATTCCTCGACGCTGAATAAGGATTGACCAGCCGGTCAGCCACGATTTGGATAGTTAATTCTCTAAAGGTTCCTTGAATATGGTCTGTCGACGAGAAACGCAAACACGCCCCGCGGCACTTATGGCAAATATCTCATGGCGGAATACTACTTTTTGCGATGGGTAAAAGCAGCATGATAGCCCGCCACCTGTCAACGAAAGTCCCGCGATGATTGGATTCGCTATGTGTTTGGAAAATATTATTGGATGTAAATGCGCTACTGCGCGCCACTTACAAGAACGTCAAAAGTTTTTCGATTTTGTATTTGCGCATTTTTACGGGAGCGCTATACTTGACAATAGCCATTAATGGAATCGTATGGGACTTTGTTTTTTTGGCCAGCATAAGTGATGTAGGTAGATTTTATATCCCGCCCCTGGCAGGATCCGGTCCAGCGTAAGCTGGTTGAAAGGTGGTGTGTTATGTTTTCATTAGGGATCAGAAAGGTTGTCGTTATCAGTCTTGTTGGTGGCATCTTCCTGCTGGGTAATGCCTGGTTCGTTGTGAACTGGCTCCAGGAGAATGGCCTGATCGGATGGGCAGATGGCCTCAAGAGTACGTATCTGACACCGACTGCTATTACGATCATTGTGATTTTGATGGTGCTGCTGGTCAGGCCTCGCGGTGAATCTGCCAAACTGATTCAGCGTTGTCCGGTTTGCGAACATACGATAATCGGCAAGAAACACTATTGCAGCGACTGCGGCAGTAAGATCTAAAAGAGCCGAGCAATTTACAATCCCTATATATACAACAGCCACAGTATGTCTGTATTGCGGCTGATAGGTTATGGTGTAGACTCTCATCCCACCCACCCAAACCATAACCCTTTTAAGTCACATCCCGTTTACTACTGATCAATCCTCACAAATATGTGTTGGGCGGGCGTTCTTTTTCGAAAGGACATATGCCCGCCTGAGGATTTTTCACCTGCAGAAACCGGCATTGTTCCGGGCTATTGCGGACCATGATCTTTAATAAACAGTATGCGTTGGCGTAAGGCCGGCCAGTTTGTATAGAGACAGTTTCTAAAGCTCCCTTGAGTGTAATTGCCCAATGGGAGTTTTTTTGTGCATTTCACGAACAGTTACATTAACCAGATGGCACGCTAACCAAGCGGAGCGTTCCATCATAAAATGGAAGGTAGGTGATAAATATGGCTTGGAGACCAACAGATTATTTGATGCAAGGTGAGTTGAGCAACATTGACCCTAATAAAGTCACAGGGTGGATGAGATTCGCCGGTATGAAAGAGAAAGTGACCTTTGATTTGGAAGGCAACTTCCACAGAGACATCCGCGGTGCAAAGATTCGCCTCAAAGGCAATGCAACCGGAGATAAAAAAGATGCTGAAAAATACATGGAAGGATTCGCTCAGCATCAGACAGGAAAGGCAGGTGATATTACGGCTGGATTACCGCCTCAGGACTACACGGATTATCCGTATATAGAGTTTTACTCAGATGCAAACGGTCGTGTGGTGATAGAGCTTGAGCAGGATCAGATTGAAGTAATCGGTATGCCGATACCGGCTATCGAGTCCGATCCGATATCCAGAGAGCAGCAACATCAGAATATGTCTGAGTATTTGGGTGGTGTGGCTCAGGAACTGGATGTCCCAGCAGAAAATGCCATTTGTGTTGGTGGTAAAATTCAGACACGCCTGGCAAAGCAAGCTGATGAGAATGCCAGGATACGTGGTATGAAGCTGCTCACGAAGGAAATCCGCAAGAAGTTACCGCCGCTTTATGCCCAGGATGGCAAAGGCGGTAAAGCGGTTGTTTATTTGAAGTACTTCACTCCTTCAGCCCAATGGACTTGGTACGTAAGTGAGGGCGAGCCAGTTTTGGATGAGAACGGAAAAGAAGAAATCGATTTCCAATTTTTCGGGCTTGTAGATGGCCACGAAAAAGAACTTGGCTATTTCAATCTGTCGGAACTCGAAAACGCCAGAGGTCCTATGGGGCTGCCGATTGAAAGGGACTTGTATTGGCAACCCAAAACGCTGGAAGAGATCGCACCGGAAATGTTCAGGTCCGATGAATAGCTCATTTATGAGGAGACAATCACGAGAAAGGTAACCGTAAAGTTAGCAATGCAAATTGTAATGTCGGTAAACGAGGGCATTGAAATATCGGAAGTGATTCGTGAATTGGATTGTCAGATAACCGATACTACGACAGCTGCTGATGTTTTGGATGCCGAAATTGTAGATCATGAAGTCATAGACAGTAAATAACCTGCCACGAGCGGGATATTTACTTCTATAATCAACTCCACGCTCATTTCCGAGCAAAAACCCTTGTTAAATGAAAGGATCAGTCCATGGAAACAGATTGTGAAAAGCTGGATAGTTTTTCGAAGGTAGTTTTATCTGTCAGCGGCGGTGTAGCGGATGTGATTTTCAAGCCATTAGGTATTGCTGTCGTAATATTTGATTATGATGTGCAAGGCGTTGACAAACTTTCGAAAGACCCGGACGGTAAGAACTGTATTGTCAGCAACTGGCCATCGCAGGAACAGATAATCGACAATGAGCATTGGCCGATTATCAGGCAGGCAAAGCATGATGCTGCATGCCGATGTGTACGACAATGGAAATGCTCTTCCTGTGGCGGTGTTACGGAACACTCTTATGAAGAGATCGTAGAGATCGGCTCACCGCACTGCAAGAATTGCGAAATCGAAATGACAATGATCTAAACCCCAATTAACGAAAGGATAAAAACCATGGCTAAGAAAACTCTTACGATCACATTAAAGGACCAGTGTGCAGATGTCCACTTAAAAACAATCAAGGTCAAACTCTTATCTGAGGGCGGCAAACTGTGGATTCGGCCAAAAGGATACTCTGATAAATGCTCTGCCGATGGGCACGGCTATCCGGTCGGCCTGGAAATCTGGCAGGGTCGGCTCCGCCTTATTGTCTTTAATGACATCAATATGGAAGAGCCTCAGATTATTGATCTGGAAAATGCCAGAGAAAGCAATCGTGATTCAGGAGATATTACCATGTCACATTTGAAAAAACGTTTTGTTTTAGTTGTCGATGGCCGTGAGCTTGCAACCATTCTGGCTGCTTTGCGGTTCCATCAGGATGAAAATCTTCAAGGATGCAGCGATATTGCCGATCAGGCGATCAAGGAGATAGCTACCAACAGCGGTTCGTTAAAACCGTTGGATTTCAACGAAGTTGGAAAACTGTGCGAGAGGGTCAATACTTGTGAAGAAGCCCATAGCGGCCACCAAAAAGAAGTCTGGGTGTTGGCCGTAATGAATAAGAATATGGTAGTCCATACCCAGGCATACAACAGCAGGTTCCGGGCTGAAAAGGCTATGCTGGATTATCTGCGGAGTTACGAGGGTTACAAAGGAAAGGATAATGTTGCCGAAGTCTGCGATTGGCTTGCCAAACAAGAAGGGACACTGAAGGTGGATATTTGTTCAACGCAAGTAGATTGCC
>JACKQG010006673.1_pt1 | contig 12023 bp, 9 predicted proteins | sample 8237621 | NCBI WGS metagenome assembly JACKQG01 (sample SAMN15677084, study PRJNA649215) | marine metagenome | biome: marine; feature: Black Sea; material: saline water; isolation source: suspended particulate matter (SPM) from the Black Sea western gyre | collected 2013-06-09/2013-06-10 | depth...
GTCCTAAGGTAGCGAAATTCCTTGTCGGGTAAGTTCCGACCTGCACGAATGGCGCAACGACTTCCCCACTGTCTCAACCAGGGACTCAGCGAAATTGCACTCTCGGTGAAGATACCGAGTACCCGCAGCTGGACGGAAAGACCCTGTGCACCTTTACTACAACTTTGCAGTGAGGCTAGGAATACCATGTGTAGGATAGGTGGGAGGCTTTGAAGCGGGGGCGCTAGCCCTCGTGGAGCCAACCTTGAAATACCACCCTTGATCTTTTTGGTCTCTAACCGTGGCCCGTTATCCGGGTCCGGAACATTGCATGGTGGGTAGTTTAACTGGGGCGGTTGCCTCCAAAAGAGTAACGGAGGCGCGCAATGGTTCCCTCAGGCCGAATGGAAACCGGCCGTCGAGTGCAAAGGCATAAGGGAGCTTGACTGCGAGAGAGACATCTCGAGCAGATGCGAAAGCAGGTCTTAGTGATCCGGTGGTCCCGAATGGAAGGGCCATCGCTCAACGGATAAAAGGTACGCCGGGGATAACAGGCTTATCTCCCCCAAGAGTTCACATCGACGGGGAGGTTTGGCACCTCGATGTCGGCTCGTCACATCCTGGGGCTGGAGAAGGTCCCAAGGGTTGGGCTGTTCGCCCATTAAAGTGGCACGCGAGCTGGGTTCAGAACGTCGTGAGACAGTTCGGTCCCTATCCGCTGTGGGCGTAGGATACTTGAAAGGAGCTGTCCCTAGTACGAGAGGACCGGGATGGACACACCTCTGGTGTTCCGGTTGTCACGCCAGTGGCATTGCCGGGTAGCTACGTTCGGACGGGATAACCGCTGAAAGCATATAAGCGGGAAGCCCCCCTTGAGATTAGGTATCCCTGGGCTTCAGGGCCCCTTAAGACCCCTCGTAGACGACGAGGTTGATAGGCCGGGTGTGGAAGCGCAGCAATGCGTGGAGCTAACTGGTACTAATCGGTCGTGAGGCTTGATCTTCTTTTTTTGTTGATCAGCCGTTTTAACGAGCTGTACGCTCGCTTGATATGAAATGCGCTTTGTCGCGCTGTCTGTGTCGCGGATTGTCTCCGCGCCGGTCGTCTGATGACGACCCTGTCCCCAGGGATTCACCTCCCGGGGGCTCTGGTCTTCGAGGACACCGGCGCGGTAGCTTTCCGGTGGCTATAGCGGAGGGGTCTCACCCGTTTCCATCCCGAACACGGAAGTTAAGCCCTCCTGCGCCGATGGTACTGCACTTCGCGTGTGGGAGAGTAGGACGCTGCCGGAATTTATTTGAGGCCCGGGTGTCACCTTCGACGCCCGGGCCTTTTTGCTGCTCTAATTTCAATCCCGGGAATTTATTTTTCGACCCCCCCCCTGTTCGGGGGGGTACTGGGCGCAATACGGGTGTTTTCCCTTGACGAGAGCATGACTGAATTCCTATAGTGGCCAAGGCAGTCTGCCTGCGGGCAGTTCGGCCAGGGGCCTGCTTGGTCCAGGGAGTAAAAGCCATGCCGTCAATAATTCGAATAGCCTGTGCTCTGTTGGCCTGGACTTCGGTTGCTGCTCTTCCGGTTCAGGCCCAGAACGGCCCTTATGAGCTCCCCGACAACTATCTCTGCTACAAGAGCAAGGTATCCAAGTTCAACCCCTCGGTAAAAAAAACCGGGCTCACTACAGCCCTCGTCGACCAGTTCGATGACTCTGATTACGGTGTGCTGAAAGAACGCGGGCTTTGCCTTCCGGCCAGTGTTGACGGCGTTACTGCCGTAGACGAGGTCACTCACCTGATCCCTTACCAGATCAAAACCACGAAGGGCGCGGCCAAGCATATCAAGCAGGCAGGCGTGGTGGTCGTTTCCGAATTCGGGACTGTTACCCTGGACACCAAGAAGGAAGACCGACTGCTGATCCCTGCCTCCTTGAATCCATCGGGTGGCGCGCTGCCCGCCCCGCTTTTTGGACTGCACGGCGTTGACCACTACAAGTGTTACAAGGCCAAGGAGACCAAGGGTACTCCGAAGTTTTCGCCTGTGGGAGCCGCGGTGTCGGATCAATTCGAGAGCTCACGCAACTTCGGGATGAAAAAAGCTAAGTTGCTGTGCATGGCAGTAGACAAAGACGGGGCGGGCGTGAAATCAGCTGACGGGCACTTGCTCTGCCTGCAGGCCAAGCCCGACAAGGGCGAACCCAAGCACACCAAGCGAGTTTTTGTTTACACCAATGATTCGCTGATAGGGCATTTTCAGGATACCAAGAAAGAAGAACTTCTCTGCGTGCCAGCCCTGGTTGATCCGCCCGCCGAGTTCTGTGGCGACGGCTCCGTCAACCAGGCCGAAGACTGTGAGACCGGCGTCGACTGCGTTGGCGCCGGCGAGGTATGCGTGGCTTGCGCGTGCACCGAGTGTGGCAATGGCGTGATCGATAGTGGCGAGACCTGCGAGACAGATGGTGACTGCGCCATCAACGAGGAGTGTTCCGGCTGTAATTGCGCGGCGCGAGCGGCGCTGGGGACGAGGGTCTTTTCGCTCGGAGAAACCGGTGGCATGTTCTCTTCGCTAGCGGGTGGAGCCAAGTTTTCTACCCCGACTGGATCGCTGTCGATCGAGGGCGGGCTTATGGACGGGGCAGGTGATGTTGCCCTGTCGTTGAGCGCTGGTGCTCCGTATTACTCAACGATTTACGTACAGCCTATCGATGAGACTCTTTGCACCGAGTACAGTGCCTGCACCGGCACGCTTCACTGCGGTGGTGGTGTAAACGTCGACATCATAGTTGGACTCGATAGCCTCGCTCCTGCGGCAGGTGCTTGTGTGCAGGACGGCAACGGCAATTGCCCAGGTGATCCGGGCGACGTGTGTTGCAGCAACGCGTGTGAAGGTGTTGGTGTTGGCAGCGGAAACAGCGAGGTGGTCACAACCGGTGTCAATGCCAGCGACAGTGGCGTGGGAGCCGCTTTGCTCAGCTGCACGGCCAGGGTGACTACCGTACCGGGCGAGGGTATAGACTGCTCAGCCGCCGACTACTCAAGCGAGGCGGTCACCACCCAGGTGTTTACTACGGGGTCAGCGACCACCAATATAACCAACCATTGCGCGGGAACCGCAGCGCCGGCGAATTCGGTACCTCAATTTTCGAAGCCGGGTGAAGTTTTTGATTGCTCAAATTTTAATCTCGAGGACCACGTAGGGGCGCTTGCCACGGTCCAGACAGCCGAGGAGCCCTCGGGGCTTATCACGGGAGATGGGGCCCAGGCCATAGTTCTTGATGACGACTGAGTCTCGCTGGCCGAGCTTGGCTTGTTGAGTCGGCCTGCGGCAGCTACCATGCCCGGATTGATGGTGTGGATGTGGCCGCCGAGAAAAAGTTAAAATGGAAGGACGCACTCGCGGATCGGCTCGACGCGGGCCTTGCCGACGAGATAGACGCCTTCGAGACCCAACTTGAGCTGCGCCAGCAGGACAAGTTGGACGAGAAGGTCTTCGCAGAGACCCGCCTGCGTAGAGGCGTTTACGGTCAGCGCTATGATAACGGGCAACGCCATGACGGTGTGGCCGTTCGCGCCATCGAGTTTCCGTCCTCTTCCCTGACCAAGGGGCCCGACACCGCCTGGGATGCCCCCGGGATGCAACGCATCAAGATTCCTTTTGGTGGAGTGACCCCCGAACAGCTCGAAGTGCTCGCCGACCTCGCCGAGGAATACTCGGATGGCATTCTGCACGTTACTACGCGGCAGGATTTTCAGCTTCATTTCATTCACATAGAAGACACACCGGACCTGATGCGCAGGCTGGGTGCCGTTGGCATTACCAGCAGGGAAGCCTGCGGCAACACGGTGAGGAATGTCACTGCCTGTCCCATTGCCGGCGTGTGCAGTGACGAGACCTTCGACGTGACTCCATACTCGTTGGCGATGGCCGACTTCCTCCTCGGTCACCCCGACGCCCAGGATTTCGGGCGTAAGTTCAAGGTGGCTTTCTCGGGATGCGCGGGCAAGGCCTGCGCCCTGGTTAACATGCATGACCTGGGCTTCATCGCCAGGGAACGAAACGACGAGAACGGCACCCGGCGTGGTTTTGAGACGTGGGTAGGCGGGGGCCTCGGCACGATTCCCTACGACGCCAAGCTGTTCAAAGATTTCGTTCCGGTCGAAGAAATCCTGCCGCTGGCGCAAGCCATAGTCAGGGTCTTTGCGCGTCTGGGCGAGAAACGTAACCGGGCCAGGGCTCGTATCAAGTTTCTCATAGCCAGGCTTGGCCTGGAGGAATTCAAGCGCCTCGTAGAAGAGGAGCGCGCTGTTCTTCGCGAGGATGAAGGCTGGTCCAACTGGGTAGATGGGGCGACCGCGGAGTTCGAAGTCGAGCCAGCTGGGTCCCGGGGCGAAGTAGGGGCGGTGGCGGACGTCGGCCCGGAGTACGAACGCTGGGCGAGGGACAACGTTGAGGTCCAACGCCAGCAGGGTTACAGCGTGGTGACTGTCATGTTGCCGTTGGGCGATATGACCTCGCGGCAGGCCCGCCAGTTGGCCGATCTCGGTAGCGAGTACGCGAACGGTCGCTTGAGAACAACAGTGGAGCAGAACGTTGTGCTGCGCTGGGTACGAGACGGCGATCTTCCGGCCCTGTACCTCGGACTGGTGGCGGCTGGGCTGGCGACTGCCGGGGCTGGGACCATAAGCGACATTACCGTTTGCCCGGGCACGGATACCTGCAAGCTGGGAATCGCTTCTTCGCGAGGCTTGACGGCTGAACTTTCACGGCGACTTCGCGAAGCCGATGGCAAGCTCGACGAATCGATCCGGGGCTTGCACATAAAGGTCAGTGGCTGCTTTAATTCCTGCGGACAACACCACGTTGCCGATATCGGCTTCTACGGTGTCAGTCGCAAGGTGGCTGGCACCACCGTGCCGCACTTTCAGGTCGTACTGGGCGGCCAGTGGGAATCCAACGGGGGTTCTTACGGGCTCGCCGTCGGTGCCGTTCCTTCGCGGGCCATTCCTTCGGTGGTCGAGCGCTTGTCAGACGCCTACGTATCCGAACGCGGCGATGCGCGGACCTTCAACGAGTTCATAGAAAGCATCGGCAAGAAGAAGGCCCGCGCCTTGTTGGAAGACCTCATGCCCGTACCCGCTTACGAAGACGGGCCGGAGTTTTACTCGGACTGGGGCGACCCCCGGGAGTTTACGATGTCGGACCTTGGAATCGGCGAGTGCGCCGGTGAGGTGGTCGCCCAGACTGATTTTGATCTCGCCGAGGCCGAGCGCCAGGTTTTTGATGCCCAGGTGTTACTCGACGATAAGGACTTTGATGGTGCAGACCAGACTGCGCTGCGATCGATGCTCGAAGCCGCCAAGGGTCTCGTGCGTCTCGAAAACCCGGAGCCGGCCCAGGATCCCGACTCGATTGTGAGCGAGTTCCGTAGCAGGTTCTACGATACCGAGCTTTTCTTTGATCGTTTTGCAGGCGGCAAGTTCGCCCAGTATCTCTTTCATCGTTACGAGCAGGGCAGTGGTGATTCCTCGGGTGAGCAAGCGCGTCGCGTGGTGGAAGAAGCCCGGCTGTTTATCGAGGCCGCGCATGCCTGCCACGGTCGTATGCTCGAAAAGAAGGCCGCCGAAGGCCAGGCCAGCTGAGCTATCCCGACATGCAGGGCCTCCAGAAGATCGCGATAAAGCTTCACGCTCGTGCAGGCACCGAGTTTGCGCCGGCAGACCTGATACCGCTGCTGCACGGCTGGATCCAGAAACGAAGCGTCGAGGGCACTCTTATCGACGTCGCCGACTATTCGCACGTCCCCGATGGGCCCGGCTTGATGCTGATTGCCCACGAGGGGGTATATTCCTTCGAGGCCGGTAGTGGAATCCCCGGGCTGGTTTACTCCAACAGGAGGGGAGTGGAGGACGGCGACCTCGGGTCACGCATCAAGATCAGCATGCGACTGGCGCTGGCGGCTTGCGAGCAGTACGGGCAGGACGCCGGGGCGCCTGACGGGGGAGTGTTTCCCGGCTCGTCCTGGGAGCTGATCGCCAACGATCGCCTGCTCGCCCCTGCGACCGATCTGACCTACGACCAACTCGAGCCTGTTGTGAGCAAGGTTTGCGAAAGCTTGTACGGTGAGACGAAGTTTCGCCTTGCGCGCCTGGGTGGCGGCCGTGAGCGTGCCGCCTTGCGCGTGGATGTCGACGAGCCCTTTTCGCCCTCCCAGCTGCTGGAGCGACTCGCTTAAAGTTCACCCGGCCCTTGTCTGGGCTGTTGAAGGCAGCGACAATGCGGTAGGCGCGTGAGATTCGATACGCCCAGGCGCCCCTGGGTTGTCCTTGAAGTATGAAAATAGCACTGGATGAAAAGCAGTCCGCCTTGCGCGAAGAGCTCCGGGAGTACTTTGCGCGCCTGGTTGACGATGAGCTCATCGAGGAGATCTCGGTCGGCGAGGGTGGTGGCCCCCTCTACCGTAAGGCGCTCGAACAGATGGGCACCGATGGGTGGATCGGCATCGGTTGGCCCCGGGAGTACGGTGGCCAGGAGCGATCCCCGCTCGACCAGTTCCTGTTCGCCGATGAATGCCAGAGAGCCGGATTTCCGCTTCCGTTTCTCACTATCAATTCTGTCGGTCCTACCATCATGGAGTACGGTACCGAGAGCCAGAAAAAAGACTACCTCCCTCGTATTACTGCGGGGAAGATCCACTTCGCAATTGGCTACTCTGAGGCCGACGCCGGCACCGACCTCGCGTCGCTTAAAACAAGCGCAGTGCGGGATGGTGACGAGTGGGTAATCAACGGGCAAAAAATGTGGACCAGCCTCGCCGATTACTCGGAGTACGTGTGGCTGGCTGCCCGAACTGACCCTGATGCGGAAAAGCACGCGGGCATTTCTATCTTCATCGTGGACGTACGCTCGCCGGGCTTCAGCATTACTCCCATCGAGACCATAGGAAAGATCAAGACCAACGTGACCTACTACGACAACGTCAGGGTTCCTGCCGACGCCCTCGTGGGCGAGCCGGGTATGGGTTGGACCCTTATCGTCAACCAGCTCAACCACGAGAGGGTGTCGCTGTTTACCTCGGGAACCCCGGAGCGGATCTACCTTGAGACCCTGGACTGGGCCAGGTCGACTCGGCGGCCTTCGGGCGACCGGGTGATCGATGTTCCCTGGGTTCAATCGGCCCTGGCACGGGTCAAGTGTCGCGTTGATGTACTGAAACTTCTCAACTGGCGACAGGCCTGGAACATGGGGCAGGGTACTTTCCGCTTCGACGAGGCATCGACGGTAAAGGTTTACGGTAGTGAGTCGTATATCCAGATTTACAGGGATCTCCTGCAGGTCACGGGATTGACCGGAAGCCTGCCGGCGGGTAGCCCCGGCTTTATTCTTCGGGGGCGGCTCGAGCGCATGTACCGGGCTATGCTTATCCTGACCTTCGGGGGGGGCACCAACGAAGTGCAGCGGGATATCATCGCGATGGCAGGGCTGGGCATGCCACGCAGCCTGCGCTGAGACGAACACAGTGGATTTTGCGTTTACAGAAGAACAGCAGGCCGTCGAAAAGCTGGCCGGTGAAATATTTACGGATTTTTGCGAGCCCGACAAGCTCAAGCTGCTGGAGCAGCAGCGGTGTTGGTTTGACCAGGCTCTCTGGTCGGCACTGGCCGAAGCCGGGCTGCTGGGCCTGGCTATCCCCGAAAAATACGACGGCCAGGGCCTGGGAATAATCGAAACCTGCGTGTTGCTGGAACGACAGGGCTGGGCGGTAGCGCCGGTCCCCTTGCTCGATACCCTGGCATCCGGGGTCCTCACTCTGCTCGCGCACGCAGAAGAGGACGTACTCGCTGATTTTCTGCCTGCTGTCGCCAAAGGTGAACTGGTGCTGAGCGCGGCCCTATCGGAGACCTGCAGCGATGATCCTTTTGATACGGGCGTTACGGCCGTCAAGGATGGTGAAAATTGGAGGCTCGATGGTAGCAAGCAGCTGATCGGTGCCGGCCAGCACGCGGCGCGGATCCTGCTGCCGGCCCGCGTTGACGGCCAGGGTTTGGGCTTGTTCCTGCTTGACCCGGCCAACAGCGGAGTGATCCTGGGCGAGCAGGAAGCTACCAGTGGCGAAATCCGCAGCAGCCTGGACCTCTCTGGTGCCGTGGTCGATGGCCGTTCCGCACTCGGCCCTGCAGACGGCAGGGCGGTTGCCGACCTGGTCCGTTTTTCACTGGCGGGTCTCTGCGCTACCGAGGCCGGGGTGGTCGCAAGGGCGGTTCGTATGACAGCAGATTACACTTCTACGCGCGAACAGTTCGGAAAGCCGGTAGCCTCTTTCCAGGCCGTGGCACAGAGGGCAGCCGACGCGTTCGTGGACCTCGAGGCTCTAAAGCTCGCGACCTGGTACGCGGTGAGTTGCCTGGACCGTGGCGAAATCGCCGACGAGGCGTTGGCCGTGGCCAAGTACTGGGCTTCAGAGGGCGGACACAGCGCCGTGTACGCCTGCCAGCACCTACACGGTGGTACCGGGGTAGACAACGATTACCCGCTGCACCGCTACTACCTGTGGTCCAAGCAGATTGAGCTCACGCTCGGTGGCGCCGAATTTCACCTGGCTTCGCTCGGAAAGATGCTGGCCGCGGGCTGACCACCGCTGCGGTCAGTGGTTGCGCAGCAACAGCGGCACGTCGGCTTTTAAGCGGCGCATGGCCGTTTCGTCGGTGGTGTCATAGATTCCCCTCAGGCGTGAATCTCCGTCCACGAGAAATACGTGCAGGCTATGGGCGATCGGACCCAGCAGGTCAACTTCGTCGTCATCGAGGTCTGTGATCTCGGTGGCTGCCTCCACGAGGAAGGCCTGACGAATGAATGGGAAGAGTCCGCTTTCGTCAGCTGTGAGCAGAGGCCAGCGGGCAGTGTCGATGTCGTGGGCCGCGGCATAATCGGAGAGGACGCCAGGACTATCGCGCGACGGGTCAACAGTGAAAGAAACGAATCGAAGCTGTTCGTGCTTCTTCCAGCCGTTCATCAATCTTTCCAGTTGGCGGACTAGACGTGGGCAGGGACCAGGGCAGGTAGTGTAGAGTAGACTGGCGAGCCAGACTTTACCCTCGAGCCTGGTGCTGGCGTAGTCGGCCCCGGCCTGATCGGTGAATTCAAAAGCGGGCACGGTATTGATTACCGGGAGCTCGGGGACATCGGTGAGCTTGTCCCGGGCAATGAATAACAACAGGCCGAGCGCGAGCACAGCGATCAGCGAGCGACGGACTACGATATAAGCATTCGCAGACATGGGTTTAACTGTCAGGCCCCGCGGGGCGACGGCGGGCAAGAGCTGTAGCCATGGCCACGCTTCCCAGGGCGAAAAGCCCCAGGGCGGCGGCCGAAACGGGAAGCGATGGAAGGTGGGCCAGCGCGGGACTGCCGGGCTCGTAAAGAGCGTAACGAAAAGCCGCCAGCCCGTATGTCAGTGGGTTGATGGCCAGTGCCGCTGCGAGCCACGAAGGCAGCCCGTTGGCAGGAAAAAAGGCGCCCGAAAGAAACCACATGGGCATGAGGAAGGCCGTCATGATTGCGTGAAAGCCCTGGGTAGAACTCATGTTCCAGGCAATCGATATGCCAACACCGGTCAACGCAACGGCTATGAAAGTCAGCACCAGCATGGCGGCGGCTACCTGGGCCAGGTCCAGTGGCAGGCCTGCGATGGGTGCCAGCGCCAGCATTATCCCGCCCTGCATAAGCGCCAGTATCGTAGTACCAGCCACCTTGCCGGCTACCACGCTTCCAATACTGACCGGGGCTACCAGCACACCCTGGAGAAAACCCTCGTTTCGGTCCTCTATGATCGATATCGTTGCAAAGATCGATGTAAACAGGATTACCAGCACCACGGTGCCCGGATAAAAGTATTCGTTGTAGCCCTGGCCAGCCGAGTCCCCGGGCGTAAAGGACGCGCTCAGGCCCGCACCGAAAATAATCCAGAACAGCACGGGTTGTGCGAGCGCACCGAAGACCCGGTTCTTCTGCCTGACAAAACGAACGACCTCGCGCAGCGCGAGGGTGTATACGGGCAGCAAGCGGTTCACGACGGATCGACCCCCTGCTCTGACTTCCAGAAGGTGTGGCCGGTTTCGTGCACGAACACGTCGGCCAGGGTGGGTCGCTCCATGCTGAGACCAAGTATCTTATCGCCGTGGTCGAGCAACAGGCGGGGGATCAGGCTTTCGGGCGAAATATTTTCAAGCCGCAACCGGCCTTCGACAATTACGGGCTGCACCTTGTATTCGCGGGAGACCACGGCCGCGAAGCCCTCGGGGTCCTCGCAGCGCAGCGAGAGTATTCTTTCGCCGACCCTTGAGCGCAGGCCCTGGGGTGTGCCGATGGCCACGAAGCGGCCGTGGTCGATGATAGCCAATCGGTCGCAGGATTCGGCTTCTTCCATCAGGTGAGTCGTCAGGATCACGGTGGTTCCCTGTTCGTTTCTCAAGTCCTTGAGATAGCGCCACAGGTCGAGACGGGCGCCCGGGTCCAGGCCGGTCGACGGTTCGTCCAGGAGCAGCAGCGGGGGTTTGTTGAGCAAGCCCTTGGCGAGCTCAACCCTCCTTGCCAGCCCACCCGACAGGGTATCGACCCGGTCATTGGTGCGATCTGTAACTCCCAGACGTTGCAGGGCAGACTCGCTGGCTTCGGCTAGTTCGGCCCCTCGCATGCCGAGCAGGTGACCATGGTGCTTGAGGTTTTCCTTGACAGTGAGATTGCGATCGAGGCCGGGGTTCTGGAAGACCACACCGAGGGCGGACCGCGCAGCCAGGCTGTACTGCTGTATGGATTTGCCCATGATGTGGACGTCGCCGGTCTGTATGCGAAACAGCGTCGAGAGTATTTTGAACAGCGTCGTCTTACCGCCGCCGTTGGGCCCGAGCAGGCCGAATATTTCCCCCGGCTGTACGGAGAATGACACATCGTCGAGAGCTAGCGTGTCCCCGTATGAATAGGACAGGTTTGTTACTTCGAGTAACGGGTTTTCTCCAGTATCGAATTTGGACAGCGTCACGTTGCTACCCTGTCTAACAGGTAAGACACCAGCAGCAAGGGCAGGTAGGCCACCGAGCATAGAAGCAGTCGCCTGGCTCCCAGCTGGCCGGGGTTTTTTGCCGCTGACACCGAAGCTGCCAGGTAGGCCAGGCCGAGGGCCAGGGCAGCGGCAAAGAAAAAAGGCCCCGAGTAGCCTGCGCTCCCGACTGCCAGGGTCACGGGCAGCAGGGCAGCGGAGTAGAGAACCATCTGCCGTCCCGACGCGCTCCCGTCGTTGTCGATGCGCTGCAGGGTCGGAAAACCCGCGTTCCTGTAATCATCCTGGTAGAGAAGTCCGATGGCAAGAAAGTGGGGGACTTGCCAGAGAAAAAGAATTGAAAAAAGAAGAAGGGACTCTCGACCCAGCGCATTGCCCGCCGCTGCGCAGCCGATCACGGGCGGGAGCGCACCAGGTATTGCGCCGATCAGGGTCGACAGGCTCGAGGACTTTTTCAACGGCGTGTAGATAGCGAGGTAGGAAACCAGGGTCACGGTGTTGACCAGTGCAGCCGCGGGGTTGACGAAGATCAGCAGGAATCCCACACCGACAACGGAGGTGATGACACCGAAAGCCAATCCCGATTTCTCGCTTATAAGGTGCGCGGGCAGAGGCCTGAAGCGCGTCCTCGCCATGAGCCCGTCACTGCTGCGCTCGAGGTACTGGTTGAGAGCACCGGCGCCCGAACAGGACAGGCAGGTGCCAATAACTACCTGCAGCAGAGTGGCGGTCTCGAAGTCGTGCAGCCCGGAGACCGCGAGGTAGCCGACCAGCACGGTCAAAACTACCATGCCGACGATGCGAGGGTTGATCAGCGCAAGGGACACCGAACCGCGGCGCCCCCCGGGGCCCGCAGGCGATCTTTCTACGGCCGCGCTGGGCATCACGTGTGCGCCACCCCCCGCGGCTCACCTCCCGGTGTAGGGAGCCCGGTGCGTGACCGCCACCCCGCCGCCCCGGAGGGCCGGCGGAACAACCGGTTCCCCGCCGCCGG
>JACKQG010006675.1_pt1 | contig 12022 bp, 6 predicted proteins | sample 8237621 | NCBI WGS metagenome assembly JACKQG01 (sample SAMN15677084, study PRJNA649215) | marine metagenome | biome: marine; feature: Black Sea; material: saline water; isolation source: suspended particulate matter (SPM) from the Black Sea western gyre | collected 2013-06-09/2013-06-10 | depth...
CGCAGATCCCCGCCCTGCAGTCGTGCCTGGGCGTCGGCCGAGAGGCGGGAGCGATAGGAAAGCCTGCGCACACGATCGACGCCGACACCAGCGTGCACAGACTCCACGCCGAACTTCGCTCCGGCCGCCAGGGCGGGTGAGCGGTGGTATCCCTTGGCGTACCGTTGAGCCAACGTCGCCGTATCTGAAGGCCCGACCCAGATCCCGTCTTCGCGTTCCCAATCCATCTCACGTCGCGACGCATCCGGAAAATCGCGGTAGACCAACTGCCACAACTGGTCTTGCTCACTTCGAACAAGATCCGCGGATCGATCGGTGATCGCAAACTGCACGTGACCGCTCCGGCCTGCCGTGACATCAATGCCGATCCAGACCTCGAACCACTCGTACCTTCCCTCCAAGGCAAAACGATGCTCCGTCGGCGCATGAGTTCCCAGGCCCCGTTCGAAACGCTTCTGGCCGATCTGAATGGGACCGCCCCGGTGACTTCGATCGCGCCGCGGTGTGCCATACGGCTGATTGACGTAGATCGGCTCCAGGTCGCTCAAGTGGGTGACATTCCCTTCCGCGTCGATCAACTTTGCATCGCCCCAATCGGCGTGGCCGAAGTTGTAGTCCGGCACACCTTTAGCAATGAGCGAGAGTTGCTTCACGCCCCCGACGCGCAGCTTCACGTGGCGGGCCGCATCACCGCCTCGAAGCACATCGCTAACGAACGTCTCGAACTTGGCTTCCGACGGAGTCTTGCAGGCGTCGGCCAACGCGTCCAGCGAAGCCCGCATGGTCTGCTGCCAAGTATCCCGGCAAACGTACCATGATGGATCTTCTGCCAACAAACGGCCGCTCTCGATCGCAACCAGTGCCGCGAGCAGAACGGAAGGAAAGGTCCGGCAGGGCATAGCGTGAGCTTCCTGCGGTGAGGGATGCACTTGTCACAGTAGATCAATCCATAACCGCTAGTCTATCCGATTTCCACAATGGCATCTACAAACCTCACGTCAGGTCCACGCACATCTGGTCGGTTCACAGCGCTCCAGCTACGTGGTCTTGGCCGCGTCGCGCGACACGCTGCTCTGGACGGCAGACGCGGTTCAGGCGGCCTTGAGCGTCGTACTCGTAACGCACGACATGCGTTGGGATGGCTGCCAGTTTGGCTTCGGAGAGGGCGGCGCTGGCGATTACCACCTGCCCTTCGTGGTTGATCGTGTAGTTGAAGGTTGCCTTTTGGCCACCCATCGAGATGGACCGAACCATCCGTCGATCCGGGGCAGGAAGCATCGACTCGAACCTCCCTCCCGGATCGAAGCGTATTTCGTTGCCGTGCCTGTCGACCAGTTGAAGCCCGCCGTTCGCCAAGATGGCCATCACTCGGAACCGGCTTGTGTTCTCGTGATCGGGCACGTAGCCGGGGATCTGGCCCTTGTCGCTGAAGGTGAGTGCTTCACTTCGGCCGTGAAGCAGATCATTCACCGTCACAGATTTGGGGATCATTGCGTTCAAGAACGGGATGCGCCCGTCACCCGCGGGCTTCACTACGTACGGCGCCTTGGCAAACGCTCGGGTGAAAGCGTCGACGTACTCAACATGCGCATGATGCTCCGGCGATGGCGACAGAAACATGTCCGTCAGCCGACCGGCTTGGTCGAAGTGGAATTGATTGCCCAGTTTGTCGGCCAGGCGGTAGGATGCGTTGGACATCAAGAACAGGCCGATTACCTGGCTCGATGCGAGCTCGTCCGGCACGTAGCCCGCCGCGGCGTAGCGATCCTCGCTGAACGCGAGCACTTCACGGTCACCGGTCAACAGGTTCTCGACCACCATCTGTTCCGGGATCATCGCGTTCAGGAATTCCCGTTTGGCGTCATTGGCCGGCTGGACGCGGTACGGAATCAGCAGGTTCCACCCCTGGCCAAAATCGCCAATGTCGCGTTTCTTCGAGTTGAAGTAGCGCACCAGTTCGAGACCGGGTTGACCGTTGTTTCGTAACGCCAGGTCCGTCTGGTAACGGATACCTCGACGGTCCTTGCCCGAGTTGAGCGAATGCTGTGGGACCGCCGTGTAGCTGTGTTCCCCGAGATCAAACGACACGGTTCTCGTGACTCGTGGGGCGGTGGAGTTGACTTCCGTGAGGCTCGTCTCGGCCTCGGCAACGGCTGGAAGCCGCGAAAACGCTTTGGTGATGGCTTCCAAGGCGTCCTGATCGTAGACGTAGTTGCCTTGAACGCCCAAATTGACGCCTCCTTTGATCGAGACGCCATGGAAGTAGTCCGAACCCTTGGCCAGTTCGTCGACCGTACCGGGCGAGTCCTCGGTCACGGCCATGTCTTTGTTGGCCATCAAGAACCAATACAGCGGCACGTCATGCTGTTTCAGGTATTTGGCCAGAGCGACCAACTTCGCGTACTGGAACAGCTCTTGATAAACGGGATACTTTTCGGAAATCTCGTCGTAGTGCTCGGTAAAGAACCGGGCGAATGCTTTGTCGGGTTGTGCGGCTTGGCCGCGTCCGCCTTGGAAGTCGCACTCGGTGTTCAGTTTCATTCGACCGCCGTCGAACAGCAGCAGATCACCACCGCGTTTGAATCGCATGTTTTCGGGAACGAACCAGAACCGTCGGCCGGCCAAGACGGGATTGCCGTGATAGTACTCCCACGTGTCCACGTCTTTGAAGCCCGGGATGTCAGGCCGTTCGGTACCCACGGCCCATTTCTTCATCCGGTAATCCGCCTCACGCATCACTCGGCCCAGATCCGTGTTGACGACCCGTCCGATGTACCGTACCAGATGCTTGTCGACATCCGGCGCGATCGGATCGATCGAGATGCCCGGATCTTGCTTGGAATAGTAGACACACCACAGAACCGTAACGAATCTCCGGAAAGCTTCCGCAGAGATACGACTATCCTGGCCGTCGACCACCAACGAGAAGTTGCCGGCAACCAAGTCCGTCTCCGTTTGTTTGTCGGCAGAGATCTTTGCCGCGTCGTGCAACATCACCCCGCCGATATCGCCAGGCTGGAACGGCTGAGACCGTAACGGATCGGGGAAGCTCGGCGGACGATACGGCTCCGGTTTCGGCGCATCGGGCAAGCGGATGGGGCGCATGGGCACCCGGTTCCCGTCAAAGCCACTCGGAGGCAGCCTCGGCGGCCATGGCGGAATCATCCCTGGAAACGACGAGTCCGGAATCGGCGCGGGAAGCGGTCCAGGCGACCAAGGTGGAGTCGTCCCAGAAGACGACGGCTGTGAATCCGTAAGTGGACGCAGCTCGCGCCTGTTGAGATGCGGCAGAGAGCCATCGAACGGCGGGATTGCGGGGAGCGCAGAGAATCCTTCAAATTCTAGCGACGCGTTTCCTGGTCGCGACGGGTCGAAAACGTAGGATTGTACTCCCAGAGAGAACCCGATCTCGTGGACCGATTCTTCATCGTCTGCCGACTCTCTCTCGCGCTGTTTCCGTTCCGGCGGGTTGTTGTTGGGCATCTGCCAGTCGTCTAGGGGAACGTTCCAACAAAGCGAGTAGGCCTCCGGCCGCGATTCCAATACCGCCAGCTTTAGCGCGGAGACATCCCCATCTTCCAGCGCCAAAAGGATGGCCTCCATCTCGATACCGCCGCTAAGCTGGACCAATACCGATACGTCATCGTCGCCGCGAAACTCTCCGATACGTTGCACCAGAGGATACTTCTCCGGCGTATCGACGCGCTGGACGCGATACCGATTCATGAGGTACTCCAAATCTGGCCGGTCTTCCCCAAGATGGGCGATGCCTTCGGCGATGCAGACCAAGTCGAACAGCACTTTCAACCGTTTCAGCAACGGATGCTCGTCGCAACCGGTCCAGAAGCATTCCGTGAACTGCTTCGCAAATTCCTGTCCGATCTCGTCGCGTCCCTGATCGATGTTGTTTCCCTTAGCATCCACGCCTTGGTGAAAGACCGTTTCCGCCTCGACGCCTAGCCGGAGTTCTTCGATGACGTAGACATCGTCCCGTTCGACGATGAACGATTCGTCGTCCATCACGTGGAACCAAAACCGGCTCTGAACCGTCTTCGCTTCGCTGGCAGTCTTGCCAACATAACTCTGCACAGTCGTCTTGGAATCCTTTTCCGGAAGCCAGTTGACTCGGCCAACGACATGGCCTTGTTTTAGCAGGTCTTTTCTCGTCGCAGATTCGTACAGACTCAGGTACGGCTCGATCCCCTGGATGCGTCGAAGCAGATCGAGGCTGTAGCGTTTCAGAATAACGTCGCTACCAAGGAAGTCCTGACCAAACTTCGTGCCCCCGATGTCGCCCTCAAAACGCACGTCCTGCATTCCGGTTTTGGGGGTGTCGTCGACCATGTCGATGCTGACTTTGGGATACTTGCCCTTCAAGAGCCGGGATCGCAGTGCCACGACAAGGTCGTCGAGACTAGCCGGAGGCATATCACCTCGAGTCTTGCCGACTAAGACTATGTCGCCGGTGCCTCGGTCAAAGACCATACCGACGACCCGCGTGATCCCGCCGAGGGTGGTAAGCTCCGTGTTGTCGGCCTTCCCTTTCTCGAGTTGGCGGTTGGCCTCGCGGAGCGAAAACGCTTTGATCGAATCGCCGAAGCAGTTGGCAACACTCCAGGATAGGATGCACCCGATAAGTGCATACGTTGCTGTAACCGAAGTTGGCTTCATTGGTTGGTGCTCCTATTCGCAGATCACTGACGAAGGCAACCTGATTAACATCGGGTTACTACTCTGCACGTGGTTATTTCGTCGACGCTTCCCCTATCGCGTCGTATAGGAGACCGTATACAGTCCGGGCATCCCAGCGGCCTGCGAGGATCTTTATCCCGGCCGTGGTCGCCCCGCCGGGGCTTCCGGCTGCAATCCAGGTTCGCTGTTGCACGACCACCTTGTCGCGACGGGACGCGACGTTAGCAGCCATTCGTGTCAATGACCTGTTGAGATCAACTGACCCAGCGATAACCGTTTCCAGCCCGCCCCGGAGCGCCACCCTCGTGTCATTATCCGGTGGGTCTGGTATCGGAGTACCAGGTCCCTCCCAGATTGTTATGGTGCAATCCCTTTCGTGGATAATGATGGGCCCTCCCTCAGAATCCGCAGCTAGATGGATTGATTCTATTGCCCGTCCGCCGCTCAATTGAACGAGGTCCGGTGGAATAGTAGTTGGAGCACCCGATTCCCAGGGGAATCCATGTAGAATGACAGGGTGTTGCTGTCCTGCCACCTGCACACGAACGGTCATCCCGGCTTCCTCAGCCTCGTCAATTGTCTTGGCAAGACGACGTAATTCCATGATCAGAATGTTGCGTGCTGCAACCAACGAGAGGCGTGAGGCCGGCGGTATCGCGTCAAAGTATCGTTGCGCTTCGGTGTCGTCCTTCTTCCCGAACCACACGCAGCCTAGGCCGCTCAATGCCACAGCATTTCTCGGACCATCTTGTGAAAGGAGCTGCGCCCTCTTGAAGAACTCTTCGGGCCCGCCGCCCCTCGCGCTTGCCATGCCGCCCAGATTCAGGATCCCGCGGTTGGCATAGGCATCTGCAAAGTCCTCTTTCGCTTTGGCGGCCTTCACGAAATACACCCGCGCCATCAAAGTGTTTCCGACGGCGTGGGCTACGACCCCGCGCGCGTTCAACGCAAGATAACACTGCGAGTTCAGCTCGATCGCCCTGTCGAAGCAATCTGCGGCTGCTTTCCACTCCTTGCGACGAGCGTGGGCGTCACCCTTGGAATACCAAGCGATCGCGTTGTCTGGGTGTTTCGTGGCAACACGGTCCGCCCAGGTCTGCCATGCCGTCCGGTCGTCGTCGTTCAGAACGGACGCGAAGAGCGCCAGCGATTGATTGTTCCGATTCGTCGCCAGGCAGGCGTGGCCTTTGATCAGACGTAGCACGGGGTCAGCGCTCCGCTCGTTTACGTCTTTCAGAAGATGCTCCGTTAGGTGTTCCCAATTCTCCGCCAGAACGGCTTGCTCGATTTCATCCATTGAGATGTTTTGAGCGGTGGCCATCGCAGGCAGAAGCGCAGGCAGCGTTGCGATCAGCAACCGAACCCAACAGACTCGAGCTGGGCATGTCTCACGCAGATGTAGAATGCCGCATTGGTTGGTCTTCATCTTCCCCTCCTTCCCGAAACAGGATTTCTCAGGATCGTACGGTTTGCCCTAGTCCTGCGGGCCGAGTTGTGTTCCCCCTTGCGCACCGAACGTTAAGTTGGTGCCAGGGACTGGTTCCCAGCCGCTGGGTATGTCTCGTTTTCTCAGCAGGGCGCGAATGGCCCGGAACGTCGCGAACGATGCAGAATCGACCAGCAAGATGACGTACTCGGTTTCGCAGTCGATCTTTTCCAGAACCTGCAAGAAGACCGAACCGTCCGCCAGCGCCTGGCCGATCGTCTCCCCGGGGTGCAACTTGATCGCTTGGATTGAGCCATCTGCATTCTGGGCGAAGCCATAGTACGGCGCGTCCACTGGGGTCACCCTGCCCTCGCTCAGCATGAACGGGACGGCACGGCCACTTGGGTTGGGCTGAAAAATCGGAGGGGGCCTTACCGACGTGTCGGGAGGTCCCATGGACACTTTGGCAATCTGGGTATTCAGTTTCCGGTTGGCAACGCTAACCTCCGCGAGCTGATTCCCGGTCTCTTCGATCTGCTTCTGCAGTTGGGCTATGAGGCCTTCTTCCTGCCGCGGTTGGCCATCCTGTTCCTTCAGCCATTCCATAACGCGATCGCGTTCGGCTACGATCGCGCCCAGGTCGGGGCGGGAAGTCTGCGTCTTCTTCCATTGCTTCTGCAACTCGTTTGCTTGCGCGGTCTTTTTCTCCAACTGGCGGCGCAGTTCCGCGACATGCTCCGTCTTTCCGAGGATTTCCTGTACGTTTCCGACCGGACTCTGTGACGGCTGCGATTCCAGGTCGTTGGGTAGCGCAACGCGCGCGCTCATCCATCCCACGGCAGCCGTCCCGAAGGTCAACACGATCAGCAGCAGGCTGAGATCGAACACGTGCATGAGCAGCGTACCGGTACGTCGTGTGTTGGCCCGAAACATGAGTTCATTCTCCCGCTTGCGGATAGATCAGTTTCCAATCTTGGTTGACCGGCTCGTAGCCGAAATCAATCGACTTGCCGGAATCCCCACGATCGGAAAGGACGAGATCTCGGTATTGGCCGAAACTTGCGAAGCCACTGGGGCGAATCAGAAACAGGACGTAGCCGGTCCTTTTCGCCGCCTTCAGAAAAGCTTGTCGTTCCTGCTCGTTGGGCGATGCGCTGAAGAGCGTGTTCTCCGGCTGAATCGTCGCTCCTTCGGCGAGACACTCCACGTACACGGGTGTGGGCGCGTCCCTCTCTCCAGTGCCTTGGATCTGTGTCACGTCGCATTCATCGTCGCCGTCTTCTACTGGCGGGCCCAACCCCGAGAGCGTGGCAAGAAGTCGGTCGTGTTCCGCCTTGGCCGCAGTGAGTGCTGATTGTTTCTGAGTCAGTTCCGTCTGGAGTCCATCGCTCGTGGGCGACGGCTGATTGTCGTCCCCGGGTGCCGAAATGTCTTGAGTTGCTTCTATTGCCTGGTCAATCGCGGCCTTTCTGGCCAGTAGTCGTCGGAGCTCTTCTTCGAGCCTTTGCGCCGCTTCGGCGTGATCGCGATCCTCACTCAGTTTGCGTCGCAACTCAGCGATTCGCTTCTCCGTTTCCGCCAACCTGCGCGCTAGGTCCGCGGCAGCCTTGGCCAGTTCTTCCATCTGTTGCTGCAGATCGATTCTCTTCTGTTCCTGGGTCGTCACGTGCGACACAGCGACGTGCAGAAACGCGCCGACCCCAACGAGACAGCAAAGGACAGGAGCCAGCAAAAGACCGATCACGATGGTTTTGTAGTGTCCTTTACGCATGCGTTAACTCCCTGGTCTTGGCTCGTCCGTTACTTCGCCCCTTCTGCTTATCGCGATACCGGATGATCACCTCCTCGGGAGTCCGGTTGTGCAGGGCTTCTTTGAGCTGCCCGAGTTCGTCGATCATATCCTCGGCCATCCGCGTGTTGTGCTGCTGGACCAACTCGCCCATGGTGCGGGCCGACTGCGTGACCGAGTCGGTCAAATGCCGGGCCACTTCCCGGACCATCGTCGCATCACGCTCTCGCTGCGGGGCGAAAACCTCCTGGACTGCACTTTGCAGGCTTTCGCGGAAAGTGTCTGCCGAGCTTCGCAGCAGTTCATCGAAGGTTGACCTGACCTCCTTGGCCATTCTTCGCGTCAGCTTGCGAAGTTCTGCTTGCAGCACCTCAGGCGTTCTGTCTGCTGCCGCTAGTTCTTCAAGGTCGAATTGGTCACGGATGTACGCGGCGTTTTGATCTGCCAACTCGTTCTCCAGCCGTCTCAGCCCCCAGGCCGCTGCGAACAAGGGCACGGCACAGGCCATGGCCAGCACTGTCGTGTCCATGGCCGTCGACAGAGCGGTGACAAAGGTCTGCACCGAGTCGGCTTCCAGGGACCCTGCCGAGAACGCCGTGAAGAGCGCGCGGCTCAGGCCCAGCATGGTGCCGAAGAGGCCCAGGGCAGGAAGGCAACCGGCAAGAAAATGGACGGCGTCATAGTCCTTGTCTAATCCCTCCTGTTGCCGCTGGGCCAAGCGCTTGGCACAGGCCGTGGCCGCGGCCACACCCTGTTCGGAAGCCGCGTGCACCGCGCTCAGTTGCTCGGCAAGCGCCGCCGGCGGACGGTCGTTCCCTTGTTTCAACGCCTGGAATCGCACGCGATCTTGGCGGTATCGCTGGGCGCGCCCAGAAAGAAGCAGGGCCACCAGGCACGCCACATACAGGGTTAGTAGCTGTACGCAACTCCGGTCGAGAATGAACGCGTAGAGACGATCGCCAGGATCGGAGATCACTATCACACCCAATAGCGTCAAACCCAACAAGACTGCAGCGCCCTGGAACGCATTGCAGCGCTTCAGAATACGTTCCAGGACCTTCGGCAGTTGACGATATCCCTTCTTCACAGCCTCATTGGCTAGGTGCTTTTTGGTCTTTTCCCAACCGCGTGACACGAGGCCACGGGAACTGCGGCAGACCCATAAGAACGAGGGCTTTTTCCATGCCCACAGGCACAACGTCATGAAAACGAGTGGTCTCAAGAAACGCATCTTTCAGATCTCCTCGATTTGCCCGAAGACAGTTCCATATTCAGTCATTTGGGTGACAGTTACGGTTTGGCAGCACGTGGCATCAACGCAGTAGCAACCTTCTACCAGCTACAACACACGCCCGTGACGCGAAAATTGGCTCATTCCTTTCTGCCAGCAAACTTTGGGACGCGCGCAGCGGATGGACTTTCGTTCAACGCAGAATCGAGCTTTGATGTCAGACCCTCGATATCGACTCCGTTGTTCGGTCCCGCCCAGTCCAGGTAGGGCTGTCTGCAGTGCGGGTCGAGGTCCAGTGCTTTACGGTAGTCAGCCGCAGCCTGCTGCAGATCGCCCGCCTGGGCACGCGCAATGGCTCTGGCAAAAAACGCAACACCAAAACCGGGTTCGTGCTCCAACACGTTCGTCCAATCGGCAATGGCGAGGTGCAAAGATCCTGTTTGCTGGTGAATAAATCCGCGGTGACAGCGCGCGACCATAGAATTGGAATCTAGTCGCAGAGCCTCGTTGTAGTCCGCCAGGGCCTCGTCCAGATCGCCTCGTTCCCGATGGACCGTGCCGCGGTTGTCGTATGCAATAGGGAATGCGGGATCGATTTCGATGGCCTTGTCGAGGTCAGCGATCGCGTCGTCGTATTCCCCCTTGTGGTACTTACTCCAGCCTCGATTGTTATAAGCTCGCGCAAGTTGCGGAAGGATTTCGATAGCCTTGTCGTAGTCGGCGATAGCTCTGTCATGCTCGCCTTTGGCATACCACGTGTTGCCACGGTTGCAGTAGGCGGCCGCGTAATTCGGGTCGATTTCAACGGCCTTATCGTAGTCGGCGATCGCCCTGTCATGTTCGCCCCGCTGACTCCACGTGTGCCCGCGGTTGTTGTAAGCCGCTGCCAGTCGAGGGTTGACTCCGATCGCCATAGCGTAGTCAGCGATCGCTTTGTGGTACTCGCCTTTCGCCTCCCGGGCGAGACCGCGGTTGTTGTAGGCGAGAGCGTAATACGGATTGATTTCGATGGCCTTATCGTAGTCGGCGATCGCCCTGTCATGCTCCCCGTGCTGACTCCACAGGTGCCCACGCCTGTTGTAAGCCTCTGCCAGTCGAGGACTGATCGTGATCGCCGTGTCGTAGTCAGTGATCGCTTTGAGATACTCGCCTTTCGCCTCCCAAGCGAAACCACGATCGTTGTAAGCCCAAGGGAGACTCGGTTTCAGGCGGATCGCTTCGCTGAAATCGGCGATCGCCTCGTCGTAGTTCCCTTTCTTGCACCGCGCCTGGCCGCGAGCGAGGTAGGCGAGGACACATCCGGGGTCAAGTCGGACGGCTAGATCGAGGTCGGCAATCGCCCGATCGTAGTCGCCTCGTACACACCGTATTTCCCCGCGGCCGGCGTAGGCGGGTACGAATCTGGGATCGAGTCGGATCGCCTGTTCGAAGTCGGCGAGCGCCCGATCGTAATCCCCTTGCAGCCGTCGCACCTTGCCGCGACCCCAGTAGGCGAAAAGGTATTTCGGATTGAGTCGGAGGGCTTGGTCGAAGTCGGCAAGCGCATGGTCGTAATCACCTCGCAAACACCGCACGTCGCCACGACCGCCATAGGCGAGAACGCACGTGGGATCGAGCCGGATGGCCCGATCAAAATCGGCAAGCGCCGGCTCGTAATCCTCTTTGAAACGCCGTGCCTCCCCACGACCCCAATAGGCAAGAGCACAGTTCGGGTCGAGTCGAATCGCCCGGCTGAAATCCGCGATCGCCCGATCGTAATCGTGCTGTAAACGCCGCACCTCGCCACGGCTGGCGTAGGCTCGGGCATGGTTTGGATCGCTTCGGATTGCATTGTCAAAACAACCAATTGCGTCCTCCATACGGCCCTCATGCAGGAACGCAAGTCCACGCTCACAGTGGGCTTCCGCTTCTCCGGCTTCAACATACAGAACCGTCTTGGCGTCAACCATCGGTTGCGTTTGCTCCATCGTCAGGACCTTATTGCCGGCCTCGGTCTTCGCTTCGTCGGCTCCGGCCGCATGTGGTTGGCACGTTGCACCAGCCACGGCCAGACACGCGGCTGCCAGAAAAACACTGCGTTCAAACATGAGTCGACCTCCTCGTGCAAAGCGATCACGTTTCCCCTTCGGCTCGGTGCGGACCGTTCGCGGGTTGACGTCAATGTTCGCGCATCGCCAGCAAACCCGTCAGCGTGTCTGCGTCTGGCCGAAACGTTCGTATTTCGCGTTCTCGTCCCACAGCTCCCAGAGTATTGATTCCGAATGGGCTGCCATCTACGTTCGACAAAGCTGGCTGCAGAAAGGATTGAGTAATGAACTCTCTTGCCAGACTGTGCTGCGTGATGACATCCGGTGCGTCAGATTCCGGCCAAGAGACATAGACATCAACCGCCCCAATAGCGTTCTTGTCTCCGAGAACCTCCGTCGCATGAACGACGATGACTTGGTCGGCGTCTGTGCTATCGAGTCGCATTTCCCGAGGTTGGCCCACGAAAAGAGGCCCTGCCGGATCTGCAGCGACAATGGCACGCACCGGCTCGCCGAACAGCTCTGGTTTTGCACACTCGTTGCTGACGAATGCAGCTATCTGCGCACCGAGACTGTGACCGGAAACCACCGTCATCGATGGTTGTATTCCTCGTTCCTTCATCCACCCGGCGATTTCTCTTCCCAGCCGCGTCGAGACTCGCACAGCTCGCGTATACTCTGAGACGATGTCCGTCAGTTGCTCCCACGGGAGAGCCCACGAGAGCTTTTCATCTCGAGGAGGCTCGGGCGGCAAAACCCAATCGACGATTGCCACATTGGCCGTGGGAAAACGTCGCTGGATGGCAGCGGCCTGCCGCAGACAAGGAGCCGACGTACCACTGTCATTAAAGCCGTGG
>JACKQG010006676.1_pt1 | contig 12019 bp, 9 predicted proteins | sample 8237621 | NCBI WGS metagenome assembly JACKQG01 (sample SAMN15677084, study PRJNA649215) | marine metagenome | biome: marine; feature: Black Sea; material: saline water; isolation source: suspended particulate matter (SPM) from the Black Sea western gyre | collected 2013-06-09/2013-06-10 | depth...
ATCCACAGCAGGTCGTTTTCGCCGCCGGTAAATACATCGCCATCGCCATCCGCATCGTCGACGTCGTAGCGCCAGATATACACGTTGCGGGTGATATCGGGCGCAAAGCTATCGGAGTAGGTGGTGGGCGTGGTGGCCGACCCTGCCTGGGTGGCGGCTAGATCCAGCACAGCGAAGGACTCGGTCAGGACCTGCTCCATTTTACCCTGCAGTGCATACTGCACTCTGGCGCGTTTTTCATGCAGCGCCGAGCCCTGGATGCCGGGGCCGAGCGCATCGAGCGCCGGCACCAGCGTCACCGCGATCAACAGCGTGGCGACCAGCACTTCGATGTAGGAAATGCCGTGCTGATAAAGCTGAGGTTTCATTGCTGCGTGACCCGCCCGGTGAACGGGGCAACCAGCACGGTACGGGTGTTACCGCCATAATTCAGCACGACCCTGCCATCCATCAACTGGTAAATTTTGTCAGTGGAACCGAAAAACCATACGGGCGAGCCGTGGCGATCGAATAGCAGGCTTTTCCTTCTTTGAAAATCTGAATACAGGAAGGCGTCCTGGGTATTGCTGATCTCAACATTGCTGGTCATTGAGCCGGTTTTAAGATTGAATTGGTAAACCTGTTTTTCGATCGGATGGGTGAGTTTGAATTCGGTGAGTACCGGAGCGGTGGTGAGGTCATATTTCTGTACCGTCACGATCTGCGTATTCTGGCTGATAGTGACGCCATGCATTTCACCGCTGCGTATCGATTCGCTGCGCGCCATACGGATCGCCTGCATCACTTCGCTGGCGGCAAGATCGAGTTTGGCCGGGTTGGTTGAAGAAAAATTGGGGATCGCGACGGCTGCCATGATCCCCAGCATGAAAACTACGATGGTAAGCTCAAGCAGGCTGAAGCCTGCCTGAGGTTGTGTTTTTTTCAGCCGGGGGAAAAGCCTGAAAAACACACGGGTTAAATTAATGCTTGTCGTAGGAAACCAGCGGGCCACCAGCATCCGGGTCGGTGGTGTCGTTGGCGATAAACTTGCCCACGGTTAGATCGTATTTCCAGCCCAGATTAGCCCCAGTACCGGCCATCAGGATATCGCCGGTGGCGATGACTTCAAACGCGACGGAGTTGGTGATCGGGTTAGCCGGTAAGGTATTCTTCTTCAGGTAGGGGCCATATTTAAAAACGCTTGTATCCTTAACACTACAGGCGCCGCCATTCACATCGGTAAACATGCTAAGCTGATCCAGAAAGGCCTGGGCTCCGGTTGCACCCGCACCGCCGGTGCCGGTGCCATCGGTGCCGGTACAGGCTACCGTCACTGCCGTATTGGCACCGGGATATTTTCCATGCTGCTGGTAGTACAGGTCGACCGCACCCCTGACATTTGCCAGTGTGGTATCCAGTGAAGCCACCTTGGCATCATCGGTCGAGGATGCAAACTGCGGCACCACAATGGCCGCTAATAACGCCAGAATGATAACAACAATGAGTAACTCAACCAGCGTAAAACCGCGCTGAATACTAGTGACGATGTTTTTCATGAATAAATACCTTATGAAGTTTTTTTGAATATGAGCAGAGTATAGTCAGCATTTTATTTTTGTGGTTGAAAAATCCACAACTAAATATATTAATTTAAATTAACCGACCGCACGAGATAATTTAAAGATCGGCAGTATCAACGAGCTAACAATTAAACCGACCACACCACCCATTACCAGCAGCATAAAGGGTTCAGCCAGACGTGACAGGGTCTGCAGTTTATTCGTCAGTTCGGCTTCGTAATAACTTGACAGCCGGCGTAACACTTTGGGTAGATTGCCGGTTTCTTCCCCGGTTTCGATCATCTGCGCGACCACCGGTGGAATGAAGCTGGTATTCTGGAAGCCTATCGCGATCCCTTTACCCTGTTCGACGTGTTCTTCTACCTGACGGATAAAGTTCTGGAACAGGCTGTTACTGACCACATCGCGACAGGCACGCAGTGAGTCGATGATATTCACGCCGTTCCCCAGCGACAGGCTCAATACGCGTAGCGACTGGATCAGATAGAGTTGTGCGAAGATATCTCTGATCAATGGCAGGTGCAGTTTAGCCCAGTCCAGTTTCTGTATGCCGTGTGGCGTTCTGGACCAGAGCAACCACGCCACCACCGTTGCTACAAAGCCTGCGATCAGCAGCAGCCAATATTGCTGGATTATCCGGCTGCTGGCCATCAGAAACACGGTGGTGGCGGGAAGCTGATCGGCAATCTGTGAAAACAGATCGGCAAATTTCGGAAAAACCACGACCAGCACGAACACCACCACCGCAAATGCAAAAAACATCAGGAACAGTGGATAGGACAGCGCCGACGTCATGGTTTGACGCAACTGCTGCTTCTTTTCATCCATTTCCTGCAGTTGCTCCAGCACTTCATGCATGTAACCGCCGGCTTCACTGGCGGCGATCAGATTAACGTAGGTGGTGGAAAAAACCGTAGGGTGTCTGGCCAGTGCAAAGGAAAACTGTCGGCCCTGTTCCACATCTTCCTTTAACTGCTTCACCAGCTCAACCATGGCCGGTTTACTGAGCTGCTTCTGGAGTGCCTGCAGGCTGGCCTGCATGCTGCTACCGGTTTCCAGCAGCAGAGCCATCTGTTCGGTAAAAAATTTTCGATCCTTATGGTTAATCGTGTTATGGCCGCCAAAATTCTTCAATTTTAGTAGCAGGGTATGACTGTCCGTGGATTTCTGAACGGGTTGTTTTTTACTCGATATCGCCATTGTTGTTATCTTTTAAAGAGCCATGGGTGAGGAAAGATTGGGTTCATTAACTGTTGATCGTTCTGGCGATTTCTTCAATGGTAGTTTTTCCTTCAAGCACACGATCCAGCCCGTCGTTGAACAGCAGCCTGATCTGTTTGTTATCCAGGTAGGCGGTCAGCTGGTCGCGTGAAGGGTTTGAAATAATCAGCTTCTGCATGTCGCTATCGGTTTCGATAATTTCATGGATGCCGAGGCGACCGCGATAGCCGGAGTCGTAACACTCGTTACAGCCGCGTCCTTTGGAGAGTTTGATCTTGCCCTTATCCTGCCAGTGAAAACGTTCGATCATTTCACTGGAAGCGAGATACTCGGTTTTGCATTTGGGGCAGATGGAGCGTACCAGTCGCTGGGCGACGACCCCGATCAGGGCTGAAGACAGCAGATAGGGCTCTATCCCCATGTCGAGCATGCGGGTGACCGCGCCGATCGAGTCGTTGGTATGCAGGGTGGATAACACCAGATGGCCGGTGAGGGCGGCCTGAACCGCGATTTCAGCGGTTTCGCGCTCTCTGATTTCGCCCACCATGACCACATCGGGATCCTGCCGCAGTACGTGCTTGAGCATTTTGGCGAAGGTCAGCCCGATTTTTTCCTTGACCGGATTCTGATTCACGATATCGAGCTGGTATTCCACCGGATCTTCGATGGTGACGATATTCTTTTCGATGCTGTTGATATGGTTGATGGCCGAGTACAGGCTGGTGGTTTTACCGCTGCCGGTCGGGCCGGTCACCAGAATCAGGCCATAGCTACGTCCGAGCAGACGCTTGAATGCCGACATATTATGCGGCTGCATGCCGAGGCTTGAGATATCCATGATCGAGTTATTTTTATCCAGCACCCGCAACACAATCTTTTCGCCATGCAGGCCGGGCAGGGAGCTGAAGCGTAAGTCGACCGAACGTCCCTGGGTATGCACCTGGATACGGCCATCCTGCGGCATACGACGTTCGGCTATATCCAGATTGGCCATGACCTTCAAACGCGAAACCAGCGCCGGATGCAGCTCCATGCGCGGCGACATCACTTCGTACAGCAGACCATCGATACGAAAACGCACACGGCACTTGGTCTGTGAAGGTTCGATATGGATGTCACTGGCCTTATCGTGTACCGCGCGTTGAATGATGGAGTTAACCATGTTGATGACCGGGCTGCCGGCGGCCATGTCATCGATGCCGGTATAATCGGTGGGCACCTTGTTTTCGATGATTTCAAACTCTTCATCGATCGCTTCAATAATCTGAGCGCCAAACTCATTGCTGTTATCGGCTTCATTCAGGGTTTTAAGAATGTCTTCACGGCGCGCCAGTATTGGTCTGACCCGGCAATTCAGGCGTTCTTCGATTTCATTCAGGCTGGCCATCGCCTGTGGGTCAGAGGTGGCAACGGATAAGGTATTATTGACCAGAAAAAGAGGCACGACCTTGAGTCGCAGCTTGACATCTCGATCGAGGATATTGATCACATCGAGATCGTATAAACCGGCACGCAGGGTGATGTAGGGCAAGGTTAGCTGCTCACTCAGGGTCAATAAAAAATCATGTTCGGATACCCAGCCTTTATCGACCACAATCTGCCCCAGTCGAGTGCCCTGTTTTTTCTGCAGCTGCATGGCTTCTTCAATCCTGGCTTCGCTGAGCAGACCTTTTTCGATCAGCAGATCGCCGATTCGAAACGGGGATGCCTGACTGATTTTTGCGATTACGGGCAGAGCTTCTTCTTTTAAGGTGTTTTCGATAATCAGTATCTGCTCATCGGCAGCGGTAATGCTGAGGATGTCACGGATGAGTGGTTTGATATTGGCCAGCTTGAGCCAGCCGCCGGCTTTGCTCAGTTTGTTTTGATAGTAAAGCAGGGTTTCAATATTTTTACTGTTGAGTAATGTGATCGCGGAGAAGTCAATGATGACCTGAGTTTCCCATTGCGCGAGGCATTCATCGATGGCATCGGTCAGAGGCTTTTGCTGCTCTTCGGAAAGCAGGCTGCCTCTGGGCACCAGATGTGTAAGCGAACCCATACGGTTCTTGCCGACGGCTTTCGGCGTCGGCTGGTCTTCGATACTGACGACGTTTCTCTGCGACACTTGACGTTTTTCTGGGTTGGGTGGTTAGGTTGAGTTGCTACTATCAGGCCATGGTGATGGCCAGTTTTTTGTTCAAATTTTCCAGTTGTTCGGCAAAAGGCTGTGGTTTATTGATTAAGTAGCCCTGTGCGTAGTCTACTCCAAGATCCTTCAGGCATTGAAGTATTGATTCATTTTCAACGTATTCGGCAATGGTTTTGAGCTGCATCGAATGACCGACCTGATTGATTGCAGAGACCATGCTCAGTGATACCGGATCCTCGGTAATATTTTTCACAAACATGCCGTCAATCTTCAGATAATCGACTTCGAGACTCTTCAGATAGGCAAACGAGCTGAGTCCTGAGCCAAAGTCATCCAGCGAAAAGCTGCAACCAAGTGAACGTAACTGCTTGATAAAGGCCTGAGCTTCTTCCAGGTTTGCCACAGCGGCGGTTTCGGTGACTTCGAAACAGATTAATTTGGGATCGATCGAAAACCGGTTGAATAATCCAGTAATAAAACCGAACAGCGCACTATCGGTTAAAGACTGCCCGGACAGGTTGATGGAGACTTCACAGCTGGGTTGGGAATTCTGTTGCTGCTGTGCTGATAGCAACTCAAACGTATGCTGGATAACCCAACGATCGAGTTTTGGCATCAGGTAAAAAGCTTCTGCGGCAGGCAGAAAATATCCCGGAGCAATGATTTTACCTTCCTCATCCAGCATCCGGATCAGGATTTCAAAATGCGGCAGTTGCTGATTTGGGATAATCGGCTGAATGCGCTGGGCGTAGACCACAAGCTGATTATTACGCAGCGCCGACTGGGTTTTGCTGACCCAGGTAATCTGCTCCCTGCGCCGCAACAGGTCGCTATCATCCAGTTTGAAGACCTGTATCTGATTGCGCCCCCGTTCTTTGGCGGCGATGCGGGCAGATTCAACATTGCCAAAGATGCTGGTTACGTTTTGGATGTCTGCGGTAATAGGTGCCAGACCGATACTGATGCTGATTTCCTGTTCAGTATGTTTCCACTCCATATCGATATCGGTCACGGCCTGGGAGATTTTCTGCATCAGGGTATAGCCTTTTGTGAGGTCGCAATTCTTTAGCAGGACGGCAAACTTATCGGCTCCGAGGCGTGCGACGGTGTCACAGGAGCGAACCATCCGGGTCAGGGTCGCGGCGACTTTCTTGATCAGTCGATCGCCTGCTTCGAGACCGCCGACCGCATTGATCACCGCCATTCGATCGATATCAATATTGGCGATGGTGTGGTAGCTGTCGTTCTGCCAGGATTGTTTCAGGGTATCCATCACGATCATTTCAAAGCTATGGCTGTTCTCCAGTCCGGTTAGCGGATCAAAATTGTGGATCACGGTGGCGGTGGCCTTGTTGGCGAGTACTTCCAGCAGGTTACGGTCACTATTTGAAAAGTCGATACGCTGATCCTGATTGATGATGGCGATCAGACCGATCACCTCATTCTCAACATTCAGCAATGGAGCGATGATGAATTTATGCGGCGTGTCCATCACCACATGAATACCCCTGGCATCTTCAGGATGATTGATAACAATCGTGGATTTTAGTTTTTTTAAAGCCGGATACATTTCATTGCGCAGACAGCTCAGGATCTCCTTCAAGTTAGCCGGCAGATTATTTTGTTTGGCGTAATGCAGGCTGAAGTTTTTACCCGGCAGCAGAATGGCAACCAGATCGACATCCAGAAAATTGGACGCATTCACCAGAATCTGTTGCAGTAGTTCACGTCCATGCGCCAGATTTTGCACGTGATTATCGGAAGAAAAGATCAGGTTTAACTCTTCATAGCGATGGGTTAGTTCAGACGCGATGGCGTCTAACTCTTCTTCCTGTTCCTGAACATCCATTCTCAATGCATACTCGGTGAGTAAAGACTGATTGAGCAGTTGAATCATGCTTCGGTTTTCACTGCTGTGCTGGACCCAGTCTTTATCGCGGTTGCAGATGAGGGCAAGGCTGAGGGTGGTTTCAGTCTCGGAATCGCTGAGCTGGAATAGCAGCAGCTGTTTTGAGCTCTCAAGTTGATGGCTGTGTGGAGTATCCGCCGTCGCGCTATTTTGAGGATTATATTGCGCTAGCAGCGGCGAGATTATTTCAGGCAGGCGTAACGCTTCCGCATCACTTTGCCAGCAGAGATGGCCATCCTGATTGAAAATCAGCGCGCTGTTGATCCAGGGAGCGGCCAGTTTGAGCAACTTCCAGTAATGTTGAAAACGTGCCGGGCTGAAGGCTGTATTCGCCATGGGTCTAGTATCCAATGCGCTTAATGTTGAGCAAAATAGTCTGCCAGCTTTGAAATGAGATTACGCATGCTGACCGGCTTTTCCAGGAACTGCAGGTTATTGATTTTTGCTGACCATTCCCGGTGTTCAATCTCTGTGCGCGAGGTGAGTACAATGATCAGGAAGCTGCGTTCGGGGTATTTGAGCTCTATATTTTTACAAAGCTCTTCGCCGGTCATACGCGGCATCTGGATATCGGTGATGAGTACATCCGGCCAGCCCTGTTGCAGGGCATCAAAAGCCACCTGTCCATTATTAAAGGTGGTGATGTCGTAACCCTGTTTTTCCAGCGAGAGTTTCATGATGCGTAAAACATGCATCTCGTCATCTACTAACATTATTTTTTTCATATCGACTAATTTCCTGCCATGGAGTCCTTATCTTTATCCAGCCGGATTCTAAACTGACTACCAGTCCCAAGCGTGCTTTTGACGCTTAACTCACCCTGGTGAAGCTGTACAATCTGCTGCGTCAGCGACAGGCCAAGGCCGTGTCCGGTCTGTTCACGGATGTTATTATCTTCCGAACGGAAGAACTTATCAAAGATATGCTGCTGATCCTGTTGCGAGATGCCGTATCCCTCGTCCAGCACACTGATGTCGATATAATGCTCCGACTCTCTGGCTTCGAGTGTCACCAGTCCCCCCGGTTTATTGTATTTGATCGCATTCGTCATCAGGTTATTGATCGCTATCCGCATCAGCGCCTTGTCGATAAAGAGTGCACTCATCTCACGCGGTAAATCAATTTCAAATCTGACACCTTTCACACGGTCACTTTTGATCAGGTTGTCAAACACATCCTGCAGGAAGTCCAGTATGCGCACTCGTTGGCGTTCGATCAATAGCCCGCCCAGCTCGTACTTGGTGATGGAGAGCAGGTTTTGAATCAGGCTGGAGAGTCGTTCGACTTCATCATGAATCACATTGGCCGCTTCGATGCGATGCTTTTCCGACACCAGTTCATCATCCAGCAGGCTTTCACTGTACATCGACAGTACGTTTAACGGGGTTTTAAGTTCATGTGCAATCTGCGCGACGAATTCGCCCTGGCGCTGCTGTTCAAAATGCTGTTCCGTGATATCACGAATCACCACCAGACGTCCCAGCAGTTTGCTGTCATCGGTCGGTGCAAACAGCGGGTAGGTACGCACGTCCAGTTTTTTGTCCTGACCGGACTGATCTGATGAGATTGCAGCGCTAGAGATCGTGATAGCGGCACCTTTATTGTGGCTACCCGACAGGATATTGATGACTTCCGCTGTTTTACACCATTCGTGCGGTTTTTTATTGATCACGTCCACAGGGTCAAGACCAAGCAGGCTATGGATCTTCTGATTCGCATAACTGACGACACCAGCTTTATCGATCACCAGTATCGCTTCCGGCATAGTCTGCAGGATGGATTCAACCTTAGAGTTTTTATACGACAGCAATTTGCCGGAAGTGACCAGATCGCTCTGCTCGGCGTTGAGCTGCTGCATGCGTGCCTGGGTAAAATCAATAAACTGATTAAAGCGTTCCATAAACTGGCTCATCTCACTGCTGGGGGTAAGTTCCACCGACTGTGCGAGCTGTCCTTTGGTCAGCTTATCAATACTTTCATTGATTTTTCGCAGCGGCTTCATTTCCTGACGTAGAAAGAAATAGAACAGGGGTGTGAGCAAAAATATGGGCAGGGTTAAGGTCGCAATGAAGGGCATCTGTGCATAGCTGAAGTCGAGCTGCGGCTTGATATAGCCGAGTCGAACAAAGCCCCTGAGTTCACCATTCTGAAACAGCGGTGCATGCGATTCGATGAACTTCGAGTGTCCATCCAGACCCTCAACGATGCGTTGATTCAGCCAGGATAAAGGCTCAGCAGGAAGCGAGGCCACAGGTACGATAATGCCACGAGCCGTGACTTCCGATTGAACCTGAGCGTTGACATCGACGATCACACCGTAGGCAAAATCCGGGTTGCTCTGGCCCTGACGAAAAAGCTCCAGCAGGCTCATTTGCCCCGGCCCTGTAGACAGCTGACTCCAGGAAATGCTCGACATCAGGCGGGCCAGCCCCAGACCCTGTTCCTGAGCCAGTTTTTCACGGTTCTGGTGTTGATTGTCAAACAATACATAAACCGTAATCGCCATCACCAGCAGAGACGCCAGAATCATGATAAAGCCGGGTTTTTCATTACTCAGCTTCATGCAATACACCTTCTGAAGTCATATTTAATAAGCGCAATGCGACTGAAAAAACGGAAAGAAGCAAAATTGAGAGAAAGGTAAACTGCATAGATTGACCACAATGAGCGGGATAGACCGCTGGTTAATGATTTTGTATGTATAGTTGTAGTTGAAATAATTTTATTTACAATGCCGCGAGGGTGAATTAATCAGTGATAATGCAGCAGAGGCACTGAAACCGCAGAGCCGAACAGGCGCTTGCAGGATTACTCGCCAACGCTGATGGGAGCGGTGGGGCAGGGTTAGTACACAGCGTGATCGGATGAAACCATTTTTTCTGCAATGAAATGAATCTAATCGCTTGACAGAGAATGCTAATTCAATAAAATGTGCGCCTCTTTCGCGGGAATAGCTCAGCTGGTAGAGCACAACCTTGCCAAGGTTGGGGTCGCGAGTTCGAATCTCGTTTCCCGCTCCAGAATACAAACCCCGACGCTGTCGGGGTTTTTTTTCTGACTTGAAAATTAAAGCGACATAACACTGGCTGGGTGGCAGAGTGGTTATGCAGCGGCCTGCAAAGCCGTGGACGGCGGTTCGATTCCGCCCTCAGCCTCCATATAAATGGTTTTACACACCCGTAAAATCCGAAACAATAATACTGTAAGCAAAGCAACACCCGGCCCGAATCCGGTTATTCCTGTTTAATCAGGATAGCGCTGTAGTAGACAGTAGTTCCTCGAACTAGCGATGCAATAGATGAAGGGCACGCTTTCAAAGACCATCCAATAAGCCCGGGTGGCGAAATAGGTAGACGCAAGGGACTTAAAATCCCTCGGTGGAAACACCGTGCCGGTTCGACTCCGGCCCCGGGCACCATTTAAAATCAATGACTTAGAGGTATATCTCTCTTGTCTAAAAAGCCATTGAAAATTTCATGTAGGCACAGTGTAGGCGATTAAAATATTGATTTAATATATAAACATTGAAAATATATTTTCATTCTGTGATTATACTTCAGAATATACATATCATTGTATTGCCAAGTTAAATATTACTATATTAAGGGAAAATGAAATTAGTATAATGGTCTATAGTGATATTGAGTGCATTAAATGTAACAATAGAGTGCCTTTCCATAGGCGTTCTTGTCACGTGTGTGAGGAGTCCATAGGATTTCCGAATGTTAGGCTAGCTGAATATGAGTCTGATGGGTTATTGGAACGATATAATCGGGCTTACGGAGCGGCGGGTACTAAAGCTGTTACAGATATATTACATGATTTTGAAAAAATCGTGGATAAAGCTCAAGTCGTAATCTCAAAACCTATAAATAAAGTTATTGAATTAATTTCTAACGACAATCAAATGCTCCAAACTTTCTATAAAGAAGTAAGTGGGAATGCACGTTTAGCTGACAATAATTCGTGGGATACAAGTCGACAATCAGTGGATTCAGCAATCAACCCCAATTACGTGGATAAAATCCATTGTGCTGTTTTATCGGTAAATAATTATGGGGTTTCATATTACGGAAAATGTCAGATTAAACTAAAGTCAAGTTTAATTCAAAATAGAACCACCTTCTTCGAAGAAAATCCCTTCATATTTTTCAAGAAACATCGCCATATAACCGGCGAAGAAGTACCAGCTGGGTATCGTTCCACTTGGGCAAATAGATCTAAACTTGCTGTAGCTAAGCTACATAGTAAGATTACTAAAAATACAGTTGCTTCTGATTTCCCTAAAATTCTGATACATGATGATGGTGAAGAATCAGATTTTATAGAAGCGCATATATATGGCTCAGTTCACGCTAAATTATTTGAAAATATTACGGTTGTAAATCCAGATGTCACAGAAAAAGTGCTACTAAATGCATATAAAAAAAAGATGTCTGAAAATGGTATACAATTAACAGTGGAGTGATTATTTTATGGATGCATTAATATCTGGTAAAGCACGAGTCGCTGCATTAATAACAGGGGATGACGCAGCATTGATAGATAATAGTGGCAACATAATGAAAAAAAGTAATTATGGTGTAATAGCTCGACAGTTTCAATCGTATGATGACACATTGTATATTAAGAAAACTACTCATACTGATACCATCAAAAAACTCAAAATTGAATCAGATAAAAGCGATGCTCTGTTAATGATGATAACAGTTCTTGATTCAAGTATACCGGAAATTTCTAAGCCTGAAATTTTAAATATTTTAGATAATTTATTTTCCCATAATTGTATTTTGTCTTATATACGAGGTGTTATATATTCGCGTCCGCTCAATGGTGAATTAATTGGGAAATCTTCTAACCTCCTAAAAAACAGTAGCTCTATCACAGTAGAGTTGATTAAGAATTTAATTTCTTCACAAAATAAAATACAAGAAATCTATTTTGATTTGGTCAAAACAGCAACGTCTTTCCAGGCTGACTCTAATGATTTGAAAACAATAGAAGGAGTATTTGTAAACAATCAACTGATGTATCATTTTTGTCAAAATAGTGTAGCTAAACAGGTAGCAGATGAGATTAGATTTAATTGTCTATCTAGATTAAATAGTATTAAAAATTACAGGCAAATAATAAATAAGTTATTTCACTGCTGTCCCGTTAAGAACTAAATAAACAGGCCTGAACTCCACCTTATTTTGT
>JACKQG010006677.1_pt1 | contig 12018 bp, 13 predicted proteins | sample 8237621 | NCBI WGS metagenome assembly JACKQG01 (sample SAMN15677084, study PRJNA649215) | marine metagenome | biome: marine; feature: Black Sea; material: saline water; isolation source: suspended particulate matter (SPM) from the Black Sea western gyre | collected 2013-06-09/2013-06-10 | depth...
AATATTGCCGGGAAAAGTCAAAGAAACGATCCAGGAAATGATGTTGCGATTGACTGACATGGATATTACATGCTGTCCGCAATGCAAGAAAGGAAAAATGATACTGATCAAAAAGTTGCCAAAACCAAATAGGAATTTATTGTAACTGTTCTCTCTTTTTTGAGCTTCATTACTGAAAAAGTGCCATCCGGGCGCAAAGGGAGACGTTTGTCCAAGGTAAGCTTTTTTGAATCGCAGCCATTAAATTTGGGGGCATTTATGTCAAAAATTACCAGTCAGCTGTCATTCAATCCTCTAAACACGAACTCTATCATGTTTGCATTGGCAGGTTCCTTCCATAAGATTGTCCCATTAAAACCTATACAATCCCCATAGACACCACAAGAATACGTCCTCTCAGCCATAGCCGGCTCAGTTCAACATTTTATCAATCATTGCAATATGTTGACATGTAACTCTTGCGCAGAAAACTGTAACGGAGTATATTCTGACTGCAACGATTGATAAAACGCTATTCTATGTAGCCTTCACTTATTTGGGCGTGTGTGGCGTGCAAGTATCATGCACGTAAGTTTCACCTGAGGGTACGGTGATATCACAAATTCTGTCTATATTTGAATATTCTCAATTTACCAAAACAAATGCCAGATCTGAGATATGGGAATCAGATATCTCAGGTTCACCTAATCTACCAATGCATTACGGGGCTATAGTCGGTGATGAGCAGGATGCCATCACATTTAAAAAGGCCCTTGAAGGTAAGGTTGAGGTACTGGTTCTAAAAAAACAATAGAAGTCATTTTTCGAATGAAAAATAGTGTCAATGAGCTTTATGAGGTGCAAAGTGTTAGAGAAAAAACCTGACGCATTGCGCATGGTGAGTGGATTAACAGACGGTTAGTCTTTTATGCTGGAATGAACTTTTCGTATAGGTTACTGCCAGTTTTAATGCCTTTACCGAAAAACTCTATGTACTTGACTTTGGGACGTATGCCACCTTCAATGGATTTGATGTAGATCCTGTCTATAAATGCCGGACGACCGTCAATCAAAGTTTCTGCGCGATATCTTCCGTTTACTTTGTAGACTTTTATCTTGCGCTGGATGTTAGCTACTAAGTCCATTATCCAAAAATAGCCTTTTGTGTCATACTCGACACTAAATCCGTAGGCTATCTTTTTTTCAACCCAGTTGAGATCTTCTTTTTCTCCGCCATTTGCATTCATAATCCAATAGGCGATGACTGGTTTTTCCGGTTTGAGCTTACCTTCCGGTGTCAATTGGGCATCATATTGGACTATATTAGCGTTCTTGCTCCGCTCAATCCTGAAAAGATGCTCTATTTTCAGTTCTTTAGAGAAACACAGCACAGGCATTAGAAGGGCGGTGCAGATTATGGTCGCAAAAATAGTTTTCAAAAATGGCTGGATTACAGACTGCATAATACTTACCTCCAAAGTGCAATTTTAATTGATAGACTCACTTCTTCGCGATGGGATATAGTAAGAAATTGTTCAGTGTGTCAATGAAAAAGACTCTTAATTTGAAGGATGGAATTCAAAATTCCATGGTCCGATGAAATCTAACCTTTGAACCCGTGAACGGTTACAAAATATGAAGCCATTCGTTTATAGAGAAAATTGCAAAGCAGTATCATCAGTGCTCCATAGATAATACCAGCTATGGCATCGACGACGTAATGGTACCGACAATAGATTGTTGCCACGATGAGGCTTGTAACGAACGGTATAAGTACCAGCCCGAGAATCCGTTCCTTTCGCAGTACCATAACCATACAGACTACCGCAGCAGCGACGTGAGAGCTGGGGAATGCCCCGCCTGGAGTATCAAGATAATAAATAAGATCCATGAGCGAGGTGAAGAACCCGTAATATAAACCTTGGCGCAGGGGGATCGGGCCAGTTGCCGGAAAAAAGATAAACAGCAGGTAGCAAGAGAGCAACGTTAACGATATTGCGAAGAGAAATTCCTCGAAAAACTGTTTATCTTTAAAATACAGTATTCCGCCGATAACCGGCAAATATAGGTAGTATGTGAAATAGGAGAAGTGGAAAAACTCTATCAGGAAACGGTTGTTGAATTTGACCGGCAGTACCATGGCGGGTTCGCAGTGGAATATGAACTTATCCAGTGCAATGTAAATCGGGTCAAGAGGGGCATTTAATAGAATGTTGTTTATCAGTCCTGATTCCGAGTACAGATAGATTAAGAGCAGGATCGGATACCAGGCCCGAATAAACTTTAAGGCAGGGTTTGAGCCAGGACCCACATAATAGGCGAATACAAGAATGATGGCCGTAAATACGATATGAGTTAAAACTACCTGATTGAAATACTTATGTCCCCATCCGAGTAATACCATAATGAGGACAACGCCAAGAAGGTAGGCTACAAAAATAAAATCAACGGCATTAAGCTGCCTCAACTTCTCTATTTTAGCCAACCTTTTTCCCTGTACCATTCTGCTGTCGCGAAAACACCTTTTTTGAGGTCGTTATCCGGCTGAAAGCCAGTGTCGTCAGAAAACCGCGCTGGTGAGCAAGTCCAGGCTTTCTGCCGGAGTATCAGTATCCTTTCACGGTTGATAAGGGGGGGCTTTCGTGTGATTTTCGAGAAGCCGTCAGCTAACATTGCGTATGTCTCCGCCATCCACATGGGGATAAAAATCCTTCTTGCATTTCTTCCCACAGCTTCTTCCACGCATGTGAGAAAATCATCCCACTCGTAGATATTGCCGTCGCTGATGTAGTATGTTTTTTTCTTTGTAACATCAAACTTTAGGGCAGAAAGGACGGCCTTTGCAACCTCCCTGCCTTCTATGAAGGAAAGAAGCGGGGAGTCCCCTTTCGGCCTTATGTCAAATCCCTTCTCCGCAACAAGTTTAAACATGCGGAGGATATCTGTCTCCCTCGGCCCATAAACCGCGCAGAGGCGAAGAACCGTGGAATCGCGAATCAGACTCTTCACAACAGATTCGGCGCTATTTTTGCTCATGCCGTAATGAGTAAGGGGATAATCCGCATCGCTTTCATCACGCGGCTTGTCTCGACCGGAGGGTCCACCAGCGGTGAGGCTGCTTATGAATATAAACCTGTCTACCTTCTGATCCCTACAGGCCAGGCACAGATTTTCAGTGGAATCGACGTTTGCCTTCCAATAGGCGGCAGGTGAAACCGCTCTTACAACCCCGGCGCAATGGACCACCGCATCTATTCCATGAACCGCTGCCGCAAGTGATTTAACTGAAGAAAAATCGCCTCGAATACCGGCAACGCCTTTCGGGAGTTTTGTTTCATCGCTCTGGGGCCTCAGCAATGCAGAGACGGCAAGGCCTCTTTCCCTCAAGAGGCTGGCGCAGTGCCAGCCGATAAAGCCGGTTGCACCCGTAACAAGAACTTTCAAATTTCCCTCTCGTAAAAACGGTACGTTTTATATCTTTTTGCTCCCATCCTTTCGGAGCTGATGTTCATCTTGGTATTGCTCTCAAGTACCCAGGAAAATTCTCCAGAATTGTACCCGTTTTCCATTGCCTTCAAAGCAGTTTCAAGGTATAGGAGCGAATCCAGGCCCAGTCCACGATATCCCTTTATAATACCCATTGCGGGAATTCTAAGGCGCTTAATTTTCCTTTTGTAGTAAAAGTACTTGAAAATCCCCAGGGGCAGCATTCTGCCGTTCATTTGCCTGAAGGCCACGTTCAGGTCCGGCAGCGCAATGGAGAAGCCAACAGGCCTTCCGTTCACCGTAAGGATTAAAATAAGGGAAGGATCGGCTATCTTCGTGAAGTCCTTTGCAATGTGTAAAAATTCCTCCCTCGTCATGGGGATAAACCCCCAGTTATTCTCCCAGGAGCTATTGTAAATGGAAAAGGTCAGTTCCAGTTCTTCTTTAATCTTTTTGAAGTTCAGCGGCCTTATGCTTGCATTATGCCTGCGTCTAAGAAGCTTTGAAACCTTATCGTACCGGGTGGGAAAGCTGTCCAGGGTACCTAAGTAGGCGTAAAGGTCCATTACCTTGGAAAAACCTGCATTCTCCAAGAGGCCGATGTAGTAGCGAGGGTTATATGTCATCATGAAAACAGGTGGGGAATCAAAGCCATCCACGAGAAGACCGCATTCCTCATTCATAGAGAAGTTTGCAGGCCCCCTGATATGGGTGCATCCCCTTTCCTTTAGCCACTGCGAGGCGGCTTTGAAAAGCGCGTCTGCAATATCCTGATCCTCAAAAGCCTCGAAAAACCCGAAGAAACCCCTGCCATCCCCGTGGAAATCAAGGTGCCGCTTATTGTACACGGCGCAAATCCTTCCCACTGTTTTCCCTGCCGAATCCATACACAGGAATGGTTGGACCCTGGAATGAAAATGGAATGGAAACCGTTTCTCGTCGAACATCTCCTTTTGCTGGAAAAGAAGGGGAGGGACCCAGTTGGGGTCACCCTTGTAAACTCTCCAGGGAAAGCGAAGGAACTCATTGAGCAAACGTTTACCGGAAACAGGAACAGTTTTGCAGGTATTCATATGATGGCCTCTCAGATGATGTTCATCTCCCGTCCCACCTTCTTGAGGGAAGAAAGGGCCATATCTATTTGCTGCCGCGTGTGGGTTGCCATAAGGCTGATTCTTATGATTGAACGGTTTTGTGGTACGGCGGGGGGGACAACAGGATTTACGAACACACCCTCTTCCTGAAGGCGGATACACATCCTGAGAGTTTTTTCCATCCCGCCAAGAAGAATTGGTATCACTGGCGTGTTAGAGGAGCCAATATCATATTTTAGATCCACAAGCCCCTCTGCCATGGCTTTGGTGTTTTCCCAGAGGGCTTCCCGCCGTTCAGGTTCCTGTTCAATTATATCCAGAGATTTCATCACAGCGGCTACTGACGCGGGTGGCAGGCTTGCACTGAACATGAGGGTGCGCGAGGTGTGCCTAAGGAAATCAATCAGTTTTGCATTGCCGGCAATGAAACCGCCGACTGTGGCCAGTGATTTACTGAACGTCCCCATTATGGCATCGATCCTGTCCTGCAGGCCGAAGTGTGCGGCAGTGCCCTCCCCCCTCGGCCCGATGACACCGAGGGAATGGGCATCATCTACCATAACGGCTGTGTTATACTTTTCCGCCAGGGGAACAATCCGGGGCAGATCGGCGATATCACCGTCCATGCTAAATATCCCATCAATGACTATCAACTTACCGGCTTCAAGAGGGATAGATTTTAAGACAGATTCGAGGCTTGAGGGGTCGTTATGTTCGAAGCGCTTCAATCGGCCAAACGAGAGATTGGCGCCATCTATAATACTTGCATGGTCAAGGCGGTCGGCCAATATGTAGTCACCTCTTTGCACAACCGCCGCAATAAAGCCCAGATTAGCCATAAAACCCGTAGAGAAAATGATGGTAGCTTCCTTGTCCACGAATGCAGCCAATCTTTCTTCAAGGGCGGTATGGATATCGAGACTGCCGTTTAAAAATCTTGAACCTGCACATCCGGTCCCGTATTTCTCAATGGCGTCGATTGCAGCTTTTTTAACCCGCGGGTCGTTTGTGAGTCCAAGGTAACTGTTTGAGCCTAACATAAGGACTTTCTTCCCCTGAATGATCACTTCGGTGTCCTGGCCAGACTCGATCTCACGGAAGTATGGATAAAGGCCCAGCCCACGGACGGTCTCCGCGTCATTGTACCTGACCACCTTATCGAAAATGGAAGTATGTTTGTTCACATTTTTCCCTGTTATTGTTTTCACTTAGGGGCCTCCTTTGCATATTACGAAACCTTTTAAAGTCGCCCCCTTTTGTCCAATGTTTGTGCCTGTCCTGTTAAATGCGCAGCATATTTATCCGGGGAGCAGCCTCTTAGTTCAGGGTCAGGCTTAAATTTTTTTATACTGCAAAGAAAAAAAAAAGGTCAAACTCTTTTTACTCGTTATCCTTCCATCTGTAAAGCTGTCTTAAAAATATCGCCCAGTGAATATTGCTTTATATTTTAAATGGTTGACGTAAAATAGTCAACAATACAGTTTAGGTCTCAGGAATTCCGATATAAGGACCAAACAAGAAACCGTTGTACCCAAGAAGACTCTGAGGCTGCAGGCTAAGAGAAGATCTGCGGTTTCGGCAATTGAAGGATTTACACCCATATCACACTCGGATAATATGGGATAAGTGGGAAAGGAGGCGCTGAAATGAAGCGAAAAGAAGCTTTTGACCAGGAAAGCGATCTCTTTTCACTTCCAGGTATGGCTCAATGGAGATATATAGTTGGTCCATATCTCACATCCTCAAGTCAACCCTCCCTTTTCTCCTCCTGAAAAAAATCCCCCATTTATCCCCCGTTTCGGGGGATGTATCCTCGCTTTAAGAATATTATGGTGTTCACGAAAAAAGGTTAAATAGCCTTTTTTGAGATTTGAGAATGAATGAGAATGAATGAGGTCATTGAAAACCATTTACACCATAAAAGGAGGGAAATTATGAAAAGAAAAGTATTCCGTTATTTGATCACATTAGGGATGGCTTCCATCCTGGCCCGACCGCTTTCCCCCTGACTAAGCCGCCAACAGAAGCCTTGCTCCAGCATCGAAAACGATAACTAAGAAATGATTGTCTTTCAGCCCCCGTGAAATTACCCCCCTGTTTGAACAAACAGAGGCCAGGGTCCTCATCACCCACTCCAAACAGAAAACTTTCGCCTTGAGGATGCTCTGTAACAAATTCGTTTATCTGAAACCCGAGATGCCATTGGGTCAGGAGTCTGAGCTGGTCAACCGGATGGGCGTACTTATGAAGACAATTCCGGATATTAAAGGGATCAAAGTGGTAAGCTAAAAGTGCCCCAAACCCTAAAACTTTGAAGCGGAGAGGGGTTGGCTAAGGGGTTTAGGCTCTCCACTTCTCACAGGATATGTAGATTGCAAACCTTCTGGAAATGATGCCCGTAGATTGCGAGGCTGATTGCTAGGGGAATGAAGGAGGGTCGGCGAAAAAGGGTCCACAACAATAGCCACCAATACTGAAACCGCTCGTTGCCTATAACGCCAAGGCGGATACTACAGCGGAAGAATGCCAGGAAACGCTGGAAGTCCAGGGGGAGTAATATCTGCGGAGCCCGATACTCCTGAAACAATGTTTTAATACGCTTATAGTAATGCTTGGGAGCATAGATGTGGCGCATGATGTTTCTATATCCTTCGCGCAAGGTATCTAAGTCCATTTGCGGGATGATGTTCGTGGTGCCATCCGTGTCTCCCGACATGTGGCCCAGTAGGCGGTCCTGTTGTTTTAAGCGCTCATAAAGCCTTGTGCCGGCAGGGGCCTGAAGCAGGCCGACCATCGCAGTTACGATGCCGCTTTTCTCAATAAAATCGATTTGCCGTTGAAAAATGGAAACGGTGTCGTTGTCAAAGCCCACGATGAATCCCCCTTGTACCTGCAATCCCGCACGCTGGATAAGCTTTACACTCTGGACCAAGTCTCGATTCTTGTTCTGCTTTTTCTTACACTCGGCCAGACTTCCTTCATCAGGAGTTTCGATCCCAACAAAAACCGCATTAAAGCCGGCCTGCACCATCATCTCCATCAGTTGTTCGTCATCAGCCAGATTTACGGAGGCCTCGGTATTAAAGGGTATCCTTCGTTTCCTTTTCTGCCATTCGATTAAAGCGGGCAGTAAGTGTTGCTTTAAATATCTCTTGTTTCCAATAAAATTGTCATCCACAAAAAAGACCTGCCCACGCCAGCCCAATGCGTAAAGAGCGTCCAACTCGCCAATAATCTGATCACTAGTCTTAATTCTCGGTCGGTGCCCAAATAGGGCGGTCACGTTGCAAAACTCGCAATCGAACGGGCACCCACGGGAGAACTGGATACTCATCGAGGCGTATCGTTTCATATCAGCCAATTCCCACATGGGAGCAGGGGTTTGAATCATGTCGGGATACTCGGACGTTTTGTACATCCTTTCAGGGCATCCTTTTTGTAAATCCACCAGAAAAGGGGGTAGGGTCAGTTCGGCTTCATTGAGCACAAAATGATCAACCTCGGGGAACTGATCGTGCTCACTGGTGAAGAGCGGCCCCCCAGCAACGACCTTTACGCCAGCCTCTTTGCAAAGGGAAATAGTTTGACGCGCGGAATCCCTTTGTACCGCCATACCGCTGATAAAAACAAAATTAGCCCACTTAAGATCTGTTATGGTAAGTTTTGTCACATTGAGATCTATTAGGCGTATGGACCACTCTTTAGGCAGCATCGCCCCAACGGTGAGCAGACCGAGCGGTGGGAAGGCAGCTCTTTTATGAATGAATTTAAGGGCATGCTTGAAACTCCAGAATGTGTCAGGAAACTCAGGATAGATGAGAATGGCTTTCAACAGATCTCCTCTCCTCTTTATAGGTCTTCCAAAAGCGACCAATTCTTGCTAAGGGCCTTGAGGCGGGTCACCTTCATACCAAAGACAGAAAGCAGAAAGCCCGTGGGGAAATGTAGCCGTTTTTCTTTGGAAGGGTAATGCCCAGATACCATATGGGTTAGCCTAAAGAAAATTCTGAAGATTTTGCAATAGAAAGACTCTTTAAGTCAAGAAAAATCGGTGTCACTGTTCAAAGGTGCAGGGAAAACCAAAGCCAGGGTCACCAGCCCGAACCCGTTATGATGCCGTTCAAAGGTGAGGTGATAGGTGGGGTGAGGTAATAAGACGTAGCTTTTCCGAGGGAGGGCTATAGAGAAATTCCCCTTGTGAGTCAAGGACAAAGTGACCACAATATATTGTGGGTGCGCTTTTCTTAGACTGTTGATCCAAATGTGAAAGATTCTCTATATCATTGTTGTTGCAGGGATTTTTTGAAAAAAGAGTAGACTTGAGTTGGCAGTCTTGAATGATTTTGGCGGATGTGTTAAGAGGGTTAATGCAAGTGCGCCACGAATGCATTCTATATAGAGTGCGCGTAACTGCGCAAGAGATGAGGGTTTGGCCCCTCGAAGCCGATTTGTAGGAGTAGGCTTCAAACCTCAAACAGGTACGCCCAAGCCAGCACCTGGTATACCCTATAATATTCAGGAGAGCGATTAATTCTTCCGCCATCTGTCGTGCCAATGCATTGTCCTCTTTGGTAATGCGCATCATAGCCTCATACACCTGCATTGACTTCAGAAAAGCCCGGGGGTTATTCGTCCCTTTTGCAAATATGCGGGCTTGCTGGCCTTCCAGCCAAGATGAAAAAGGGGTGATAACCACTTGGGCAGTTTAGAAAGAGAAAGCTATATAGAACGTCCCAATACCGCCCCATCATAGATGGCGGCCTTGGCGCTTCTTGGTTCGAGGCAGTCTCCAATCTGATGGACTTCATATCCCAGGGATTTGATTTGGTCAAAAAGCGAGCCATCCGGGTGCAATCCAGTGGCAATAACTACCAACTCCGCTTCCAAGAATACCTCTCTACCATCGTTGTCTAAAACAGCCACCCCGGTGTCTTCAACACGCAAAAGTCGGCAATTCACCATGAGTTCTACATTGTTTTCTTTCAGCTTTTTCAAGAGGAGTTTTCTTGTCGTGCTTTCGATCCCTTTTCCAACCTTTGGGAGCATTTCGACGATTGTCACATTGCTTCCACCTTCCATAAGATGAAGTGCGACCTCCAACCCCGTTGCTCCCCCACCTACCACAACCACCTTTTTTTGAATTTTGTACTCACCAGTCAATACTTGCGTAAAAAGGACAACCATCTCTTTATCAATCCCCTCAACAGGAGGAAGGGTGGGTACAGATCCGGTTGCCAGAATCACCACATCTGGATCGAGGGTTTGGACAGTGCTTACAGTTGCCTCCTGATTGAAGTGGCAATTGACCCCAAATCTTTCGGCTTGCCTTTTTTGGAATTTGATCAAATTCAGCAATTCCTTTTTGTAACTGGTAACGCTTCCCAAGATAAGCCACCCGCCAGGGATTCCCTGTTTTTCAAAAAGTGACACATCATGTCCCCTCTTGGCCGCAACCCAAGCCACATTTAGTCCGCCTGGACCGCCTCCGATCACCATGACCTTTTTAGGGTTTTGGGTGGGGTGGAATGCCATTTCCCTTTCCCTGCCGAGAGAAGGGTTGACGAGACATTCAATACGCCCTTTTCGGAAAATAGATTCCATACAAGTGTTACAGGCTATACAGACCCGTATATCGTCGAACTGACCCTTCTTGGCCTTAAGGGGCAACTCAGGATCTGCCAGGAGTCCCCTGCCAATACAGACCAGGTCCGCTTTTTGTTTTTCTATGATTTCGTTGGCAATGAAGGGGTCATTAATTCTTCCCACAGCCATTACAGGGACGTCTAGGGCTTCTTTGACTTCTTGAGCCAAGTTAGCCAGACAGGCCTTTTCCATGAGCATGGGCTGACAGATCCATTCAGGTGTGGCATCATTACCGGCTGATACCTGGATGACGTCCACCCCGTCATCCATAATAATTTTCAGGATCTCAATGCTCTCATCAATAGTGAGGCCATTCTCTACAAATTCCTCGGCGCTGATTTTAAAAGACAAGGGGTAGTCCTTTCCAACCCGATCCTTTATTTCACGAACGATCTCCGATGCAAATCGGGTTCTTCCCAGGATGTCACCACCATATTCGTCATTACGGATATTGGAGAACCTAGAAAGAAACTGGTTGACCAAATACCCGTGAGCCCCGTGGATTTCTATCAATTCAAACCCGGCCTCGACCGCCCTGTCTGCAGCATCGCCAAATTTTTTAACCAATTTATGAATGTCCTCAATGCTAAGGGGTTCCACATCACCACGGATGACAGGGCAGGGTAGAGGAGAGGGTGCCACAGGTTTTTGCCCTATCACTCTGGCCGATGTTTGCCTACCCCCGTGATGGATTTGAACGGCAGGGACCGCGCCTTCCGCCTTCATTGCCATGGCAATTTTGGAGAGCCCCTCCGTGAATCGATCGTCATAAATCCTGGCTTGATGAGCGGCAACAACACCCTCCGGTGAAACAGCACAGGCCTCCATGATGACCATAGCTGGTCCTCCGGCAGCCCTCCGTCTATAATGTTCCACAGTCTTGTCAGTTATGGACCCATCGTCTTCTATCAGAAAAGATGCAATGCTTGGCATTACAATTCTGTTTTTGAGTTTGCAGCCTTTAATCGCATATGGGGAAAATAGGTTTTTCACAGTGTATTCTCCAATCCGGATTTTATTGAGAAAAAAATATAGAAATGTGCTCAGAATTTGTCAAACAAAATCTTGATTTTTTTGGAACCGATGTGTTTACAAAAACTATGCCGGCTCACAATAATGTTACCAAGAGAAATTTCATTGACGGCGAAAGACGCCTTTGTTATTTTTTATGTTTGATCGTGGGGGATGGGTGCCCAGGCTATGTGTCAATCAACGAAGGGACCGATCGTGAACGTCTATCTGGTAAGACATGACCCCAGGAAACTGCCGAAATCATGGCAATTGAACTCCAGCCAGATGGGGAGATCACAATTGTGGGACATCTTCCTCACTTGGCCAAACTCACGGCCCGTTTAACCCATGGTAACGAGGCCCACCCAAGCCAAGGATACAAAAGAATTTCAAAGTTTGTATTCTCGGCTTCCCCTACCTTATATCTGTCCTTAAATTGTAAACTTGAAAGGAGGGAAAGGCCATGTCTACGTTTGAAAAACATTGCCAGGAGTCGATTAAGCTCTTTGGGAGGCCATACGAGGAAGTTCATAAATGGCTTGATGAATTCATGGGAACGGAAAAGTATGGAATGCGTCATAGAAAGCTACGGCACCATGAAGAAGGGGTAAACAAGGCGGTTGAGCTTTTTGGGGAAGAGGCTGGGGAAGTTGCCAGGCAACACATCATCAGCGATCTAAAGGAAGAAGGTTGGACTAAAAATGATCCATTCCCCAAGGACGAGAGGGTCTATGTGGATATGGGGTTGTTCTAGGAGGCTGTCCGAGAATAGGCTGACAGCTCATTTTTCCGAAAAAAATTTGGA